>Ga0075116_10001622_pt1 | contig 10295 bp, 14 predicted proteins | sample AntAceMetag02UKC_FD_69786 | JGI IMG/M metagenome (GOLD analysis project Ga0075116, IMG submission 69786) | Saline lake microbial communities from Ace Lake, Antarctica- Antarctic Ace Lake Metagenome 02UKC | ecosystem: Environmental > Aquatic > Non-marine Saline and Alkaline > Saline | place...
CCCCATTATAATTTTTAAAATAAGAAATAGCACCCGTTAATTATACAGAGTACCCCAATACATAGCTCTATATACCCCTATTTTCTATTAAAATAAAGCACAGATTCGTCTGTGTCAGGTATACGGAGGAAAAAATATATAATGGAAGATCGAGAAATGCACAAAGCAAAATGCTCTGATTGTGGTAAGGACTGTGAAGTCCCTTTTAAACCTACAGAAGGTAAACCAGTTAGATGTCAAGATTGCTTTAGAAAAAACAAACCCCAGAGAAGCTTTGGCGGTAGAGATGGCGGCCATAGCGGCGGCAATCGTAATTTCGGCGGCAATAATCGTAGTTTCGGAAATGATAGACCAAGAGAAATGCATAAAGCAACTTGTTCTGATTGTGGAAAGGAATGCGAAGTCCCATTCAAGCCGAGTGGAGACAAGCCAGTTAGATGTCGAGAATGTTTTCAAGCATCTAGAAACTAGATTTTAATCTAGTTCACTTTTTATTTTTTTTATTTTTATTAAATTTTTTATTCTAAGAACGGAAGTATGCAAAATGGGTGATTAGAATTCTAAGAACGCTTTCCCAGCTTCTTAAGATAATTATTATTGTTCTTACCCATACTCGCAAGCTTAAAATCTTTCTTTATAACTCTAGGATATCCTCCATGAAAACCCGAAGCTACTGCCCTCTGCTGTTGATCAGTTGAGAAATTTTTATATTCCTCACTATTAACACCATAACGCGTCCCGATATGAGACAAATATTTAACTCCCTCCTCAATACTTGTATATGGATCAAAAGCAAGCTCAAAATCATGCTTAGTTTGTCCTTCCCATGTATCTTGCATTAATTGTGTTAGTCCCCTTGCACCTTTATCGCTAACAGAACAAGGTTTGCCTGAAGACTCAATATATATAATTTTTCTGACAAATTCCGGAGTTACCTCGCTAGGAATATTATCTACACGCTTAAAGGCCTCATTAATATAAGCTCTAATCAAACCATCATCCATCTTAGCCTGCGGATCAAATGGCTCAGGTTGCTTTTCAAGATATTTCGGTATATTGTGCGCAGGCTTCATATAAAAAGGTTTAAGCTCACGAGTAGAATCATGTTCATCAACCCTCTGTTCTACAGCAGATCTTATAGAAGCCAAGTTATCTCGATGTTCCATCTCTCTTTTAGCAGCAACATAAGGTAAAGCCATCGCTCCCGCCATAGTCCAAGTTGTAAGCCAATGTTTAAATTTCATATATAATCAAAAAAATAACACTTTATAAACATTTCTATTTGTAACTACTTAAGAGTAACGTTATTATTTCAACATTCCAGAAATTCCCCAAGCTACCAATAAAGCAATAACACATCCAACACTAATATTGATTAAAATACTATTACTTCCTGCAGCCGCACCAAAACCAGCTCCAATAATACCACTCAAAGCTGCAGTCCAGAACATACTCTTAGCGGACTTCATTTAAGATCAACGCCAAGCTCTTTTAATCTAGAAATATGAGCCTGCATTATACCCTCGACATTCCCGACCATCTTAGCCAACTCACCCCTTTCTGCAATCAAAGTATTCAAAGCTCCCTTATGGAAACCCTTCTCTTCTTCTTCAGTCATCTGCGGAACTTCAGCCTTAACATCTGTAGTAATTTCCGGAGCAGCCGGTGCCGCTTCTGTCTTAGCATTATTAATCGCAGATTCTAAATCATTAACATCCATAGAAAATACTGGAAAGTTCCATATATAAATCTAACCCACAATTTTCGATTTAACAAAATCACCTACTGGGTATAAACCCAACAATCTTAAAAACCCCAAAAAACATAATTTATTATGGAAAGAACACTAATCAAAGACTCATTCAAAGCAGAAGGAAAAGTTATGCTAAAAGGATGGGTTCATGAAACACGAGACCTAAAGAAAGTTAGATTCCTAATTCTAAGAGATATCTCTGGTAGAATCCAAGTAACAGGAATAAACGGAAAAACAAACCCTGAAACATTCGAACTTATAGATAACCTAAATAGAGAATCAGTTGTTGAAGTAATTGGAGAATTAAAAGAATGCGCACAAGCTCCAAACGGAAAAGAACTAATTCCAGATTCAATCACAATGATTGCAGAAGCAAAAAATCCATTACCAATCGACGTATCTGATTATTCAAAAACAGAACTACCATTAAGATTAGACAACCGATATATAGACTTACATTCAACAAGAACACAAGCAATCTTCAAAGTTCAATCCACAATTCTTCAAGCGTATCGAGAATTCATGATTAAGGAAGGCGCATTTGAAGCAATGTTTCCAGGACTAATCGGATCTAGCTCTGAGGGTGGAACAGATGTATTCAAAATGAAATACTTCGAAAAAGAAGCATACCTTTCTCAAAGCTGCCAGCTATACAAACAAATGCTAGCTTGCTCCATGGAAAAAGTATTCGCAACATTCACAGTTTGGAGAGCAGAAAAACATAACACTGTCAGACATCTAAACGAAGCAAGACAACTAGATTATGAAGAAGCATTTGCCGACGATATAAAAGTAATGGATGTAATGGCGCGATGTATGCAATTTATCGTAAAAAAAGTAATCGAAGAAAGGGCTGAAGAATTAGAAATCATGAAAGTAAAAGCCGAAGTTCCAGAAATAAAATATATTCCATTTGCAGAAGTAAAAGAAATTATGAAGAAAGAAGGTGTCACAATGCCAGAACATGATTTATCTGGAGACGCAGAAAAGAAACTAGAAGAATTATATCCAAACACAATCACATTCGTAACAGAATGGCCTCTAGCTGGAAAAACATTTTACATAATGCCAGACGGAGAAAACTCAAAAGGCTTTGACGCAATCTGGAAAGGAATGGAAATTACTTCAGGTGGACAACGAATTCACATCCCAGAACTTTTAGAGGAAAGATTAATAGCCCACGATTTAGATCCAGCACAATTCAAAGATTATATTGACTCATTTAGATTCGGAGCACCGCCTCACGCAGGTTGGGGAATCGGGCTAGAAAGAATCACAATGCTTTTACTTGGACTAAGCAATATCAGAGAAGCAGTTCTTTTCCCAAGAGACAGAGATAGATTAACACCTTAAATAATTCTAAAAATTAATCAACTCACCTAAAACCTAGACATTCTTCAATTGCCTGAATCTTATCTTGAGAAAAAGTGTCCCCAGTAACTATCAATGCATCAAGATTCCTATAATAAAGAGGCATTCTAGAAGTGATTCTTTTCCTAAATGATTCTTTGTTGGTTACTGTAGCCCTAGGACTATTCTCCTGCCTTTTCCATAAAATATCTGCCGCCTCTTCTCCGTTCTCAGAAGGCAAAATAACAATATTATAAAAATTCTCTCCAATCAATTCCTGACTTTGAGCTAAAATATCAGGGTTATCTGAATGGCAATTTATTCCGCCACCCAACGCAACAACATATCTGTCATCTTTATCTATCACATCAGAAAGACATTCATACTCCATTTCTCTAAATCGTGGCATCCCTAAACTTTGAGCCACCTCCTTCGGAGTAGAAAATCCTGCCCTATATGCAACCATCGCATCTAAATCGTAAAAAGGGATTCCCTCATTTCTCCCAACAATCTTCCCTGCAGTAGTCTTCCCAATCAAAGGAGGGCCAATAAGCGCGATAGACTTCCCGTTATATGGTTTTGTTCTATCCCAGTTAACCAAGTCGGAATTATTCATAAAATTTGCAACAACCCCAAATTTATAAACCTTTCAATCTAATCATATTTATGGCAAATAATTCACTATGGCACGAAGTAACCGAGAAAGAAAAAGAGCAAATCCGAGAAGATTCTAAGAAATTACTAAATGAATTCGCAAGTAAATTAGACAAAATCAAAGCAACTGAGGGCCATTTCCAAAATGAATCGGGCACCAGAGAAGAAGGCGACGGATGGGAAACAGACCCAGAATTCAAAAGTACAATGCTATCAAACGCGCCATTCGCGGAAGACGATTTTATCATAACCGAAAAAGGGGGCTGGAAATGAAAACAATACTTGCAGCAGGTCCAGTTATAATCGAGGGCGGAAAACTACTAGTTAACAAAGACAATAAAGACGACTTCTATAAAATACCCGGCGGAACTGTCGAGCAGGGCGATTCTCTAACAGACGCTTGCATAAATGAATCAAAACAAGAGAACAATGCAGACATCGAAATAATCAAACCACTAAACCCACTAGTTATCTACAAAAATCCACAAACAGATGATGAACAAACAATAATCCTAATTCACTACGAAGCAAAACTTCTAAACAAAGATGAGATAAAACCAATCGAGCCAATTCAAGAAGTAATCTGGATAGATATCGAAGAAATAAAACAGGGCAAACACAATGTCGCTCCAAATATTAAATTTCTAATAGAGAAAGGTGATATAAAATGAATCTAAAAACAAAACTTAAAGAAATCAAATCAGGAAAGTTATCAGCTGTAAAAAACGTAATGACATTCTCTGAAAAAATCGCAACCCCAGAATCAAAAGACCTAAATATTTTCCTACATCTAAACGAAGACGCAATCGCCCAAGCGAAAGAAATTGACAAGCGAATCAAAAAAGGAACAGCAGGAAAACTAGCAGGATTAGCATTCGCAATAAAATCCAACATTTCAGCAAAACACATGGTAACATCAGCCGGTTCAAAGGTACTAGAAAATTATACATCGGGATATAACGCAACTGTGATCAATAAACTATTAGCCGAAGACGCAATACTTTTAGGAATGGTAAACATGGATGAATTCGCTTGTGGTGCTTCTGGAGAAACCTCAGCATTCGGCCCAACAAAGAATCCAAAGAATCCAAAATTAATTCCTGGTGGGAGCTCATCGGGTTCAGCAGCAGCGGTTGCAGCAGAATTGTGTGATTTCTCTCTGGGCTCAGATACTGGTGGCTCAATTAGAAACCCAGCTTCACACTGTGGAGTAGTCGGGCTAAAACCAACTTACGGCGCAGTCTCAAGATACGGACTTCTGGATATGACAATGTCATTCGACGTCATTGGCCCACTAACAAATTCCGCAGAAGACTCAAAATTAATTTTCAACGTAATTAAAGGCCAAGATAATTTCGACCAAACTACAAAAGACGAACCTAAAGAGAAATCAACCCAAAAAAAAATAATCGGTCTGGTTGATGTAACAGATTTCTGCTCGAAAGAAATCGCGGACCTTATAGAAACCAGAACAAAGGAAATTGCAAAGAAAAACAAATGGACAATTAAAAAAATAAAATTACCGTTAGACATTGCAATTCAAACATACTACATAATCGTCTATACAGAATTCTTTTCGACAACAAGAAAATACGATGGAAGAAGATTCGGTAGAAAAATTGAAGAAGCTGCAGGTCCAGAAGTAATCCGAAGAATAATCGGTGGATCTGAAATAACAAAGGCGGAACATGAAGGAAAATATTACAGAGAAGCACTAAAAGCAAGAAACTATATCAAGAAAAAATTCAATGAATTGTTCGGAGAAGTCGATGCAATAATTTTACCGACTGTCCCAAGAACTCCGCATAAAATCGGAGAAGAAATTTCCATAGAAGACATGTACGCTTACGATGTATTCACCGCCCCAGCTTCAATCGCAGGAATTCCAGGAATATCAATGCCAGCAGGAAAAGTCGACGGAAAAGATATTGGATTACAAATTCTAACCAACCACTTCCAAGAAGAACTACTCTTTAAATTAGCAAAGGACTTCGAGTAATATGAAATTATCTAGAATCGGCGAACTAAATTTCGGCAAATTCGAAACCGAAATCGAAGCGACAGAAGGAGTAAAGAAAGCCTTCAAATCAAAAAAAGAATCGACCGCTGCATTAATCCCACCAGCATGGCTATGGTACGACAACGAACTTATAGAAGTAATTGATGAAAACGGCGACGGCAAACCAGATGAAAAATTTGGAACCAGCTTCAAAATAATTTATATGTTAGACAAAGAAAATATAGATGAATTTGAACAAAAAGCCTTATTGCTATCTAAGACAACAATAAAAAATATAAATTTAAAATATGCCGCAATAAAAATCCCAAAAGAAAAGAAACCAGTTCAAAGGAGGATGCCTATTAGGAAAAGATATAATGCCTGAAATAACATTCGACCAAGCTAGAGAATTTTTAGATAATATAACCAGTGAAGATAGGGTCGCAATAATCCACCACGATGACGCAGACGGTTTCTGTTCTGGTATTTTATACTATGATTGGGGTAAAATAAAAGGAGCTAAGATCGAACAATTTGACTTTTCCTTTGGAAAATGGGATAAGCATATCGACTTAAAACCTTTCAATAAAATTATAATAACAGATATTGCTCCAGACGGAATAGAGGAAATAAACCCACCAACAGATAAAGAAATATTATGCGCCGACCATCACCCACAAGACAAACCAATCCCAAAAGAAATTTTAGAACTAGTCACAGTTGATCAAGGTTACATCCCATCAAGTAGAACGGCCGGAGAATTAACGGGCCTAAAGCCATGGCTATCCTTACTCGGATCAATAAGTGATGCTGCATACTTATATCCAGAAAACCAAGAGTTCATAGACAAACACCTCAAAGAAATCGGCATGACCCTTGATGAATTCAAACAAAATGTAACAAGCATAGTTACAAATTTCTTAATCTACTTCAACAAAGATGCTAATAAGGCATTTGAGATACTCGAAGGAATAAATTCCATTGAAGAAATAGATAAATTAAAAACTCAGTCCGAACCAGTCGAGAATGAAATACAAAAATTCGTAGAAGAATATGAAACCAAAAAAGAAAGATTGAATGACATTAATTTTTATTACTTCGAACCGAAATTTTCGATAAAAGGCATTGTGGCAAATATCATAAGTACGAAAACCAACGAAGAGGCCTTTATATTCGCAACACCTCAAAAAGAAACCAATAAAATAACAATTAGTGCAAGAACTCAGAACGACAAAAGAGACTTACGTGAAATTCTAAAGGCGGGTGTGGAAGGTTTAGAGGAATCGAACACCGGCGGACACAAACGTGCAGTGGGTGGAATACTCAAAGCTGAAGATATAGACAAATTCAAAAAAAACATCAGAAATTTCGTCGAACACAAATCCTAACACTAAATCACACATATATTTTTATATCTACTTACGCCTTTAAAGTATGGAGAAACCAAATTTTTTAGTAAGACCAAAGGATTTTCATATTTTTGAACTTGATGAGTCCAATAGTTGCTACAGATCTTATTCGACGAGAGATATCACGCATTTAGACGAAACCAGACCAAATGCATCACCAGGCTTCACGTTAGAAAATTTAACTTCTAACCACGGATTTATCCCGATTAAAGAAAGTGAACTTAAAACATATGAGCAGAAACATGAACTCCACCTCAAATACATCTCATGGGCTACGCGCCCAGATGGACACGGCGGCTCCAAAGGCGGAACAATGGAAGAATACTTAGAAAGATTCGTCGAACACAAATCCTAATCTAGCTTCTATAACATCCTTCAAACCTCATATATCTTTAAAAACAAAATTCCCTCTGTACTTCTATGAATATAATTGAAAGGAGGTTATTAAAAAAGAGAAAATGCCATTAGATTTTGCAAAAGAAGCTATCGAGACAGCAGAAGCAAACAGTATTAATTTTAGCGAATTAAAAGCTGGTAAGGCAAACATCAAGGTCTTCGGATGTGGTGGTTGCGGATGTAACATGGCTACCTGGCTATTCAATAAAGGTATCAACGGTGCTACAATTTACGGATTGAACACTGATGCACTTCATTTATCTATTACAAAGACAGACGAAAAAATCCTTATCGGTAAGGAATTGACTCGTGGTCTAGGATGTGGAGGTTACCCTAAGAGAGGAAGGGAAGCAGCTAAAGAATCTCTTACAGACCTGAAGAAAGCGGTTTCGAATTCGGATATGGTTTTCGTTCTGGCCGGTATGGGAGGAGGATCTGGTACAGGATCAATTCCAGTAGTTGCTCAATTAGCTAAGGAAGCAGGCGCGGTTGTTATCGCGGTAGTTACAATGCCGTTCGAGGCAGAAAAAGCACGAATCGATAAGGCAGAGTTCGGTCTTCAAGAACTAAGAGAAAGTGTTGATACAGTAATTGTATTAGACAACAATCGATTAGTTGATATCGCAGGCCAATTACCAATGGAACAAGCTTTCGCAGTTGCGAATGAACTTGTATCTACAATGATTAAGGGTATTGTTGAGACAATCACATTACCATCTCTAATCAACCTAGACTATGCGGACGTTTCTTCTATTATGAAGAATGGTGACGTAGCAGTTATTGGTATCGGTGAGGACAATTCTAACGCTAGAGTAGACGCGGCGGTGCAACAAGCACTAACACATCCATTACTAGACGTAGATTACAGAGGTGCAACAGGTGCACTGGTTCACATCACATGCGGTCCAGATTTAAAGCTTGAAGAATTCGATTCCATTGGACGACTCGTTACTGAAAACTTAAGCCCAGAAGCTCAAGTTATTATCGGTGCGCGAGTTAACAAGGAATTCCAGGGACGTGTCAGGGTTATTACAATCATGACAGGTGTTAAGTCGCCATACATCCTAGGTAAAAACTCTGGTAAAAACTTCGACGACGAAGCAAGTATCAGCGTTAATGAACTCGGCCTAGACGATCTAAGTTAAACGTAACTTAATTTATTTTTTTATTTTACATTTCCTCGTCCTTTTGGGCGAGGATCAATATTTATTCTTAAGAATTAAATAGCATCCTGTGAGAACTTTTCCATACCAGTCATAGTCTTACTTCCCCACTGGTTAAAATATAAAATAAAATCCAACTTAATCCTTCTCGCATCTTTACTAGGAACCTTAGTATCTAACCCAATCGGAAACATTGCCTCAACCTTCAAATTCTCAGGAATACGCAAAGTAGACTTAACTTTATCTTCATAAAAATGTCCAACCCATGTAGTAGCCAATTTCTGCTCCGTCAAAGCCAATAAAAGATTCTGAATTGCCGCACCAGCTTGCTGGGCACAATAACGCTCACCCTTCTCGCCATAATCACGAATCAAAGTAGTGTCATCGCTCACAGCAACAACGACATATTGTGCAGTTCCAACAAATTCCTGCTGAGAAGCCTCGGCTAATTTCTCAATAGATTTTTCATCATCAACCAGAATAAACTTAGTCACTGGCCTATTACCAGCAGTCGGCGCAAACCTCACATAATCAATTGCCCGAATAATCTTTTTCCAATCAGGTTTCTTTTGTGAAAACCGCTTCACACTCTTCCGTCCTTCAACCGCATCTTTTAATTGCATATAATAGAATAGAATGGGAACTTTATAAATTATTGGGAATTAAGAATCTTCGTTTACTCTATCCATAGAACTCTTGTAAAGACCAACATATTGTTCGACTATTTTATCCCAGGTAAATCTATCCTCAACAGTCTGCCTACATTTATGCCTATCAATTTTACCAATACCCCTTATAGCATCTGCCATTAAACAGACAGACTCTTCCTCACTTTTCCCATTATATGGAATAACATAGCCAGTTTCCCCGTCGTCCACAGCTTCCCTAGCAGAACCGGTATCCAATGTTATAACAGGCGTACCACAGGCAAGAGATTCTAATCTGGTTAAAGTAAAACAATCCCCTATCCTAATCGGAAGAATCGAAGCCTTAGCGCCAGCATAAAGCTTCGTCTTTTGCTCATCATTCAATTCACCGACATATTCAACATTCGGATTGTTCCCTATTTCCAAATCAAAAAAAGTTCTCTCTGCAATATTACCACCAATCTTCAATTTAGCGCCAGCTTTTAATGCCGCCCTAACAGCCAAATCCTGACCCTTATCTCTTTCTATGCTTCCCAAAGAAAAAATATAGTCCCCTGGATTAGACTCAAAAGGATATGAAGAAAGTTCCACTCCATTATTTATGACCTGCTGAACATCGACATACTCTGCAAAAACACTTTTCTGATATTCACTTAGAGAAGTAAAAATAATATTATCTCTCTGAACTGGGGACACCTTCGCAAATCTCCTAAGTTCATGAGGAGTCACAATAAAAGGAATATTGTTCAACTTATCATGCTTCTTCAAAGCATCTTTAAACAGTGGCGTCAAAACAAAATTTCCGGTGTGATCGTGTACAACGTCGACGTCGTTCTTCTCAATATAATCCAAAATCATCGACACATGTTTCTCATAAGCCTTAGGATCGTCTCCCTCAATTCTAGGTTTAGACCATTCACTTTG
>Ga0075116_10001624_pt1 | contig 10287 bp, 16 predicted proteins | sample AntAceMetag02UKC_FD_69786 | JGI IMG/M metagenome (GOLD analysis project Ga0075116, IMG submission 69786) | Saline lake microbial communities from Ace Lake, Antarctica- Antarctic Ace Lake Metagenome 02UKC | ecosystem: Environmental > Aquatic > Non-marine Saline and Alkaline > Saline | place...
CCTTGAAATTCATGTAAGAAATTATTTACCTTATTAAATATAGCAGGATTATGTTGAACGGCTTTACCTGTTTTAACTGTCATTCCGTACATGAAGGAGGCGAAAGGCGCTCCAAGTAATGGAAGATCTCTAAGAACCTTTACAATGCCCGGCATACTTCCATAATTCATGTATATTTCTTGCATGGCCTCTGTTGCCTTTAATGGATGTAATTTATATAATCCAGTTTTACCAATAGCCTCATCAAGATTAACAATATCTTTTGAAGTAATATCTATAAACTTCTTTAAATTTAATACTTCTCTTTCTGTTATTCCTATATTAGTCATTTTCTGTGCATGACCAATCTTAAAAGCTTGATCAATCTTACTATAAGTATCCATTGGCTTTTCAAGATACCACTTTAAACCTTTTAATAATTTACTATCTGGCTTATTAGCAAGTGCCTTATCTACACCTTTTACCATTTTATCAAATCCACTATTAGCATATAATTCACTAGCATAAAATGATGATGGAATACTTTCACCTTCTTTTATCATTTTACTTACACCAGGTACTTTTGGAGCTTTTTGTGCTTGTGCTATTATTTTTTCAGCTTCAGCTAATTCTTCTTTAGTAATATTAATACCTTTTTTAAAAAGTGTTTTAGAACTTTCTTGAACTGCATCATTAACAATCTGACTAGGAGTACCAAGAAGTTTTGAATCAACACCAAATACATTTTTAAATAAACCAGGAAACTGATCAATTGTTTCAACCCATTTCTCATTATCAGTAAATCCTTTAGTAAATTTTATTTGATCTTCTTTATTAAATTTATTCCTAACATATTTCCAACTATCACGAACAAGTCTTAAAATATCTTTATTATGCATAGTTTGACCAGCCATATATCCCATTGTTGGATTACCAACAAAAGCATTTGTATAAGCTGATGGATTTAAAGCAACTTTACCAATTTTAAATACACCCATCCACTTTCCATAACCATCCATTATTGCTTGTCCAACTTTTTTATCTCCTATTTTAAATCCATCATATACATTTTCCCATTTTTTTGTAGTTGGATTTTGTACTTGAAGTCCAGTAAGTTTATTTTTTCCTTTATCATACCATCTAATACCAGTATCATTTTTCATAGTTTCATGAATACCTTTTGTATAACTTTCCCAAACTTTTTTAAATTGTTTATCATTTACAAATTCATGAGATAAAGCACCATCAACATTTTTACCTAAGACCTTAGCAAGTTTAGAAGAATCTGTAGCTGCTTGAGCACCAAGATCAAGAATTTTTTGTACTTCACTAATAGAAGACTTATCTTTTGTTCCTACACTTTTCATTGGATTAGTCAAAAAATCTACATCATCCTTTACTGAACTTAAAACTTTTTCTCCTAACTCTTGTTTTGACTTTCCAGTAATTTCAATACCTTCGGCTATTTTAGCACGCTTGGTAATATCATCCATCATATTTTGTTCGAACCAATCTCGATGACCCATTTTAAATGTTCTATTAATATCACGACCTATTTTACTTCTACTTAAAAGTTCCTCTGTGACCTCACCAAGGCGTGGATATTTACGTCCCTTATCTAAAATATCTTTTATATTTCTTCCTACCAACTCATCATATTCTAATCCTGACTTAAAGGCCTTTTCTGCTAATTTACCAGATTTAACTTTTGGTATTATTTTACTAACTGTTGCAGTTCTTTTTAAAATACCAGAAGTAGCACCTTTAACAGCACCTTTTACTCCTGCCTTTGAAGCTCCGTAAGCTACACGTGGAATAAGCGCGGATGTTCCGGCCGTAGCCCAAATAAGTGGATCTAATGCTAAATCCATAGCAAAACCCAGTGGCATAGCCGCTGCATTATTCATGTTATATGATCTAAGAAGATCTCCAAAAGTACCACCTTCTTCTATATTTGCTCCAATATTAGATAATCCCTTTTTACTACCTTTACCTAAAATAGCTTCTACTCCACCAACAACACCATAAAGAGGAGTGTTTAGAGTATGTAATCCACGTTCTAGTAAACTAACATCTCTTTGTCTTGTTTCATCGCCAGAATCATCACCATACCATCTCTTTTTTAGAATATCACCCTCTAAAGCTTCACGCCTTTTTTTAATATCCATAAAAGATGTTTGAGATTCAACAGTTTTCTCTCTATTCATCGTACCTTTTAACTGTTTTTCGAGATTTTTATATTTTTCTAGCTGTATATTTTGATTTTCTATCATAAAAATGAAAAAATTAATCAATTTTGCATTCAAAAATGCAATTTCACCTCTGTATTATATCACAAGTTCGCTTTTTTGAACAAAAAAACAGACCCTAAGGTCTATTTCATTAATCTAACATAATTTTTTAATCGATCACATGGCTTAAACTTCACTAGATTCATTGCCTTTAATATATCTTCTTGGCCGGTGTTTATGTTTCTAATCCTTTTGGCCTTTTTATTCATTACGTAAAACTCTCCCCAGCCAGGAAGAAATATTTTACCATTCTTTCTTAACTCATCTAAGATAAGGTTCATTAATGCATAATATACATTCATCAATGTTTCTTGATCTTTAAAGTTATTTCTTTTGACAAATTCTTCCCAAAAATCTTTCATATATTTAACAAAATGCTTCTCCAATGTGTTGATGATAAAGTTCTAAACAAGTTTTACAATATAATGCATCCTGACTTATATATTTTACACCATTTTTTGTAACTATTCTAAGATCTTTTACTTTATTACCAAAACAATCATCACAAATACAAGTTTGTAATTCTTCTTCTTTAAATACATTTTTACAATTAATGCAATATTTCATATATTTCTCTACAATCAATACCGAGCGATTTGTTATTTATCTACCTCTTCTCCTTCTTCTTCTCCTCTAAAGTTATCTAAAAAATCCATTTCTTCTGCTAAAGAATTAATTAGAGCCAATGGCCATAACAAAGCAGTAATGAATGCTGTAATCCAGGATAAATTATAATCTTTTATCCTTATAAACATCACACCTACTACTATAAAAAAATAGAAATACCACATATTATTTTTTATTCTTACTTATAAAATATTTATTACTCTTCAATACTTGATGAAACATTAATGGATCATATCCAGCCTTATTTGCAAAGCTAACCATTGCATTAAGATCTTTGGGCAGACATTTTCCCGAAAACCCACGATTGTCAGCAAACACAGCTGTATGCATTGGATTGATTCTTGGATCATGTAACCATAATTCTCGAGCCTTATTATAATCTACTCCCATTCTATCACAAATCTCATAAAATTCCTGGCACATAGTAACCTTAGCAGCAAAATAACAGTTCTCCATGTACTTTACCATCTCGGCCGTCTTAGCTTCTGTCTGCAAATATTTCTTAGTAGGACCAACTACCGGTAAATAAAAATCAATAACCTTACTTGTTAAGTCATCTCTTCCACCAAAAATATAATACGGCATCTCCTTCATATCTGTATCAAATGCATACGGAGACCAATATTTACTTTCACCGGCAAACTCTGGAGAGAAAACAATATTAAGTTTAGTTGACTCTATTAATTTATCAATGGTACCCGGTGGTACAGTTGATTTAATTAATAAAATTTGATTTTTCTTTTTATCCTTTGAAAATCCAAAAGATACTAATTTCTTAATTACATCATTAACAATTGATATATCACATTCTCCACTATCCATCATCGGCGTTGGCACAGCCACTACAACCAATGGACACATTGCTACATCTTTTAAATTACCTCTGCCATTTACATCATATGGAATTATTTGATAATGTGCAGAAAAAAATCTTACTACCGTTGAACCAACATATCCATCCGCACCAATAACTCCTATCATATTTTTTGATTTCTTTGTAATATTATGACAATCAGTACATAGTGTAATTCCATTAGCAACTTCATATCTTAATTCTGGATAATCTTTCCATCTTAAAATATGATGTGATTCTAATTTAATTGTATATCCATCTCCACTTCTTCTATCACAAGATTGACAAGTATAATTATCTCTTTCAAAAATAGAATTTCTCCAATTAATATATTCTTTTTTATTCATTTCTAATCTACGTTCACTTGAAGAAAATCCACTCCACTCATCATAATCTTTACCCTGAAGAGTTGCTGATATTTTTCTTCTAACTTCTTCAGATGGAACATGCCCAATTCTACTTGGATGTCCTTTTTTAAATTCAGTATCTTTAGAAACATGTTGTCCCCTTCTCCAAAGATAATAACATTGTCTACCACAAAATCTTCCTCTATTTGTTTTTTCTGCCCATTTTTTTCCAGTACGTAAATTAAAATCAAAAGGTTCTTTACAAAATTCACAAATTCTTTGTTCTATATCCATATGTTTATATACTTAATTTATATTTTTTAGCTTCATTTTTTTTATCTATTGAAATAAGTAAATCATAATAATCCCTAGAATAACCAAGATTATTAATATCATCTTTTATTCTTTGTTCTAATATAAATGCTGATTCTGGTTCTTTTTGTTTCTTATTTTGTTCTCTATCGTTTATAAAATTTATATACTCATTAATAGTATCTCTAAGTTTAACTACATCTGAATGAGATAACTCAACTTCACTTTGCCAAAGAGATCTTTGGTGCCACCACCATTTTAATGTTGCCCAAAGTGAATTAGGATAATCTTTAAATGCAAACCACAATCCATGATCTGGATATTCTAAATCTTTATCATGAATTACTTCTAAGTAATGTCCTCCATGACATTCGCATTCAAACAATACCTCATTTAAATCTTCCCATTTTTGATCTACGTTTGGTCTACTCATATTATTTTTTCTTAATTACTTTTTTCTTCTTAGGATTTGCTTTTAAAGCTTTATAAAATTTTACAACAGCCTCTTCTGGAGTTTTAGCTTCTATCATTACTTTACCACCAATATCTTTTGGATACCAAGGATAAGCTCCCCATGTTTTATCTGCAAAGGTAATAATCTCTTTTATCTTATCATCACAAGCGTCTATAACCTCATCAATATGAGGATTATCACTACCTGTCCACCCTGTCTTTTTTAAAATTTCAACTAATTTTTTATCTTTCATATATTTATTCTTCAAAAACTTTACTTGTTCCATTCTCGTAACCTTTTAATTCATCTTCAAGTTCCACAATAAATTTATTAGCTTCAACTATTTCTTCTTTATTAATAACAATTCTTTTCTCAACTTCTTTATTTTCTTTTTTAGTAAGATCAATTTTATTCTTAATCGCCCTCTTAACATAAGGAATAAATTTCTTAACCATCTCTTCCTTATTTATAGTAAGCTTATCTTCAACTACTAATTCAAGTTGTTTCTCTTTAAATTTTTTACCCTTCTCATCTTTCTTTGTGGCCATGTATTCTATTTGGTAACTATAAATCTCTTCATTCTCCTTACCGAATGGCCAGACACCTACAATGACGCCCTTACTTGCGAATGTAGATACAGTGGTATAAAAGTATACCTCCTCATCCATTTTGTATTTTGGTTTCAACATATATTATTTTTTTAATTATTCTTCTTCACAATTTTTACAATGTGATGCTGGGCAGTTTTCACACTGCTCCATTGTTTCTGGATCACATTCCCCTGTACAAGTAGGACATTCATCTTTACTTTTTTTTGGTTTCTTTTTTGGCATATTTTTTATTTAATTCTTGTTTTTTAAACTCATAATATTGCTCTGGTATACAACGTACACTCATACCACCATTCCAATTATGAAAAGCTAAATGATAATTTGCTGAAAGAATTACATAATTTAATTCCCTATTTTTTTTACTTTGTCGTCTACTTTCAAGATGGTGTAAGATCAAAAATCTTTTATCTGTTTCTCCACTAATATCACATCTTGCTTTTGGATTATTTCTAATAAGTTTCTTAACCCAATAAGTATGACACCCTCCTTTAAATCCTTTCTTTGCCTGACAGGAACAACAATTATTACTCTTCTTTTTTTTATATGCTTGCCACGTCGTCGTAGCTTCTTTTCCGCACTCTTCACAAATAAAAGTTATTATCTTATTTGATGATGGTTGTAAATCTTTAGCATTAATAATAATTTTTGTTCCTCTACGAACTCTTTTTTTAATACCATTTTTAATCTTCTGTCCTTGTTTATTTTTAGAAAAATTTTGAAATGTTTCTACAGGAATTTCATACCCTTTATTTTTATACCAACGCATTGTAGTGCTATTTACTACAATCTCTATTTTATTTTCTTTTAACATATTTATAAATCTCTACCCTGAACCACGAAATAGTCATTTTCTAAAAGGTCTGTTTGAGAAGCCAACCAAGGTACGAAACTACCATCAGCTGTTCTCATATCAATATGTGGTAAGTATTTAATCTCTGTACCCTCTTCGTAAAAACCTAGTAATGGAGCTTTATTTACTTTAAACCGGCTACCTTGTACTAGATAGATAAACATACCTTTACCATTCCAACCTTCTCGTGCTACTCTATTGCCGTTTTTAAGAAAGCTTAAAGCTTCACTAAAATTCATTTTGTCTTCCATGTTTTTTTTATTTAATAATTAACCTGCTATTTGTCCAACTAATTTTATATAACCAAAAAGAGCCAGTCCTAAAATGACTGCCCATATAATCATATTTTTATTTTTTATCATTATTTTCATATTTTTATTTAGTCGATTACCCAAGGCGCAAGACAAAATATTTTTGCCCACCTATGTAGATCTGAAAATACATAGATAAACCGTGGTGTGCATGAACTTAGTTACCACTTGCGCCTTTAGCCTTCCTCGGTGATAAATCACTAACGAGAATAAAGCATTGTATTAGTAACCCTGTCTTGCACCTCGGATAATCGAAATTTTTTAGGGGAGTTTTTAATATCCTCCCCTAAATGCTAACGAAATATAGGAACGAATAATCACGGTTTTGATCCATCAGCTTTTAACGGCTTGGTACACATTGGACAGTAACAATTTACTGATACAAACCATTTTGAGATTTGTTTAGAACAATGTGGACATTGAAATAATAACTTCTTCAAAGCATCAGACATTTCATCCTCTCTCTCGTTTTGATAATGTACTTTCGGTTGCCGACCTACGCCGCGCGTATAGCGGGACAGGTAAAGCGACCATACCGGCCACCGGAAATACACTATTCAATTTTTAAACAACACATACATTATACTCCTAATATTCATTTCTGTCAATCATCCACCTGTGGATAACTATTTGATATCAAACACCACCATGCCTTTAAAAAATATGTAAACCATAAATGCCATAGCAATATAGAATCCATACCTCATAAACGCAACAAAGAAAAATAACTTAATCAAATCGAATATTTCTCGCATATATTGTGTTAAGAATTAGATAGGGGGAAGCTTTAGGCAACCCCCTACTAGATAAATACCTCCTAAGGTGTATTGTTGTTTCCCCTCTTTGAAGAAATACCTTGTCGGGTAAAATCCAGGCACAAATGGTATAACCCACTGTTTCTGAATCCACAATTATTATATCACAAGTTCGCACCTTTTACCATCAAAGTTATCCACAGGTCTATTTTTAAAACAAAAATCCCGCCATCTATAGAACGGCGAGATCTTTACGCATGAGGAAATATAAACCCACTTACAGGTTCTAAATACATTCTATCACAAATAGGATCACATGCCAAATTCAGTTTACTGTGAACACTAGTTGTACTACCGTCCTGCATTATCTGTTCACAGTAAATTTTTATTATAATATTTTTGGCAAACAATGTCCATTTCTACCGGCATTTTCGCTTTTCGGCAACTAACCGGAAATGCCGGTAAGCTCCGCTATCTGCTACGCAGTACATTGCTCACTTTTATGGCGCAAGGTGTATACCGCAAGGTTCATATAATGCACTTTGCATATTAAATGTTTCATTGAGGGGCGGAAATCGTTACATTTTGAAGCATTTACGTTTCACATATGATACAATACTGTCTCATATCTGAAAGGTGCCTGTGGATAAGCTCATAGTTCTAGGCATTTTAGCGCTTTTTAAGCGCGAGAGCGGATGGGTCCCTTATATACCACCTTTGCCTTACTGCCGGAGTCCCAAAAGGACAACTCCCCCCTTCCGTATATCACGTTCTTTAATACCAATTTTTTGATTTAATTCTTAACCTATCTACCTATGTCCCATGCATCACACACTAAGCGCTCTGTCTCTAAGAAGAAACGTGTTTTCTTGTTCATAGGCAGAGTGAAAGACTTAAAGAAAGCCATAGCCAAAGAGCTAGACGCTCACTATGGCATTATCTAATCAATTTATCCCCATGCTTATGAACGGATACATGATTATGCTCTGTAACAATGCACCTTTCCTCGCTTTTGGACAAGAACCAAGTGACGAGGAACTGGACAGCATTGAACAAGAGCAAGATGACCCTGAACTAGACCTAGAGAGCTAGTCACGGTTATAATATGCTACGCATTTTGCATAGCAAATACCAATTTATTGTCTTTTTTTATTGCTTTATGCAGTCGGCTTTGGGAGTTTCACCGTTATGTAAACTCTCACAGTGTATATTTGGGAGCGATTAAGGAGTAAAGAGAAAAGATAAGTGCCGATTTCTACTCGTCCACAAACACACTCGCTCGTTTCACTCGCTTTTGCTCCGCTTCGCTACGCAATGAATTATACACAAGTTATCCACATATACACAAGTTATCCACATGTGCATAACTTTATCCACAAAATATCAACACAATGATATATTTAATAAGTAATTCGTGTAATAATAGAAGGCACGATTAAGAAAGCATAAACATATGCAAATCGAACTAAAAGAGACAGAATTCGTCATTGATGCAAGAGACATCATAATTAACGAAGGAATCGCCTCAAAAGGTAAAATGATGGGTAAACCATACTCATTCGCCAAACTAAATGGCAACTTATCAAACTCCAAAACATTCGTCGAAATGTTTAAATCCAAAGGAGCTGTGGTATTCAACAATCAAGGAAATAGTCAACCACACACACAACCAGCAGAAGGCTGGAAAAACATTGACTAGACTAGATTCAAATAGAAACAGGACAGAGCATTCGCTCTGTCCTTTTCGCATTAATCAATTTAATAATAATCACAATGAAAGTAATTAAAATCATCAGTGAGCATAAAGATATCAAGAGAGACCAACCACTTAAACAAGGTGACAAACGAGTAGAAGCTATAGTAGATAATGGCTGTGGACCAGAGACTAAACACATAGACATTAAGAAGTAGAATAACCATTGGTTGGTATAGCGGTTGAGGTGTTGTGGCTAGTTTGTTTTCCATTCAGTTTAGTATAGGGAGGATTCGGGACTTCGCTCCCATTTTTACTACTTATTTATACATTTCGATTTACATATATATTTCAATACTTAAATATAAAATATCATTAACATTAAAACAAGATGAAAAAAGATAAATCAATTATGAATCAAGAAGAAATATGCATCCTAATAAATATAGATATTAAAGAATATAGCAACTTCAAAATAGGTGATCAAATATACTACGTAGACTGTGAATATAGATACTCTAACAACTATTTAACATGGAAAACAGATATACTACTAAATATACAAATGATAACAAATAAAGAAAAGACATACATAAGTCTATACGGTATAGGACATAAAAACGAACAAGTTAGTAAATATCTAAAAACATCAGAAACAAAGATATTTAAAACGAAAGAAGAAGTAATCAAAGAACTAAAGAAAAGAAAAAAACTAGAACTAAAAAGAAATAAACAAACCCTAAAAAATGAAATAACATACCACAAACAACACATTAAAGATAAACAAAAAGAACTTAAATCATTAAACAAAACAATATGAAAATAGAAAAACTAAGTCTAAAAGAAAAATTTATCCAAGCAAAGATAAATAATAATAACCCAGAACAATTATTAGGAAAACTTATTGCTAATATAGAAAACAAACTAAATGAACTAATAAAATCTAATAATGAACAAGAGAAGAAAAGAGAATATATTATGGACTTATTTGCTAAAACAGTGACAGAAACAGCAAAACAAAATAAGAAGATAGATTTTATAATGGAGAATAGTAGATTTACAGAACCACCTAAATTTATCTCCAAAAAAACACTTAAAGAACTATATAAAAAATATAATTAACATTAACTAAAACATATGATAATGATGAAACAACAAGGAACAAACTTACCAATCAAAATGTGGTTAGAAGAAATAGAAGACG
>Ga0075116_10001626_pt1 | contig 10281 bp, 7 predicted proteins | sample AntAceMetag02UKC_FD_69786 | JGI IMG/M metagenome (GOLD analysis project Ga0075116, IMG submission 69786) | Saline lake microbial communities from Ace Lake, Antarctica- Antarctic Ace Lake Metagenome 02UKC | ecosystem: Environmental > Aquatic > Non-marine Saline and Alkaline > Saline | place...
TACGTTGTCAGGCTAGCATAAGGCTCACCTGATTCCCGAGGGACTTGTTTTAGACCCAATAGGACAGCACCATTCAACACAGCTAAATCTGATGCCATTGTTAACGGAGCATCTACACCAATATTCCCATAAGCTTGTTCGATGGAACTCATCTTAGTGTAGAACGTCGTTGTGAAGTCCTGTTTCTGGTAAATGTACGATGTATAGTACAAGTCACCGATAGATGGTTCATTACCCCCACGTTTGAAGGTTTCAACCAAGGCAGTGTCACTGACACCAACATCAACAGTGTTAGCTACAGTCAGTTCCACACCATTGAAAGCATTATGAGGGATATTGGCATCCGTCAAGAAAGTTCCGCTGATCTGAATACGGAATGTAGAGTTAGCACCTGTTGGGTACTGAAGCCACGGACCATTTGGATTTGTACTCCAACCACGAGGTAGAAGGGTGAAAACCAAGCCTGTAATTTCATCCCGATAAGTTTGACCAACGATTCCATCTTGACCCGTACCGTCACCAGAAGGATTAAGTTGGGATTCATTGATTGTACCTGAACCATCAGACACACTGGATTTTACGAAAAATCCGTCCAAAGCAGGTTCACCAGAAGCACCATCACTATCTTTAGCATTCAGACCTGTGTTGTATGCTAAAGCATCATCAATTTGGCTCAAGGTGTTCTTGATTTCGACCGAAGATTGGGTTCCCAATTCGGATACGAGTATCGGAGCATCCTGCACATAAAGGAATTGACCACCAACACTGTCTTCTTCAACATTAGCCAAGCCGTCTCGGGAAAAGGAAAGGTCAGCAGCAGAAAGAGTCAGCATCCAAGTGGTAAAATTGCTGTGCCGATTTGCCATTAAAGCAGAAGCCAATTTTCTAACCGATACAGTTTCTCGAAGTGCCACTGTCCCTGAAGAAGCACCCAATACACCGTTGGCCGAACCATTACTGACGGACACTTTGGACAGGGAGCTTGTTTCAACACCTGTGATACGGAAGCCGGCACCTTCTTGACGTAGGATAAAAGTACTCACGATGTTGGCTGCGTTGCCAAACGGGGCACCTGGTACATCTGCCATTGCCACTTTAATTTGACCCAAAACAGAATCATCATCTGAAATTGGACCAAGATTGGTAGCTGTCCCAGTAGCAGTAGCATCGAAGATAACTTCTACAGGAGTTCCATCCACATCAAACTTGAAGATATTATTTACTGCCACAGTCCCAGTACCATCATAGAATATGACCTCGGGTTCACTGTCAGCATCCATACCACCGATAAAACCAACCTGCCCGCTCACGGTAGAAGATCGGACTGTTGCCGAACGACTGGCTGTTCCATACAAACCTGAAGCCAGTCCTGCTTTGGTGTTACCCGTCAGAACTTGAAGCTGAGTCTGTGATTCGATGTCATGAGCATCCATACTGCTATCAGGACCACCACCAGGCAACAGACGGTTACGAATAATAAGTCTGTCATACAGTTTGCGGTCACCCGTACCCGATGGGCAAAGGTAAGACCTTGCAATAGGAGCCTGAAGGAGAGCTGCCTGACCGTCACCAATTGCTGCCCCTGTATCTAAGCCTGCAACCACTGCAAAATCTTCAACAGGAGCATTGGTAGCATCGAGGAACTGGATGTAACCAGCATTGTCTAACCCTGGAAGCTGCAATTTAAACTGCAACTTAGCTTGAGCATTAGCCGTACATTCAATATTGAAACCAGCCAGATTTGGTGTGATCAAAACACGGGCTATAATAGCTGTGTCAATTCTACTTTGGATATGGGCAGCCAAGAGAGCTGGGGTAGCATAAGCTGCGGCACCCAATGTAATCTCGAAACCTTCTGTACCGACAACATCACCAATATAACCCACTTTAAGTTTGTCATGGGCAGAGGCTGTGATTGTTACGGGGCCATTAAACTCTGTTGCACCGACCATTGTAGAACGGGCATCAGGGTTATAAATGAAGTAAGGAGTTCCTACTGCAACAGCCCCACCAGCCCAAGCAGAATCCAGAGTTGCTATCCAAGCAGTTCCATCATAAGCTGTGATAGTTTTGTACTGACCCTGAGTTGCTCCACCAAGAGCATGATTACCGATAACCACTCTCCAGCCAACGTAATAATTATTCACGTCGGATTTGGTGTGCGGCAATTCAATAGTGCTAACACCACCTGCTACGGCTATGTCTTGATGACCGCTGGCAGCTTCGTTGATGACATCTGCAAAGTAGCTAACATCTACGTTGGTTACTGTACTGGATGTTTTCACCAGAATATTGGCATCATCTACTTGAAGGTAGAAATCTTCAGCAGCTGCCAAAGAATAACTTTGACCAATAGTTGCACTGGTTCCACCTGTGTAATCCACTTCATCACCGACGATGGAAGCAAAGAACCCACCACCATGTCCAGGAACGGATGCACTACCAGAAGGATTATCAAGATTCAGACCCGCGGCACTAACGGATTCGTAAGTGTGCAGTTTAACCCTGAGTCTATCAGAGTACTCTTTAATGAACTCATAAGGTCCGTTCCCAGGCAGCGTCCATTTTGCTGGAGTTGCTACACGAGAAGCAAACTGTACTGTCACGATTTCTTCAACAGGCCCAACAAAATCATCACCAGACAAACCTTCAAAGTGAAGATCGGGTGTCAATTCAGAACCTGATGGGAATTCCAGAGTCACACCATTAAGAGAGGAACCCTTTGTACTGGTGTTATATGTAGCACTGTAGACAGTGTTGTCACCTTTATCTTCAACGGTATATGTACCGATGCCTGAAGCTCCGGGGTTCACACAAGACAAGGTGAATTCAGTGTCTGTCAGGAGATTGTACCAGAAGGATGCAAACACGGTGGCCCCGACTGGAACAGCCTCAGCCAACGTAACAGTGATACCTTCCACTTTATCTACAGCCACCCCACCTCTTTCGAGAGCATCCTGAACATCGTAACCCCAATATACATCCACCACATCAGGGCGGTTGGTTGGAAGATCAATACGTCCATTGGAAACCGTCTGGAACAAACTCTGACCCAAGGGGGTGTTTCGTCCATTACCCAGAGTTGGTTGGAAAGGAAGTGTGAAATCCATACGGTTATCAGAGGAGATACCACCACTGCTCTGTACGACTGAGGTACAAACTGAAAGGAATGTCTTGTTGTCTACCAAGGTGCTAGTAATTTGGGTTTCCCCAAACAAAACAGCACCTGTAGTATGAACACCACTGGCTATCAATGCTGCCGTACCCCAGACAATCTTATCATCTTTCAGGACAAAATCAGCATCCTGGATGTAAGATTTAGAATCCGGAGCAACACCACACTGAGTAATTTCAGTGATGCCATTATGTAGCAAGTAATCAAAGGTATCCTGCCAGGCATTAAACCAGTATTGGATGGTCACAGTTGAACCAGCTTTAGGAGCTGCTAACAAAGTAACTGTCCGTGTGGTTCCATTCACTGATACTGGAATGACCTGACTGTTATTGACTTTAACCACTACTTTTGCGGGGTCTGTTGTTGCAACACCACCGTTAGAACCATCAACGATAGGACCTTCGTAGGTATAGAAAGTTGTAGTTCGAGTGTCTGCAGAACCAGTTATGAGCCCCAAAGGAGCATTAGCTGAGCCTGCTTTCACTACGATGCTACCACTAGCATTTAATAAAAGTACCGAAAGACCAAAATTATTAGTGAAAGCACCAGCAGTCAGAGTTCCCTTGTTAGCTGCCGTAATAGATGCAGCAATTTGAGCCATTGTGTAATCATTCCGAGGAGCAATGGTGATAACATATGCCACACCATCAATCACTAGATTGAGAACATTGTTAGCTGGAACAACAACCTGACCGGAGGCATTCGTGATGTCCCCATGCAAATCAATGACTATGCTGGAACCAACCGAACCTTCTTGACCGACTGGGGAGTCTATGTCGGCAATACCATCAACACCCCTGACAACTGCAGGATTCGGGTTGACTTGGGCACTGACATCATCAGTAGTCAGAGTATCCGTGCGTTTGAAAAAGTAAGTAACACGGATTTCATCTGTAACTTGTGGGGGTTGAGCCAACTTGACGACTCCTGTAGCCCCAGTCACCTGTCGAACAACCATAATCTGGTTATTGATGGTAACTACCACATCCGCCCGGCTGTTCGTAGTTACACCCGAGCCTTGCCCATCTACAATGGGGTATTTACGGACTTGAATCGTGTCCAAGACTCCGTTAAAATCTCCCAATGTGATGACACCTGCTTGGGTAGTGCTGACCACAGCACGTCCTGCCTCATCTTCACCTACAATCTTTTGGTCAACTTTCTGGGATGATCCCCGAACGACCTCCAGATTATTCTGGGTTAAAAATTCGTTCCCCTCACCGATGAAAATCGGGATTTTGAAACTGTCAATAGCTCCAGAAACGGGATTCTCGAAAAGTGTTCGAGTATAAACTCCTGGCGGGCTGTAGTTTTTTCCTGGAAAGGCCATTTTACACCTCTTAATTTTAGTTCATTCCACAAGTCAAATGTGAAGTTTCAGCTCAAACCTTTTCATTTGTTTATCCGTAAGTTCGTATGTATCTCCAGCCAAAGGCGGTTAATTAAGCTCAAAATGTTAGTCCATATTTTCATCTGTATGTTTTGTCCACGACCACTTGTGGTCTAGTTTTATTTAGGAGCGGATTTCATCCTCTCCTGTTCAATGGCATTCATAGCCTGATTATTGATAGAGAGAGCTGTATCTCGGGCATCCCGTTCCTCCAAGGACATCAAATGAAACTCCCCATCAGAGGTTTTCGTAATGTCTTTTCCAGTTGCCCCAGGATTATCCCGTAACAATTCTTTCTTAGTATCGACACGAGCCACATGAGCTTTTCGACCTTGTTCTGCGGACTGACCTATCACCCTGTCAATATGGGCATCCAAACCATCCACACCAGTATTCTGAGGAACAGGTCCTGAAACTTCCTGATTGAAAACACCATTTACATCTGAGGGCATCAATCGATCAGCCATCTCCCCACAGTCAGGACATTTATGAGGTTTAGAATGTTTAGCCATGCTGGCCGAACCCTCAAATCGAATTCCACAACCACATTGATATGTATATACGGGCATTTATCTGGTTCCTTTCTCTAAGAAGATATGAAAAATTAAAAAACTACCGAATTACTTCAAATGTTGCTGTCCTCCCAACGAAATAAGGATCCCTCATAACTTCCAATCCCATCTCACCTGCTTGACGTATCCCTGCCCCAGCTTCTCTCAATTGGTCATCAGAAATTGTAGCCAAATATTCAGTATACTCACGGCTGGCTGGGGTTACTTGACGGAGGAAAGCACTCAATGGGATATGGACTTCCCAATCCGTCGTAACTGTCAACGAAAACGATGAGTTATAGAAATAATCATCACCACTCTCATCATAAACTTCTTCAGACTCCCCACCAAGAGAAATCTCGGACATTTCAATACCTTCAGAAGATAACCGAGGTCTAAGGATACCCCACAAATAAATGACGGTTTGGTCAGCAATTTCCTGCTGGGCATAGACATCTCTAGCCACAACATCAAACTCCATTGAGATTTCCCACTTACCCCCATAAACCTGAGCAGATGACCTTCGAACGTCATCCACGACGACAGCCTGAATATCTCCTTTTTTGTTTCGTCGACCAAAAGCCAGAACGACTCCTGGAATTGCTGTATTGTTTGCAAAGCCTGGGTCGATGGTATAAGGACCCTGAGAACCGATTGGATGTTTATAGTCGGCAACCAAATATCTATTCCCTGTCAGAGCTTGTTTCAGAGTAATCTCACCTGTGGGTTTCCCTTGGCCATCCACCTCAACGGTGTAATTTTCATCCTCCACCAGCTGATACCGAGCAGGCATTTCAAAGATACGGAGAGTCCCTTGTAAAGGATCTGCTGTCATGGAGTATGTAAAGGTGTCTACAGGAGTCAGAATCTCATTGTAAATATTAACAAGGGCATCCACCCAGAATTCCCTGTCCTCAGTCAATTGGACATAATAAACACCAGGTGGGGTTGGGAAAACTCCATTATTTTTCTGGATAGCAACAGCATCTTCTCTGACCCATTCAATGGCCAGTCCTGGTTTGTTTTTGTACCTGGTCAAATTGACATAGCTCTCTTGAATACCTATGTAGTTGTCAGCTGACAACGAAACATGACTCCCACCACCAGTTTTTACAATAATGCCAGTTGAAGGGCGTTCTCTAAATGAGTATTTCCCAATGATGTGGTCAGGCAGGTCTGGATATAGAGGATGGTAAGACCAATAATTCCTCAGTTCCATGATGAGTCGTTTTTTTAATGCCTCGGTTAATCTGAAGTACATGAGCACCTCCTTATGTAGGTGCTTTCATAGGGGAATTATTCGTCGAGCAGTTCCCCGCTAATAGTAGCCGTCATAAGACCTGTTTCAAATTCTTCTCCATCAGGATTATCTAATATGACACGGGTCACCTCCCGTGTTTGACCAATATTAAAGTTCTTTGGGTTCTTGGGTAAAGGGGGCTTCTCAAGAAATACTGAAACATTAAGCAACTGAAAATGTTTTTATATATCATCATCTTCAATCTGAGCCTGATCAAGCGTTTTATATCTTTTATCTGGACCAATACGGTCTGTAGAAGGTTGGGATGCTAGAGAAGTAATTTTATCCAGCATTTTAAAACACCCTATCAATTTCATGAGAACAAAGATAAAAATGCAAACATTAATTATGGGGGGCAGACTATCAAATTCACCTGTATCAAAAACAAGTGAAAAAACAACAACTACGATTGCAATCATTAAATAGATAAACCCTGAATTAAAAACATCTGTGATTTGATTAAATAATTTGGGGCGTGAAGCAATCAGCTTAAATTTTCCTGTAGATGAAAGCCCTGAAATAACTGAATATGCAGTCAAAATAAAACCGGTTAAAAGGATATAACCTGACAACAGTCCTAGATAAAGAAGTTTTCGAATAGTTACTAGTAAAGCAGCATGTTGAGTATCACCAACAAGGGCAATTACAATAAAAGTAAACTCAGTACACGACTTTTATAAATATTTATATCTAGTCAAAAGGGACTTGAACTGTTAACCAAACGGGTTAACAACTGCCCTTTTCTTGCTTCATAGATAATAGTTTCGTCCTTGCTTGCCCTTGGGGCAACGCAGTGACCAGAGCTTTCATCTCCACAAGCATTTATCCTCTCTGAATGACTTTCAGCGAGTTGTTTTAAATTAATTGATGCATTTAAATCACAATCCATCTTTAACCCACACTCCGAACATTCATAAACCCAAGGAAATTGTTGATGTTTTATGGAGTTAAATTGTTTAACTAATTTATAGGAGGAGGGTTTTAAACCTGATTCATATTGGGATTTCCATTCAGAGAGTCCCCAATTATAAACGAATCTTGAGATTCCAGAAGTTTTTTTGAAATAAGTTTCCTGTTTGTTATTTGGATAAAGTCTAATTTTATGTGCTTTGTTTATTTTCATAACTATGTTAAATTATTTAATGTTTATTCAAGTCCCTTTTGCCTATCATAATAAACTCCTTTCTAATCCTCGTGTTCTTGGATAGCTTGAATCAACAAACCGTAAGCAACGGCATTCAGGGGTTCCTGAGCATGTCGAATCTCGGAAATCTCGATAGGGAACTTCTTCCGTTTCTCAAAGACAGACTTGAAAAACTCCATGAACCCACCTGCTAAACTCGTACCACCTGACACTACGAGGGGGACAGGATTAGCCAAAACAAATTGATTTTGAATGGCCTTGAAACGTTCTTCAATGTTATCCAGAGCATAGTCAATGGCCGACTTATAATAGAAGGCCAGAGCTTCTTGTTCCCGACCTTCAGGCTTCATCAAATCAAAACCCTTCTCTTTCAATGCACATATACGTGCCTGAGTCTGGCCGACAGAACTAGCAGCACCTGCATCAATCCAGTCGCCGCCACGGGCAATGGAAAACGTCAGACCTTCAATGGTGTTGATGGATAGGGCAACGTTCGTCATGCCGCTACCAAAAGAGATTCCTACACCAGAAAATCCTTCATTAGCTGTTTCAGAATACACAATACCCATAGCTTCATTGGCTGCATATGGAGTATATCCACACTCAGCAACAATTCGTTCAAATACTCCACGATGGTAAATTATGTCCTTGTCAGGCCTATCTATCGGTTCTGCTGGTACAGAGAAATAACAAGCCTCGTTCGGAGTCCTGGGTTTACCCAGCACATTCTTGATAAGCATACCAAGGACTTCCAAGCTGTCTATTTCACTAGCCGAGATTATTCCATCCGAAAGTGGGCGTCGAGGAGGGGTTCCAAAAACATTAGCCGTCTCCAAAGCAGCATCCCCAAGAATCAAAACATCGTCTTCTCGTTCAACAAAGCTGGTAGAAGACAATTTCAACATCTTCTTGGCAGTTATAGGCAAATCGATGAAGACATCACGCATACGTTTGGTCGTAATCCCTTCTTTTCCACGACGGGCAGACACAATATTCATAGTCCCAATATCACACCCCACGCCAAAAGGTACTGGAATCACAGGTGTTTTTTCATCTGTCATGATTTCTCCTTTTTCCGTAAAGCACGTAAAGCTTCCGAAGCCTCATCCACAGTGCTTTCTGAAGTAGTTTCTTCAATCTCTATCTTAACATCCCCTGCTTTTTTCCCCATAATAGTCTTAGGGATAAACATAGGGACATCTTCTTTTACCCTACCCTCAGAATGAACAACCTCTTTCACAATCTGACCATGGTTCTTTTGACCCTCTGAGAACTCTTTCCTCATGGCCTGAACTTCACCTATCAAAGAATCTATTAAAGAATTGGTGTTACTGCTTCGTAATGAATTCATTTTGGCTGCCAGTTTATCCACCAAAGCATCCTCGTCCAAGGTCATTCTCTCCACCCTGACTCTTTCAGCAGGAAGGACAGGAGACTCAGGTTGATGCAAAGGAGTTGGTAAGGGTACTTTCTTCGATACCTGAACCACAGGTTCTACTTGAGGGGGTTTAAGTTCCTGAAATCGTTGTACATACGTAATACTAACGCCACCATTCCTACGTGCTAAACCCAAATCCGTTGAAGCCTTAGCTTTAGATTCTGAAACCATTGCCGACTGGCCACGTTTCATATTTAAGTTCAAATCTTGTATCCATATGGATGGGCAAGTGCAAATAATCTGAGCTTCAATCATTAAAAACCTCGGCGATCCCTGCACTTATGACATTACCACAGTATTCAGTCATAATCTTATCTACCTGAATCTTGGCTTTCCTAACAGCCCTCTCCATGAAATTAAATCTGGCAATACCAGGATGAATCCAAGCATCTGCTGTTCGTAACGGTGCCATCCTGAAAATAACCTCCCCTGTGCTAGTAGTCAGAGGCACTACTAAGGGTTTTGAGCTTGAAGATGTAGACTTAACATTAGAGACTTCACCAAACTCTTTAGGTTTCTTAATATTCCTCATCTGACCCTGCTGAGTCAACCAAGTCATTTTTCGTTCAGGAATTCCTTCCCTGGAAGTCAACTGAGCTAACCCATAAAAACTGGATTTGAGGACGACTGTCCGCTCTCCTAAAATTTCATATTTGAAAGAATCACCGATAGAAGGACCTCCCATTGGGTCATTCTGTGACCACTCCCGTTTTGCAAAATCATTCTTGGCCTCAACTTTAACCACAGACACTAGTGTTTCCCCAATCAATTGAAGAATACTGGCATCTATCTCAATCTCACCTGTCTTAGCCCATGTTTTCCCATAGGTAGCCCTGATTCGATTGTAATTTATACGAGGCATTACCCACCTAAGTACTTGATATTACTAAGAAAATCATTCGTTTTGGTTTTCCCAAACCGGCGAACGCCCTCTCTGTTGAGTCCCTTCTGCCCATGGTTGCTTATCTGTCTGCATCGGGGTTTGAGAGTCAGGACCTTCAGGATAGGCTGCCTGATCAGGAGCTGTGGATTCTGGGAATGAAAGTTCCCCGTCCACTGGCATCGAAGGATATTGTCGGAAACCATATCGAGTCTGAGGACGGACGAGATCAGCCACACCATCAATAGGTACTTTGTACCTGATGTCCTGTTCATCCAAATACCCAATGGTAAAATGCTGTTGAAGCATATTACCACGGTTAGTAGGCCGTCTGGAAGGAGCAATCGTATACCGTTCATTGGTCTGTTTCACGATAAGGTCGCGTTGGGTTACAACGGGACTT
>Ga0075116_10001631_pt1 | contig 10263 bp, 11 predicted proteins | sample AntAceMetag02UKC_FD_69786 | JGI IMG/M metagenome (GOLD analysis project Ga0075116, IMG submission 69786) | Saline lake microbial communities from Ace Lake, Antarctica- Antarctic Ace Lake Metagenome 02UKC | ecosystem: Environmental > Aquatic > Non-marine Saline and Alkaline > Saline | place...
CTTCAAAAGAGTATAGACTTTATTTATGACTACGTTGATGAGATTGTAGTTGTGAATATGGGAGACCACGAATTTACTCCTATATTGTATGATCCTAAAAGGAAATTAAAAGTATTTGAATATCCTTACAGCGAGCCAGTTGATATGGGAAAGGCTAGGACATTCTCACTAGAGAAAGCTACTGGTGATTGGTTTCTACAAGTTGATGCTGACGAGTTCTATCCTAAAGAGTCGATGGAAAAGATTAGAGCATTTGTCAATAACCCAGGAGACGCTATCAGTGCTAGAGTAAAGTATTACAACGTAGCGTGGAGGTGGGGATATGTAGAGCCTATAGAACACTACCCAGACAGACTCTATAAGCGAGAAGTAGTAGAAAAGTATCATGGAGTTCTACCATTAGATATGACTATCGTTAAGCCAGAGTTTAGATTAGTTAAGAACAAAGGAAAAGGTATTGAGGGAGTGTTAGAGTATGACAACGAAACTGACACTAGCTTTGAACACCCGCACCAACCTATCCTAAAAGACATCCACTTTTATCACTTAGCAAGAGCTAGAGGATATAACTTCGAGTATAATAAGCGAAAGAAGTATGAACAGTTTATCCACCCCCATAAGCAAGAGTTTGAAAACGAACAAAACACTAGATGGAATCAATGGGTGAATGGTATGTACACACTAGAGGAGCATAACTTCCCACCTGAAATACCCAAGCGTATAATTCCAGAACCTAAAGTATCAATAATTATTACTAACTATAACTATGGTCAATACCTTGAAGAAGCAATCAACAGTTGCAAAAATCAAACAGTACCTCCTTACGAAATTATCGTGGTTGATGATTGTTCTACTGACAACTCTCATGGTTTACTTGATAGCATTCACGATATTCATGTCATTCGCAATAGTAGCAACATTGGTGTCGCCTTGGCTCGTAACGCTGGTATTGAGTACTCCACTGGAGATTATTTTGCCTGTCTCGATGCTGACGATTGTCTTGGGGATACTTTTATTGAGAGAACTTTAGAGAAAATGGAAGATGCTGAAATAGTATTTACTGATATGCACGTGTTCGGAGATGTAGACTATAAACACACCTATCCAGAGTTTAGTATTGAAGAATTAAGAAAAGACCAGATAATACCTAGCGCTTGTGCTTTAGTCGATAGAAGGTGTGCAGACCCTTATGGTATATTTGACCCAACAGAATGGTACGAGGATTATGGATTTTGGTTGAGAATGGCAGTTAAAGGATATAGGTTTAAACAAGTACACGAACCACTATTCAAATATCGCAGAAAAGGTGGGAGTAGAATTGAAATGCTAGACAAGAGACAAGAGTTTGGGTTTAATCAATTAAAAGAACGCTATAACAAGATAATTTAACAATAAACACGGAGGACAATTATGAAAATAGCTTACGTTTTAAACAATATAATACTTTGTGGAGGAGTCATCGTTCCATTCGAGCATTGCAGAGAACTTAGAAAGAAAGGAATAGACGCTGGTATTTATGCTAACGATACAAACGAAGAACTTAATAATAGATACCCCGACGTACCAGTTTACGGAGTACACAGACTAAATGACTTCACTGATGACGATGTTATTGTAGCAGTGTGGTGGATGCAAATACCTGAACTAGAAAAATTCAAGGGTAGAAAGATACAATTTGTGCAAGGAAATGATGTAGAATCATATATAGGCGATGACTTAAAAGCGAGCTGTAAGGAGATTAGAAGTAAAAAGGACTGGGAAGTACTAGCAGTGTCTAAATACTCAGGAGAGTGGACTGAGAGACCTTACACAGTAATCCCTAATGGTATAAATGAGATATTCTTTAAAAAGATAGATATAGAAAGAGACATAGATGCGTTGATTGAAGGAAACTATGAACCCAACAAGAATATAGATTGCTCAATTATATTAGCAAAGTCTCATGGTCACAAAAAGATAGTATGGTTTGGAAGAGAGACTCACCCAATAGACGGAGTAGAATGTATTACTAATCCGTCACTAGAAGAAATACACAAACTATATTATAGATCAAAGCATTTTTATAAACACTCAAAGTCAGAAGGATTCTGTTTACCGATAGCAGAAGCTCAAGCTTGTGGGTGTGAAATACATACTTGGGATCAAGGTAATAACTTACCAGAAAAATTTAAACCAGAAGATTATAAATGGAGTAATATAATAAACGATTTATGCACATATCTAACGAAGAACAAAAACTAATAGAAAAATACAGAGAATTAAAGGAATGGGGATACGGAGAACTCAAAGTAAAAGTTCAGGATAATGAGATAATGATAATTGATTTGACAACTAGGGAGAAAGTATGCTATAATGGATAAAACGATATAAGTCTGACTGAACACCAGAGGACTGCTAATTAGGCAGACCTCTTTTTAATTATATGATAACTAAGCCAATAATATATACCGAGGAAGTTGTAATAAAAGAACTGGCAGATGTGTTGGCAGAAATATTAGAAGACAAAGAAATATTATATATAGGTGAAGTGTTTGAAAAAAAGGCTTATCCAAGGGAAAACTTTAGTATTTGGGAAAAAAAGTATAAAGATTGTAATGAGATAATTCACACAATAAAAAGAATAAGAGAAATATTAGAATCAAGAGTTAATATTGCAGGACTTAAAGGTAAAGCAAATCCAACAATGGTTATATTTAATTTAAAGAATAACTATAACTGGAAAGATAAAACAGAACAAGAACTATCAGGACAAGTTAATACAGGAGTAATAATGTTACCTAAAAAGAATGATAAAGTGGAAACCACAACCGAGACAGGAAACAGCCCTAGCTAGATTAGAGAATGAAATATTATACGGAGGAGCAAGAGGAGGAGGAAAAACAGACGCAGGATTAGCTTGGTTGTTATATGATAAAGATAACTCTAAGTATAGAGCATTAGTTATTAGAAGAAATGCTAAAGACTTATCTGATTGGGTAGATAGAGCTAGAAATATGTATTCAGTATGCGGAGTAGATGTAGTTGGAGTACCAGCAGAGATAAGATTTCCAAGTGGAGCAATTATAAGAACAGGACATTTAAGAGATGAGAACGCTTATACTCAGTATCAAGGACACGAATATCAGAAGATGCTTATAGAAGAGATAACACATATACCAAGAGAAGATGATTTTGAAAAGTTATTAGGTAGTTGTAGAAGTACAGTAGAAGGAATAAAACCACAACTATTTGCAACAACTAATCCAGATGGTCCAGGACATAAATGGGTTAAAGATAGATTTAATATACCAGATCACCCAGACGATTTAATTATAACAACAGATGAAGTATCAAAAAGAACAAGAGTGTTCATACCAGCTAGGATAGAAGACAACCCTATGCTAATGGAAGCAGACCCTGACTACGTTAGATACCTAGAGAGTATAAAGGATGAGGAACTTAGAAAGGCTTGGAGAGAAGGAGATTGGTCAGGTATCAATATAAAAGGATCATACTACAGAGAACAGATGACTCAAGCTCGTAAGGATGGAAGGATAAGAGAAGTACCTTACTCAGCTCAAATACCAGTACATACTTGGTGGGATATAGGAGTAGGAGATTCAACATCAATAGGTTTCTTCCAAAGAGCAGGACAAGAGTGGAGAATGATAGACTACTATGAAGCATCAGGAGAAGGGCTACAACATTACATTAAAGTATTAAAAGAAAAACCATACGTTTACGGAGAGCATTACGCACCACACGACATAGCAGTAAGAGAGTTCAGCACTGGTACAAGTAGAAAGAGTACAGCACAAAGTCTCGGTATAAACTTTAGAGTAGCGCCTAATCTTTCAATAGACGATGGAATACAAGCAGTAAGGACTAGATTCAGTGAGCTATACATAGATGAAAAGAAGTGTGCTAGATTCATAGACTGCATAAGTCAATACCGAAAGGAATGGGATGATAAACTAGGAGAATATAAAAATAAACCGTTACATGATTGGACAAGCCATACAGCTGATATGTTGAGGTATTGGGCAGTAACACCAGACTTCGGCAACATAATAGTTAAATCAAAATACTAATGATTAAGCAATCAACAATTGAAGACATCGCAAGAGATGTCATTGAAAACCATAGAGCTTCTATCTGGCAGGTAAGAGAACGCTGGTTAGATTTGATAGATAGATACGAGAACAAGCTGAGAGAAGGTTCTCTCACAGCACAAACTGAGTCTAAATCTCCTATGGGTGGAGCGTTTGCTTTAGTAGAAAACACTATACCTCGTCTACTAGCTAGAAGTCCTATTTATAAGTATCTAGCAAGAGAGAGCAGAGACGCAGACGCTCAAGAGTTGTATGGTGAGTACAGTGAATACCAATGGGAACAAGCAGACGCTCAAGAAAAGGTAAAGACTATAGCTAGATGGGGATTAGCCACAGGTTTCTCAGGTTATGAGATGGGATGGAAAGAAGAACGCATTATAAGAAAGAAGAAAGGCAAGCAAGTATTAGGATTGAAAATAACTAATCCAATGATGCTCAAGGCTTTAGGCAATACAGGTAAAGATATTAAGGTAGACACAGAAGACATTACAAGCAACTACACAATTACACCTATTAGCCCTGGAGACCTTATATGGAACATAGACGCTATTGATAGAGATGACCTAAGAGTTGTAGGCTTCAAAGCTAAGAAGAAAATCAAAGAGCTTAAAGCTATGAAGTATGATGTATCTAACCTAATGTCCGAGACCATAGCATCAGATGACTTTCAAGAGAGACTAGAGACTATGGATGGACTAACAATAGACGAACAAAACAACTTAGCAGGAGAAGAGAATGTAGAAGTAGCCAAACTATACATAATGGCTATGAATGATGACGGAGTATTTGAGAACTACATGGTTCACATGGGCAATATAAAGGGAGGGACTTCAGTAACTATATCGTTTAGTGAGAACCCATTTGATGACCAGTTCTGTCCAGTAAGATTCTTTAGACCAATTAGAAGATTAGGAAAGCAATATGGATTTGGAATGATTGAGCCAGCAACAGGTATCTTAGACGCAGCAGAAGACAGTCTTAATATATCTTTAGAAGCGTTATGGATAGCGACTACTCCACCACTAGAATACAATCCACAGAATATTTTAAATATGGATGACTTCGGATATGGAGGAAGGAAGCTAATGGCTGTAAGAGACCTCGGTAATAGCGTAAGAGTAACAGAGACTCCTGACCTAAACAGTGGCTCAGTACAACTAATGGATCAGATACTAGAGAGAAACAAACAAAACACATCTGGAATAACTGATTTCCAAACAGGAGCTGAACAAGACAAGAAAGGCAAGACTCTAGGAGAAGTAAGGATAAAGACTCAAGAGTCTAACGCTAGGGTAGCTATGGTACTAGAAGCCTTTGAGAACGAAGTATTGGAGCCTATTGGTAAGATGGCGCTCGCAATGAACAAACAGTTCTTAGGAGACCAAAAGAAACTTGTCTTTAGAGTATTAGGCAAGAAAGGAGAACTATTAGAGAAAAACATTAAGTTTAAAGATATAGATGCTGTTAAGGACTTATCTATCTACGCAGGAGGCACAGCTCTCGTTGACCAGCAAGGAGAGCTTAACAAATGGCTAGGACTACTTAACCAAGCTAACCAAGAAGTAGCCTTACAACAAGCAGGAGTTCCTATTGATAGAGAAGAGATATGGAAGAATGTACTAGTTAAGGGAATGCTAATCAAAGACCCTGAGACTTTTATACCTTCATTAAAGGAAAGAGAAGAAGAAGATGTAACTGGTAGCGTAGCTCAATTAGAAGATGCTAAGAGCGAGAATGAGAGACCTGAGACAGCTAGAGTACTAGCAACAGATAACCATGAAGTACATATCAAGATACATACCGCATCTCTAGACGCTGGAGGAATGACTCAACCTTATACACCAGAACAGTTACAAATATTAACAACGCATAGAGATGACCATGTGAGAGCATCAGGAGGAGTAGTACCAAGTTATGCTGAAGGAGCAGAACAAGGTGTAGCTCAATCCGTAGGTCAGCAACTAGCGCCACAACAAGATGTTACAGGAACTCAAAACACTCCTACAGGAGGAACTCAAGCTGGATAAAGAGATTATAGAGTTAATAAGCTGTAACACGAATGATGAGATGCTATGTGTTGCACATAAGATGAGAGCAAAAGTAGAAGCAGTGAAAGATCTTAACTTCGATGTATTAAAACTAATCCAAGATGATGAAAGAAAAAACAATGACCGTGGGGGAAGCAATGGATCTAGTGGAAAGGTACATAGTTAAGAGAGGATTTGAGAAGTATAAGAGTAGCTATCGCAAAGATGAGAAAGTTAAGATGTATGACCCAGCTACCATTGACAAAAGGTTTATCCATTTAAGAGATAAATATTAATTCATAACTTGCAGAACTCCAACTGCGTTATCAAATAGGTGTAATATATGAATGAAGAACAAGAAGTCGTTAATAAGGGAGAAGTCGAAACTCCATCTACCCCGACTGTAGAGAACAATGAACAAGCTACTAACGACAGTGAAGTCGTAGAAAACTCAGAGGCTGATGTTGAAAAAGCTAATCAACAACTATCTAATGTACAGAAGGCTATCGAACAAGAAAACGAGAAACTTCGTAAAATTAGAGAGGAGAAGAAGGCTGAAATTCAACCTGTTCAACCAGAACAGAAAGAACAACCGCAGACAGAGGTCGCAAAAGAGTTCTATGACAATATCCGTCTAACCAAGTTGAATAACAAGATGCTCACTGACCCTTCTTTTAAGGAGAGAGCTGAGTTAGTAAAGCAAGAAATGGAAACGACTGGTAAAGACATAGAAGATGCGGACAATGCTGTATTGGCTAGAGCTTTAAGAGCTAGTCAAGAGGTTGCTCAACCGAGTAATAATCAACAACAGCAAATAACACCATCAGCAGAACAAGCACCTATCAATTCAGAACAGAAGAGTATTAAAGGTGATAACGCTTTCAGCGCAGTAACTGAGAGTAAGTCAGCAGAAGCACAAGAATACCAACGCATAATGAAAGAAGTAGGAATGCCTGGTCTGTAGATGTATAAATAAATGGCAAGTTTAGTTAATGAGGTCACAACCATTAACGAGGCTGTCCAAATCCCTGAATTTTGGAGCAAATTCGTAGTAGAGTTCCGAGAAGCAAATTTGGTCGCAGCTAAGTTTTTTATGGACTTCTCCTCTGATGTATCAGAAGGTGGAGACACAATCCATATCCCAGAATCGCTAACAAAGCAAACACCAGCAGACTTTACGCAAGGACAACGTCTAACTGATAAGCTTATCAGTGACACTGAAAGCGAAGTAACTATCGATCTTGATAGATACAAAGTAAATCCTTTCGTAATCTCAGACATGGCACAAAGACAATCAATCTTTAGAGCTAAAGCACTTAGAATGAAGAAAGCTGCTTACGCTATCGCTAAAGAAATTGATACTAGAGTGCTATCACACGCATCAGCTTTTACTACTTCTGTAGTAAACAATGGAGGAACAAGCATATCTAATAAAGATTTGACAGAAGCATGGGCAAGATTGAACAGCAATGATGTCCCAATGACTGATCGTCAATACTTTATGACTCCTTTCTCTATCAAAGATCTATTTGATTTGACAGGAAACTACTTTACTTCTGTAGATTTCTCAGAAGGCAAAGGTCTAGTTAATGGACAAATCGGTATGTTGTTAAATAGCCCAGTAGCTGTTTCAACTAACCTAACTTCCACATCAGCAGGATCACCTGCTAATGCGTTAAGAACTAATGTATATGCTCATAAGGAAGCTATTGCACAAGCTTATCAGTGGAAACCAGAAGTACAGCAATCAGCTGCAGGAGATGGACTATCTATCGACTTGCAAGGTCAACTATGTAATGTTAGAAGTCTTTATGGCTCTAGCTTACTACGTTCAGACCATGGTGTACGAATCATGAGACAAGAAGCTTAGGCTTATAGGACACCTCAACAATGGGGTGTCCAATTAAGTTTATAATTATGAGAAAGATATATAAATGCAGGAATGGTTGTCATGTAATGGATGCAGAAAGCACCCCAGAGTGTCCTAGATGCGGTAGCTCAATGCTACAAGTAGGAGAGGATAACAACGACAACAGGCAATCAATGATAGATGCACAACAACCAGAATACGCAGGTCAATCACTAGGGAATAAAGAAGCATATAGCTCTATGTCTAAAGCGGACATGGGTAAAGCGTTTAAACATATTTATAAGAATAAAACAATATGAGTAGAGTATTAGCCGATTACGTGACAAAGGTACAAGTAGAGGTAGATGACACGTCTGCTTCTGCTAAGACAGTCATTGAGAACAGTATCAAAGCTATTTATCAAGAGACTGTTATTGAGAATGGGAAAGACCTAATTCCTACTACGGTGGAAACAGAAACTACAGTATCAGGCACACAGGCTTATACGACAGATACAGACTACCAAGAGCTGTTAGCAGTCCACTACAAAGCCCCCAGTGCTTCTGATTACGTCAGACTACAACCTATTAGCGAGCAAGAGTTCAACAATTTAGATGTTAATTTAGACAATGATGACCCTATAAGTTATTACATTAAGGCTCAAAATATCTATATGACCCCTATCCCCAATGGAGTAGGAACGCTTAGATTCAACTATATTCCCGTACAAGACGAATTGACTGCTTTACAGGTTTCTATAGTCCCTGATAGGTATGATGATGTGATAGTAATGGGAGCAACCTATAGATTCCAAGCGTGGGATAAAGACCCATCAACACCAGATTATAAGAGATTTTATGAAGAGGCTAAAAGAAAAATGAAATTAGTATTAGCAACAGCATCCGAACAGCGTAAACCTACCTTCTTCGGTAGGAGAACTGCTCGTTTGTCTGAATTAAGATAATGGCGTTTGTACCAAGAAAAAATCCAGTGCATAATATCCCTACACTTAGATGGGGAATGAATGACCTTCAGGAATCTGATGAGCTTAAGGATTATGAGATGGCAGATTGTGAGAACGTCTCAATAGAGACTGATTCTTTAATGTCTGCTAATGGTTATCAATACTGGGATGAGAACCCTCAACAAGGGCCATTCTGGGGCATCTTCCAGTTTAAGAAGTCAGATGCTTCACAACAACTTATAAGACAACGCCAAGGTATCTTAGAGTATGATTCAACTGAAGTTGGCGATTGGTTGCCCTGTACCTTACCAACAACTGGAAGCCCTGCTACAGCGATAACTCTAACAGAGACTTATTGTACATTCGCACAGCTTAATGATGTTTTAATCTTTGCTAACGGAACAGAAATGATGAGTTCTACTGATGGGATAACTTGGACAGACCAAAGTGCTGTATTGCCTCTATCAAAAGTAGTCTTTAATAATGGAGCTAATAGAATCCTATTCTTACATCAACCAGCTGACCCTTACCGAGTAGACTGGTGTGATATAAACACTCCCTTAACAATCAACGCCTCCTCATATCAGTTAATAGACCCTAATTCTAATGGACCAGTGATGGGAGCAGGAAGAGCGCCTGATGGAACTAACCTGATATTCAAACAAGGAGCGTTATACCAAGTATCAGACTACACCACTAGCGGAATGATTGATGTTAATTTCATATCTTCAATTCAGTTTTCTAACCACAGAACAATAGCAACGACTGAGGATTCAGTTATATTCTGTTGTTATAATTGGGTGTATGAGTTCATAGGAGGAGTTATCAGACCTATAATGGGAAGGATTAAGTTTGCTGGTAGAAATGATGTAGTTAATTTTGAGAAGTTTTGTGGGGTTTATTCTAACCAGAAATACTACCTATCTATGCCAGATAGAGACATCTCAGAAGAGTACAACTCCCAAGAATATGTAATTTATAAAAAGTTAAGAAGACAAGATGAAGTCCAACCCTATGCAATAACAAGAAACAGAAGATACTGGAACTGCTACGGGTTAGAGACTTATGACTATGGGGACGGGCAAGTTGATTTCGTTGTATACGCAGGAGATTCACGCCCAACGTCCACAGGAAGCCCAGCAGTAGCCAGTGATTTGTTTGTATGGATAGATGAGTACAGGACAGGTGAGTTCGGAGAGGGGACAGCAGGTGTAGCTCAATCTGGTTATTTCACAACCAAATACTTCAACGATGACATACCTTACTATGTAAAGAAATATAAAAAACTATTTACTAACTTTAAGGTAACAAACTCGACTACACTCACTCTAG
>Ga0075116_10001636_pt1 | contig 10258 bp, 10 predicted proteins | sample AntAceMetag02UKC_FD_69786 | JGI IMG/M metagenome (GOLD analysis project Ga0075116, IMG submission 69786) | Saline lake microbial communities from Ace Lake, Antarctica- Antarctic Ace Lake Metagenome 02UKC | ecosystem: Environmental > Aquatic > Non-marine Saline and Alkaline > Saline | place...
CCGCTAAACGGAACCGTTCCGAAGAGTATGAACGAAGAAAGCAAAAATGCCTTCTATTTAATATTTGCTTCAAATGCTCCAAGCCTAAAGGTAATAATAAATGGAAATGTGATGAATGTTTAGAAATTGATAGGCAAAAAGACCGAGAACGACGAACATTTCGGGCCTCTGTTGGGCTTTGTGATTGTGGTCAGCCCGCATCACCAAATAAAAAACGATGCCAAGCCTGCACCGTCAAATATCGCCTTGCTCAAGCCGATCAACGAACTAAGCATAAGGCCGAAGGTAGTTGTATTACTTGCGGTAGACCACCAATTCCTGGGCTAGCCACATGTGCCGAATGTGCTAAAAGAGCAACAAATGTTACTTTACGTCGTTATGGTTTAAATAAGCAAAATGGTCTTTGCCCATTTTGTGGTGGAGAACTTGGCGACAAATTTCGCTGTGAGGCGTGTCATGAAGACCATTTACGACGTGGTAGGGCTCGTTGGTATCAGCAAAGATTGTTAGTTTTAGAACACTATGGCAACAGATGTGTTTGCTGCGGCGAAACCGCCTACGAGTTTTTAGAAATAGATCATATAAATAATGATGGTGTGCAACATCGAAATCTTGTTGGCAGACATATCATAGAAGACGTGATCAAGCAAAATTTTCCTTCAGATTTCCAGATTTTATGTGCTAATTGCAATCGCGGCAAGGGAAAATTCGGCGTTTGCCCACACAAGCAAGAACCACAACTACCAAAAACAAGAGGTGGTATTAACCAAAGAAAACGTCGCCAGCGCTGCATCGATCACTATGGCGGAAAATGTGCTTCCTGTGGGGAAGATAACTGGGCTTTTTTAGAATTCGATCATATCAATAATGATGGAAAAGAACACCGAAAAGATTTGGGAAAAAAATCAATAGTTTCTTGGCTTATTCAGAATAGCTTCCCTGATTCTATTCAACTTCTTTGCTCGAATTGCAACAAAGCTAAAGGTCTTTACAATGAAGAGAAATAACAAAGGCAAATTGATCAAAACACTTCAACGACTCTCCGAAGCAGCAGACGCATATCGAGCCGATCAGTCATATGCAAATGATCCTCGCTGTGGTTTGGTCCAACCAATTGATGTTAAAGAAGGCAAAGAACTCAATGCGGCATTAGATGAAGCATGGGACTTGCTAGACGACATATAAAAAAAGAGGCCACATTTCTGCAGCCTCTTTAAAGCGTCGTGATGGAATCGAACCATCGCCTTATAGCCGGAGGCTACACGCACTACCACTATGCTAACAACGCGACTAAACTTATTTACTTTGCTAGTTATTTACGCAGCACAAAACATCTCTTCGGCCCACCAAATTTCTTAACATAGCCATATTTCTCAGCAAATTCTGCTTCCTTCATCTTCATTTTTGAAGCACGCCCATAAAGAGTACGCTTGTGCATAACATAACCATCATTGTCAACATACCAATAATCAGGCTGAACCTCATGGTGAAATGTAAAATTAGATGCCTTATATATCGTGCCAAGATGCCCTACAGTAGCATCAGAATAAGCAATAATAGTCGGCACATCCTTAACAAATTTCAAAAACCTAGCCAACAACCAACTAGCAAAATTCTTCTTATGATATGATGGATGGATGCAAAAACGCGACAATTCTCTAAATTCACCATACGAATCCTGATTTTGTCGCAGTGGTGGACTAAACACAACAACAGCGACTAATTCGTCACCATATTTAGCCCCAACCGTAATACCACCACGCCCGCGTCCAATATAATGGTAAGCATCCAAAAAACCACGAACGTCTTTAGCTTCAAGATCATCTATTATCCGCACATCATCAAAAGAAAAATCGGCGGTCTGGATATCAAGACCAAGTTTCAATTTTAAACGATCCAAAACTCGACCATCAGTGTGAAATTCATGCTCCCAAAGATACATTATTTCATATTCTGGGAAGTAACGATCGGCATAAGTAAACTTAGCCCTATCCCTGGTTTGTGTTTTGGCCAACGAATGCCAATAATCACCCTGACACTCTATTAATAACGCTTTATGCATCTCATTTTGTTTAGGAACTAAACAATCAAATGCATAATAACCAACCGCAGTTTCATCACCTTCTTCACAAAATATAACCCCCAAATCCGCCAAATACTTATATAACATATGCTGCAAAGAACTAATCCGAGGTTGATTAGCACGAATTACAGCCATCTTCTCACGATACTCAGGCTCTTCCCACTTTTCTTTGTTTCCGACTATTACAGCATCTCTATATTCTTCATTCTCCCAATTCTTCTTACTAGCCTCTGATAATTTTTGAAGAACATCTGGGCGACTTAATATTTCTGCATTAATACCAGCCATTTTTTGTCGAAACTCATCGTCAAATACCCCACCAAACACTCCATCTGACCACATTTGTGTTGATCTTTCAGAAATGTTATTAATCATATGGGTGCGATAATCATCATCACGCCATTGCCTAACCATCCTCTCACGCAATCTTAATATCAATTTATTACGATATACTGGATCTTTCCATTTTTCTTTAGCAGCAAATGATGAATTTTTTGCTCGCATTGCCTTCATCTCAGGAGAAGTCATAAAAGCTTTAAACTCTGGATCTTCCCAACGTTTTAAAGACTCATCACGTTTCTTCTCACGATACTCATCTGATCTAACAACAGTAAGATTATTTTTACGATATTCCGGATCTTCCCATTTTGTTTTTGCTCTTTTTGAACACTCATCTTTGAATTTGTTAGTTTTAGTCGCACAATCATGGCATAAATACTTACCACCATTTCGTTTCATACCTTGTTTAACACTGCACAAAAGACGCTGAGCTTCTTTTCTACATCCATCACACTCGATGACCACTTTCATCCTAGTGGTTGTATTCGATTCATTTGTTCCAAAAGCTTCAAATGTTTTTAACCAAGAAATGGGCATGTTCTACCTATTTTATCAAAGCACATAATTCATTTCATATATAGCAAAAAAGAGGGGAAAGCAAAACAGATCACTTTCCCCTCTTTAATACATTGTATTATCTTGTCAGCTATGTTGATGTCGCAGCCGAAACAATACCACCAGCAGCAAGCACCTCCTCAGCGGAGAAACTAGCACCAGTACGCAAGACCACCAAGTTCAGCACGACGAATTCGACAGTCTTTGTGGGCTTGAGAAAGACCGAGACCCATAACTCGTTGCGATCTATTCTTTCTGGCGTGTTGTTTGTTTCATCAACGATTACACGAAACGCAGTCAAACCACGACGTGCTTGGATATCAGCCAAAAACGGCTCAATCGTTGCCGCAACTTGTCGCCACAGGATTCGATCATTTGGCTCGAAGATGAAGTTCCGCAGAAGTTGAGTTAAGTTCTTCTTGATGAAGATCATCAACATCCGAACACTTACACGATCCAAAGCAGTATTTGAACGTTGTAAGGTTCGCTGACCCCAAACCGTGATCCCGTCTTGCGGGAACTTCACAATTGGGTTCACAGCGTTGCCGGAACCGTACAACAAGTCTCGTTCACCTTGGCTCGGCGAGTATTCCACATCAAGTGCCGTCAGCAGGCGACCACGACGAAGACCAGCAGGGGCGAACCACTGCTCAGCTTCGCGTGCCGTTCGACTGAAGACTGCCGCAACATGACCACTCGGCGGGATCCAAATCTCATCAACGGAAAATTGGTCAAATATTCGTAACCAACCCCAGTAAAGAGCACCATAGCTGCTATTGACCGCTGCCTTAAGGTCGGAAAGCAGCATTCCATTATGCCAATCAACAACTTGCTGCGGGCGAAGTCCAAACGGCGGATCTACAATGTAGAGGACATCGCCACGGCTCTCGCACATTTGCAAGGCTGTTCCAATAACCGCACCAGTCGAGAAACCCGGAGTTGCCAACAGATTGATGTCGATCGATTCCGGATTTTGGAAAGCATAGATTCCAGTCGCGGTGGCCGGATTTCCGATGATTGCCGCATCCAGTTCGCTGGAGTAAGCCGGATCAGTCGGAATACCATTCGCCGTTCCCGTGAATTCTTTCGTACTAACTGTGGAAGGCTGCCGAACCACAAAAGTGGTCAAATCGTTAATATTATTCTCAAGGAACGACGGTCGATCTTCCCAGTTCACCCAGGCGTTACCATTGGTTCCGCCCAACGAGGTACCAGGATTGAGTAAATTTGCAATGTAGCGGTCTTCTCGCTTGTCGAAGCTAATATCTTTGATAGCGTCAACGGGTTGATTATTACTATCCAAAATCGTCATGGTATAACGACCAGCAGCATCACCGACGCCACTTGTGAATATTTCAAGCGTAACGCTATAATCGTCAAGCCACGTTCCAGCCGAAGGAGCGACAAGCCAACCAACAACGCTGGCGAAATAGGCCGTATCAGCCACACAATCGGAACTGAGCGGATCGGTTTCGCAAGAAAGTGGCACCGAAGCCGTTGTTTCGCCGGAATCCGGAAGAGTCACTCGGTTGTCGCTGAATCCACGATAAGACCGCTTGTATGGGTACGGAATGTTCAATTCTTCCGCAAATCGCAACGTGCGGAGATTCGAATAGCTGGCGAGCATCTGGAGAGTATCCAGTCGACGATCAACCGCTGTCTCGATTACAACGTGAGTCTGTCCACCCGGTACTGTCAAATCGAAAGAATTCCAAAGAACCGCACCAGCCACAATACCGGCTGCGTCGATAACGGCAGCAATCGAATCAGTAGTTTGGCCTAGGCCAACTGGGATGTTGAACTCAACTTCGGTTGTTGCATCTTCGCCAATCATATTCATCTTGACGCGGTTATTTTGCGTCGTGATGTCATAAGGACCAGAATCGAGACCAAGCAGGAAGGATCTTGGGATATCCCAAGCGTATTCTTCAGTTCCACATTCAAGAGCGAAGCCCTGAACTGACACACCGGTGGTACCAGTGAGTTGAATGCGTTCGCCAGCGGTGAGGCTACGAATTTGAGGAATCGTGGTAACGCCATCTTCCATTGTGTATTCAATGAAGAGGAAATCTTCAGCGACCAAAAGGGCATTGGCGGCCACGACGAAATCAGCAACGGTGGTGTAAGTCGCTCCAGGCATTGTGTACGGAAGCGGGAGAGCATTACCATCAACTGAGACAATAAAGTCCAGATTGCTGGGCGCCGCACTCCACGTGAACGTGTCGTTTTCGTCCAGACTACCGCTCGTGACGGTAAGTGTGATCGATAATCCGTCGCCGATGCCGATTGTGTCGGAAGTACCATTACCATCGCTATCGGCAAGAACACCGTCTGCAACAATTGTGCCGTCGCTGTTTCTAACGACTTGGTATTCTGCGCCTTGTAGCGGTGCAGCATCCGAAATATCTGGCGGTGTCGTGATAATCATGACCCACGAGTCATCAACGTAGCCGGTATAGGTACCAGTAATAGTACCAGACGCAGTTGTTGCTCCATCGGTCGTGGAGAGATCAACATCATTGTACACAACGGCGGAGGTTGATGCCGCATGGAAGACAAGCGGTTCAGCGTTATCGCCGACGCCGTCGCCAACTTCTCGAAGGTTGATTCGACCGTAGTCGATTCCGGTAAACAACGGAATTCGACCCCAACCCGATCCACGACCACCAGAGGTATCAATGCAGATATCTGCCAATTCGTCTGGTTGACCATCTTCACATTCAACACCGATTCGCATGATGTAAGCCGCATTGCCTTCTTCGAGATAGGCTAGCACAGCGTACATCAAATAACTTTCGGGGAACGGGTCCCCGAAAGACTCAATTGCTTGAGTCGAGTTGGAAATGAGGGTAGGCTCATTTAGTGGACCTTTTTTAGCCGTCCCAATGAACCCTGGTCGTAATGGACCGATGGCGGTTGGGAGAACGCTAAGATCGATCTCACGGGGGAAAACGCCCGGACTTAGGTATACTGCCATCGTACTATTACTCCATCACCATCAATGTTAGAATTGTCTAAATCTATTTTTGACGGTAGTATTAAGGACTTACTAGTGTTGACTCTCGATCCGCCACTGCTTCGCTATCGTGCAGGATTTTGATAAAGCCCTTTTTCACAAGGTTATCAACTTGATCCTGCCGTAAATGAGATTTAGGAAGAAGAACGTCTCCTCCCGCTGGAATTCGTATCTGCGATTCATTCGTGAAGAAATCACCGCCCGGTGGTCGTACTTGCAATTGGATCAATTGCTTACTGTTATTGTAGATTCTGACCACATGGGATTTCTTGGCTTTGCTCATTAGGATGCTCCGATTGATTGTTCAGCTTCTTCAGGATCAGTAATTGGCTCGTACCAAAGGTTTCCACCCGCAGCCCCTGTTGCTTGCGATTTTGAAGCCACAAGGATTTGACCGAGCTTTTCTTGGAGGTTGACAACTCTACCAAGAACAGTCTTGACGATCTTCTCAGGCAATGGTAGCCATGCCTCTGCCGTAAACGTTATCTCATACCGTACTTTTGCGTGCTGGTCAAATCCTGTTTCCTTATCACTCGCATCGGTTGATCCACCGAGTTTAAGCTGCACATTTCCCTCAATCTTCCCATCAAACATTCGGAACTCAGCCAACGGGTTAAAACGGGTCAACGTCTGGAATAATATATATTCCGCATCACGCTTACGCTCAGCCCAAATAATCAATTTATAATCAACGAGCCAAGGCGTCGGACGAAAAATCTTAGCCGCCTGATCACCACGTCTGGATAAATGTCGAGCCGTCATAGCATGATAAGGAGGACTAAACTTTTCAGGATTAAACGACGCCCCCTCCCGACTAATAGCAGCCAACGGAAGACGAACCCGACCCTCCTTTAACGCATCATTCCAAATCAGCAGACTCTTATCACCACCAGCAATCTTCACCCGCATGAAACGATAAGAATCCTTAGTCGGCACTCGGATGCCAGTCCAGTACTGCTTCATCGCATCGTCTAAAGAGCGAAATCCCGGTTGCAAGAATTCTTCAAGATGGGTCGGATAGGCTAAGAAATCACTACCATCAAAAGGATTGCGTCCTCCTTCAGCATGACTTAATTGCCTAACTGCTGGGGTTTCCCTCAGCCCGTCAGGAATCTGATTCGGAGCCACCCCGAATGCCTGTTGTGGGACAGAATAGTCTGAATTCCAATTATAGTGCGACATTAACCACCTAACAACGATAACAAATTAGCCGGATTTTTAAATGAATCCATCAATTGACGAACCTTGTTCTCAACATCTTCCAATTCAGCCTCGTCTTTCAAGATGACTTGACCCATCAGAGTAAAAGAAATATTATCCTTATTGTCTTGCTTACCCATTGGCCCTATCACCAAATCAGGTACAATTTCCGACACACGTTCCTGCAACCCTTCACTCAGTTGGTTCAAGAATGTATGGTGGGAAATTTCGAACTTATCAGCAAGCGATTTCGTCTGATTAGATACTTTCTCTGTATTGGCCACCGGTTCTTATTGGCTCCTCATTTGGGATATCTTCCTCAGGTCGAACAGTAATATCAGCAGTGAGAGTTTCAAGTTGGCAAGTGAGATACAACCACGTATATCGAAAATTCCCACTAGGCGTAGCATTCAAAACCCGATAATTCTTCGGATTCAAAGCCGTCGTAGCAGCATTATAAGGAAGCCGGATCACATCACCAGGCCGGAGCATCCTCTCCCCCACAAGTCCTTGAACCTGAGCGTGGTCAAAAACTATCTCCGTTTTGTTGATAATTTCCGCTCCCCATTCCTTCAATTCAGCCTCCAAAGGCTGAGGCTTAAAAAAGCCCTTCAGACTAATGGGACTCCAGTACGTCGGATCTGGGTCCTCATCAAACACTGAATCGAAATCGGCATTCTCCGTCCGCAAATAAATAGTAACCTCAGCACCAGAGATATTAATCATTTCACTCGCCTGTGAGCGGGCAAGCTTAATATCTGCCGAATCTGGATCATGCAAAGCAAGGGGAGTATGTCTCTGGTCTATATCCGACCTAAAACTGGTTAAAGCCGCATCGGTCTGGCCAGAATTCACTTGTCCCGTGTCGATAGCAAACCTGTGTATCGTCATAATTTATCTTTGAGTGGTATAAAAACACCAATAGGAAGAGGTTGCCCACAACACTTGTGGGCAACCTCTTCTACATATAACAACGACATCCCGTTCTAGTCTATTTCTAACTCGTGGCACGACCAGCCATTCTGCTGAAGAACCACACGATTCTCAATTGGTTCTGTCTTACTCGGATCTTCATCTTCCCAAGATCCTACCAAATCTGGAATCTGCTCCAAAATCCGACGCTGAAGCTCAGAGCAATGGATAGCAGCAGTGCCAAATATCCAATTCACAATCATTCCATACTGTGTGCCAAGCCAACTTTCCGCCTCATTCCACATAACTTCTGTTGGAATTTCACCAGGAGGAGTATAGACCTCACATGCGAATTTCTTACCTGTTCGCTTCCGCCAACGATGACGTTTGGCTTTCCACTCAATCATTTCTTCGATATACTCTTCGAGTGGTACCTTTCGACATTGTGGTGGATAAGCCTCATATACCATCAATTCGCCGGTTTCATCGTCGCGTAAAACCGTAGCACAATGATCCCAACCATCACTACCAACCCAAGCGAGGATTTTAGTAGCCATCGGATAAGGCATATGCCTAAGTAATAATTGCGAACCACTCACGATTCCTTCTGCGATCTTGCTTACATCATTCATTACGATCTCACTTCTAAAGATTTAAGTCCCTGAGAGACCCCAAGGTGGAACAGGCGGAAGAACACCGCCACCAGCAGGAAACGAACCCTCTTCCTGATAAGGATTTCTCGGAGGAGCCTCGATATTCTCAAAATCAGGAGACGGACAATACCCCATACCGATCGTATCGCAAGCATCATAATCCTCTTCAACCGGCAATTCCTCATTAGCTAATTCGCGTAGAAGAGCATACCAATCAGCATATCCAGCACAAGGACAATCAGTATCAACAGCCGGTAAAACAAACCATTTCTGCCGCATATTCCCACGATTAAAATTACTGCCATACTTAACCCAAGAACCTGGGATAGCTTCAAGGGCATCTTCAAGATCAACAAGAGCATTCCCACACCCAGACTCGGCCAAATGGCTAGATAAAGCCGTGGATGAAAGAGCAGATGTCGGCTCACAACCCGGAACCAAAATCCTATTTTGTGGGATAACCTGAAGCTGCAAGGCAATGGTTATTTCTAAACGAGTGGGGGTTGGAATAGCAATAGGAATAACCTCAAAAGTTGCGGGCAAAATACTCCATGCGGACCTATAGCCAGGGAAATGAGTCATCAATATTCATAACATAAAAATCGAACATTGACCGATTAGCTGCTCTTATCTTTGTTTCTACATATGGCAATAATCCATCTGGTTTTACTTCGATCAAAATTTGTTTATCTTTTAGTATCACCAAAAAATCTGGGATATATTTCCTTTGTTGTTGCTCCTCATCTATGTAAAAAATTGGAAACGGGTTCTTAATAAATTTAACAACTTTATCATCATCATCTAGCCTATTTGAAATAACCCATTCCCAATATGAATCACACCAAAAATCATTACTTTTTTGATTTTTTGACCTAAATCGACCTCTATTTCCAGGACCTTTCCTAACTTCTATCTTGTGGCGTCTTAATGCTGATAACACTGCTTTTTTACCACAATCTAATTCACTAGCGATTATTCTAGATGGTTTCCTGTTTACAACATAAGCGGTAAACAACCACTCGGCGTCAGACAATTTGCTATAGGCTAAAGAACCAATTTGCTCTTCTAAATTCGTAGCCTCTTCAAAGCAGAACCCTGGCGATTTTACACCAACAGCGTAGCACCTACTCCGAACAACATGTATAGAACAATCCAACTGTTCAGATATTTCTTTAAACGTGATGCCACTTTTAACCAAACCAACAACCAGTGAACTATCAATATTAATTTTATTATGCGGAACAAATGAAGATTTAATGCGGCCTTTTATTATCTTTAATCCATTTTTCTTCAAAACAGATCTAATATGATAGTCTCTTGCGCCATGCTCATCGGCTATGTCAGAGACTGCTGCCCCAGATTTATAAGCAGCTATAATAGACGAGTGGTCTAACTGTGATACAACCGGTTCCCAAGTTCCCATTTTTGCATCTCCTTTAACTTAAGTACTCAAGTTATTTTCAATGCAACACAACTAAGTTACCAGTTCCAAACGCCCAT
>Ga0075116_10001637_pt1 | contig 10258 bp, 8 predicted proteins | sample AntAceMetag02UKC_FD_69786 | JGI IMG/M metagenome (GOLD analysis project Ga0075116, IMG submission 69786) | Saline lake microbial communities from Ace Lake, Antarctica- Antarctic Ace Lake Metagenome 02UKC | ecosystem: Environmental > Aquatic > Non-marine Saline and Alkaline > Saline | place...
CATCATTCTCGTATAACTTAAACTCGTTTGAATTTGTCTTAATTAAATCTTGATAACCGCTCTTAGATTTGTAGCGTGTTTTATAGAGTTCATTTGCTGATATAGATAATTGAAGTTTCTCGACATCATATTTCTTAGTTGATTCATTATAAAAATAAAACTTCTCAGGAGTTTCTTGAGGAGATACTTTTTCAGCCGTAAGACCTGCCCATGCTGTTGAAGCGATTAAGCAAAAGCAAATTGTTAAGATAAGTTTTTTCATTAGTCTGCCGTTACCGTTTCTGATAGTTTCATAAAATCTATTATTTTCCCGCCCTTTATTAAATTACATTTCCTGCATAATGGCTGAATGTTTTTTATAATGTTTATTCCTTGTTTCGATAATGGAATTATGTGATCAACTGTTAATTTTATATCAGGTTCTTGCTCACCACAATTAACACATCTATAATTGGTAGTAACCTTTAAAATTTCCCATTCTTTAAAAGAATACGAGCCATCACTTCCATATTCTAAGAATCTTCTTTTTTGCTGATAAATCTTTCTATACTCTTTTGTTCTACTTAAACCATGCCCTCTATTAGTGAATTTCTTTTTTGCGTGACAGCTAAGAGAACAAAACCTTGCTCTGGTAATTCTAGCTGGTTTTATTTGAAACTCAACACCACATGTTTCACATTTTACAAAAACTGGAGATTTTTTATTCCAAGGAACACCACCATTAGCATAATATCTTTTAACAGATATTTTATTAGCTTCACCTATTTTTCTTTTATGTTCTTCTGTTATCATAATTATTTTCGCTATCAATCCGCAGTGACGACTTCTACCCACATAATCTCATACCAATCCGTTTCTGGAGCAACTGAGTTTGTTACGTTAAATAACATTCCCTCACCTGCTATTAAAGCTCCTCCTGAATTAACAGTTACATACGTCGCTGCCCCTGTTGTCGCACAAGTCGGAGTAGCCGATAATGTAAAAGCATTGGCTGCTGAATCTGAGAAAGAAAAATCTGCTGGAGTTGTGCAAGTTCCCATACATCTACAACCTACATTCGTTACTGTTCGGGCGTAAGACTTAGTGCCGAATGGTGTACTATCATCTGCGGCGGCTATGTTCTCGACGGTGATTGATTCTTCGTATTTATAAGTTAATACTCTCTGTGCTGTACCATAATATAAGAATTGGTCTGAGGTTGAATCAATAGCAACTTGCCCTACACTTGCTGGATCGGTTACTGTTGCTCCATTAGGAATTTCTAAAACAGCTCCCCCAAAGTCATGTGTGCCTGTCCAGACTTGCCCTGCGATAGCACCTTTAGCATTTATCTGTGTCTGCACCGCAGAAGATAAACCTTTGACATAAGCCAACTCTGCCAAAGAAGGATAGGTTGCTACGGCTGCGGATATAATATCTTTGGAAGCATCTGTTATTAATATCTCGGAGGCAGTAAGTGCTGTGGTATCTAATTCACCAACTGTTAAATCAACCGTAAATGTTAAGTCGAAAGGATCTGCGTCTGAGCCTGGCGTTGTATCTGTCCAATCAATATCAATTCCTGTGCCTTCCACAAACTTCCATTCCTCTGCATCTGAAATTGATATCTCTGTGCCATCGCCATCTTCTACTATAAAGGAAGTCATGCTACCAGCAGCAGGCAAATCATCATAGTCGCACTCTCTTGCTCCCACACCAGCTTCATAGCAAATAAATGTATCGCCACTCTCAAAAGTTCCTACTGCTGCATACGCCTCAACAAGAGAAATTCCTTCCTCACCAAGATAAGTGTAAGCACCCCAATTTATAGCAGCCGGATCTATTGAATCGCCACCGTACCTTAACGCACCTCCCGCATCGGTATTAACATCTCCAAAATCCGTTGAGGCGGTGAAATTGGCAGGACCTATACCCGAAAGCGCTGAGAAAGTTATCGCACCAGAACCATTGTCTCTAAGATATGTATTGGCTGCTCCTCTAGCTGTCGGCATAAGGTAATCTGCTACCCCAGGCCCTATCACTATCCGATCAATGGAAAGTGAATTTAATGCTTTGTTATAAATAAATGTTGCCTCACCTGCGAGCGCTCCCCCGTCATTAAATTGAACTTGTGTATCAGCCCCGCCGAGTGTTCCTGCACCACCAGCAACACTACAAGAACCATCCGCATTGTCCGTCGGAGCATCTGTAAATTTTAATAAATAACCAGAGCAAGGCGAAGTCCCATCTTCTTTTGAAACTTCTGTAAATCCTGTCCCCATAGGAATCGGACTTCCACTGCTTGGAACTGGATCAGCATAAGATAATGATACTATTAAAAAACTACCTAAGATAAGTGACAACAAATTTCGCACTAGTAACTCCTGTTTTTATCGCTTTAAAATTATTTAATTGAGCGTAGCCTGAAAGAATAAGAGAACTATTAACATTTAAAAGATGACCAATAGTAGATGTCGGGTCAGTCCCGTCAATTCGATAACGACTTTGCGCTGTTTCAACAGTTATAATAACTTTTTTAGGTGGTGACGCGGTTTTTAATTTTGTAGCTGTCAAGCCAATGGCCGTAGCCGCTACTGTAATAACTTCAAAATCATATGGGATTTCCTTCCCTATAATATGTTGTCTGTTATCTATCATTTGTCTCTCCTCTTAATAGCTTTATATTTTTTCTTAGCTGTATCTTTTTCTTGTTTTATCTGGAATATTTTTTGCAATATACTTTGAGGTAACTTTCCTTTTTTCTCAAGGTCTTTAAGATATTTTTTTTGGTCTGAAACTTTTTGTAATTTATTATATATATCACGAGCTTTATTCCAATCTTCAGTACCCCTGGTTTTCATCGAATCTCTTATAACATCTTGCAAAATACCATCAGGGTCATGTCCATTCTCAGCAATGAATCCCTGTATAGCGCGTATTCTATTTTTATTCCCACTTCTCATGGCCTTCAATAATTCTTCTTTAGCTTTATAGTAAGTTAATCCTTTAGATGTTGGGAAAGCAAATCCAAGAGGAGTGAATCCTTTTTTTCTAATCTGATTCTGAGCTGAATATGGAGTAAATATTTTTACAGCCTCTAATCCCCGTTCCTTTAAATTCTCAAGTCCTTCGGTTCCAGGTATCTTGCTCCATTTATTAGGAAAAGATTGTGCAGCAATTCCTCTTACTACAGGGGACACCTTGCCTGTTGTCTTTTCTACAGGTTTCATAAAAAACTCAGGAACTTCCCTAAACTGCTTACCCCACCTCAGATAATTATTTGTGCCATCAGGATTTTTCCCCAAAAATAAATGTGTTTTATGGTTAGGTTCATTTTCCCACATATTTCTAGCTTCACCTAAATGCATTTGAGTAAAAGCTTTATTCAGTTGATTCATTCCACCAAACAAAATAATAGAACCCATCTTCCAAAATTCACTACCTAATTCTTGACGCATCGCATTATCTATTTTACTCCTGCCACCACTTCCAAAAATTGAACTGAACTGACGTACTGTGGACAAATTCCAATCAGGAGATAACATAGCAAGATGCATAGACTGTTGCCATTGAGGAGATTTGTTAAGTAATGCCCACGATTGGCCACCAAAAGTATCGTTAATTATTTGAGCTACACTTCTTTTGACTTGATCTACTGGAACATTTTTAAATTTAGGATGTTTCAGTAGACTTTGGACACCCTGCTCATATCCATATAATTTTAAATTGGGATGCAAATAATCCCATAAAAATTTATTATTCTTCGTCACAATCCATTCTAAGGGCTTTGTCGCTAACTTAATAGGCTTAGTTATGGCTCTTTTGCCAAGTTTTGCATTCAAATTTGCTAAACTCTTTTCTACTAGATTCCTGCTGACATCTGACGGAGCATCCGCAACTAAACCATTGGCAATAGCATCTTTAAAGGCCGGATTATTCAATACAGGACTCTTCCCCTGCTTCATTTGCCTTATCGATTCTAATACAGCTTTAGGAGTATTTATTCCCGTAGCTATTCCAGCCTCTACTAAAGCAACATGATGGAACAAAGATAGCGCAAGTGAGGAATGTTTTGCATAAGCATTCATACCTTCAACTGCTCTCATTACGGCATGTTCATTCTTTGATCCTAATAAAACTTGCATTTCTTCCGCTATGCTTGGATGAACCTTAACAGGTGATTGTCGAATAATTAATTTACCAGCTTTATTCCTAACACCCATGGCTCTATTGACAGCGGGATGATTTATTGTAATCCAATCTTTCGGTGCTCGATCAGCTCTTTGGATAGCTTTAGCCAGCCCCGTCCGACCAGACTTTAGAGTTGCACCTACTTTGATCTTAGAAGCAGCTCTGATAAAATTCTCATTAGCCATAGCTGCATAAACATTATTCTCATAATAACTAATTAATTCTGCAGCATCTAAAGTCTTTGGTTTTAGTCCTGGGAATTTCCTCATACCCTCTTCAACTGTCTGAAAGACTCTTTTCTTCTGATGACTTGTTTTTCTTGCAAACCAGTTTAAGACTTCTTTTTCTTTATTTTTTGGAATCTCCCATAAACGATTAATATAATCTTTCTGAAAAGTTATATCTTTACCGTAAGTGTCCATCATGGCATCTTTAGCTGCATCATACCTTGTCCGTAATTGATTTGCCCAATGCTCTAAGATTGGTTTCTTGTTGACAGACTCCAATGAAGAAGAAATTTTAGATGCATCTTTTAAACCTTTTGGAACCCCTGTTTTCTCAATCATAAAAACAAGAGCTTCCCTATCGTTTACATCGGGAAGCCCTTCAATCATATCTTTCTTAAACGTAGCTGTTTCTAATTGCTTTACTTTAATATCTGCATGACGTTTAAATTGAGCTTTTGTAATATCAGTATATTTTTTTAAAGATGTACCTATGCTTTGTCCAAGCTTCGACATTCTGGACTGAACTGACTTGGGAAGGCGCTCATAAGCAAACCTAACAATTTTTGGAGCTCTCTTAAATCCTAGGTCAATTGTTTTGAGTAATGCTGCAGATGTAGCTGCACTCTTAGCTATTTCTATTGGATCTTCTGAATCAGCTGTTGCGGCTCCATGCGCGGCGGCACCAGCAACAAATTTTAGCCCACCTCCTAATCCACCAATCTTAGTATATACATACATATCTCTAGCTAATCTTGGCAAACCAGCATTCATACTCTCTACACCACTACGAGGCTTTAATTCTTTTACGCTTTCAGGAAGAATCTTTCTTACATAAGGAATATCACCAATAAGAGACTTAGCTTGTAATCCTAATCTCCTTCGCATCATCACCCCGGCTCTCCCGATAACTTTTTTTATGCTAAGAGGCTCAGGTGCCGATATTGATTCTGCTCCAGAAGCAGCACTTTCTATCTTGCCTAAATTTATTTGTTTAAAACTTTTATCTTTTTGGTCTTGAATAAGAATATTCTTATTCTTATTTGGCCTGGAAGAAATTTGTTTTTTTATATCATCAAGCCCCATTATTCTCCTTACTTGCTAATTATATCCTGAAAATTAATTTCCATAGCAGAACTTTTCTCCATAAGTTGCCTTTTCAACCAAGAACTATCTTCAGGATATTTTTGACTAAGTAATTGAAATGCTTCAAATGAAGTATACGGCTTGCCGGTATCTGTATTTATTGTGCCAGCTTGAAGATCCCTCATAGCAGCAGAAACATCATCTTTAAATTCTTTTTTCCTTATTGATGTCTTTCCCCTTATCGGCTTAAACACACTCTTTTTTGGAGCTTCATATAAAATTTTTCCTGTCTCTGAATCAATAACAGATTTAGTTTCTCTAACCGGTTTCACTCTCCCGGTCCCCGGCAATTTAAATCCACCTTCTTGCGTTGGCTCAATCTGACCTTTAATCAAACCTTCAACACCAAGAAGATTTAATTTTTGGTCAAGAGCTTCTTTGGATTCTCTTTCCCCTGTTAGCCTACTGGCAACTTTTTTCAAGACAGATCCTAAACCAGAAAGCTTGCCACCGGCTGCGGCTCCGATATTGAACCCACTTACAAGTCCTTGCTGTGCTCCTAGAAAATTTGCCATTTTAACCTCCACCAAATCCTAGTTGATTAATTATATTTCCTACTTGACCAGTTTGCACTCCTGCACCTTCCTGTCCTCTTGATAATGCTTCCGAGCCTATCGTCCCCAAGGCTTCCCTAATAGCCTTTACATCGGCAGCTTGAGCACCATACATAATCGCTGCTGAAGTTACATCAAGGCCGCTTAAACCTACGAGATCATCCATAACATTCTTATCAACGCCAAGAGCGCTCTGAATAGCATTGTATTTCTGATTTGAACCGAACTCAAACCTTCTTTGATTTTCAGACTGAACAAAAGCATTTTTAGCATTAGCGCGAGCTTCTTCTAATTGACGAACTTGATCTAAATGTTCACCAGAATTTAGCGTGCCAGCATTATTATAAGCAGCATCTAAAGACGCTCTTGCTTGGTCGTATTGTAAATCTATTCTTCTATTTGTATCTGCGTAATATTCATCACCAGCTGGAGCATTAATTTGCGAAGGTTGAGATGATAGGATGCCACCTAATTCTGTTCGAGCTTGTTGACCAAGTGGACTCAATCCTTCACCTCCCAATAACTTTGATCTTAATTGCTCAACGCTATCCGGCATTTGGAATTCAGGTGTTCCTGACGCTGCGCCAGCAAGAGTTGAAGCTGCTCCAAGAGCGTTTTGCGGAGTGATCAAATCTTTAAAAGAAAACGGCGTTTTTGGTGAAGTTGCAGGTAAAGTTGTAGGCGAAATTCCCGGTGCTGCGCCTGATATATTTGGAAACGAAGATACCGCAGATGGAGTTTTTCCTTGTGCTTGCCCTAGGATATTCCCTCCCTGCGGCCCTGGAACAGAAGATGTAACAGCTGGGGTTATTCCAGAAGCACCAGTTATCGACGGAGCAGCCCACTTCGCACTAGCGGCTTGAGAAGCTTTTGTCCCGCTTTTTAGAAAAGAACCTCCTGATCCTAAAAGTCCTGATGTTGGTGGAGTATAAGTCGCTCCTACAGGAACACCAGAAGAAGTTGTAGCTGGGCCTCCGGCAACAGCGGGAGTACCCCGCAAAGCACCTGAAATAATTCCACCTGCTTTTGACATAAAGCCTGGGGCGGCTTGCGTTCCTCCAGCAACTCCACCTAATCCAAGCTGACCCGCGCCATACGCACCGGCCCCGCCAGTTAACGCGCTTCCGAGTATATCTCCGATTTGTCCAGGCTGACCATATTTTTCAGGTTTCTTAGCTTTACTATATTGACTTGTCCCCGCGGTTCCGGCAGCGCCAATCGCCATACCCAAAGGAGCAAGTGCCCCGCCAGAAAGAGTAGTAACAAGGCCTCCAATTATAGGAGCAATTATTCTCCCTAAACCACCGCCACTTTTATGCATAATTCCATCCTCGTCGGCATGATCACCATTTTTCTCAACTAAGTGATCAATTTCATGCGACAAAGTTTCTAAATTCCACTTCTTGACACCTGTATCTCTTACGAAAGCTAAATTCTTATGAGGATCAGCGACGCCAATAGAATTTCTTACATTCTTATATGGTAATGAATCAAATTCTTCATCAGTCAAAATCTGGACAGTAAATTTACTCATTTCATATCTCCTTTTTATAATATTTTAATACTTTACTTTTCTTATCCCATCTCTTCCAACAAATAGATTGGACTGTAGGAAAAGATACTTTTATGTATATTTTGAAACGACTCCAAGCATCAAAAGACAACTTGGGGTTATCGGGTTTTTTATCAGTAAGCATTTGTGAAATATAACAAGTATGGCCAAAACAATCATCCTCTAAAACTTCCCATGGATAAGCTTTGGCATAACGATCTATGTCATCAGTAATATAAAATGTAATAAAACATTTTAATGTGTCATCCTTTATATACGGAAATAATCGCCCTTTTCCAAGCATGGCATTGTAATATTTTTTATCTGTATCTGTCATCTAAAGCAACCTCTCAACTACAATATTTAAAGCATATTCAGGATTTCCGACTTTTCCAGCAATAGCCGCTGCATAAGTTATCGCCGCTACTTCTGAACTAATAAAAAGAGTATTTGATGCAGCATTTCCAGCACCGGTTAAATCTAAAGCATTTACAACTTTTGACGTCTGTGCTTGTTCAACATCGGTCCAGCCAATATTAACATCAAGAGTTCCCCCTCCACCTGCCGTTGTACATACCGAATAAGTAGATACGCGATATAGGCCAGCAGCAGTTGGTGTATATAAAGTAGTTGCGCCAATATCTCCCGTCTGCCCCGTTAACTGTACGGTCTTAACAACAGTAGCATGTGCAAGTCCTGAACTATTCCATTCCATAAATTGCCATGTACTATTTGTTGCATCATACCAATAGAGCCGTCGTACTGTTCCTGATATATAGATAAGATGCTCACCAGCTTCTCCTGTCCAATCTGGAACAGAAGAAACGATTCGCATCTGGTATCTTCCTAAATTAATGATCTTTGCAACATCATTAATAAAGTCAACCAATGAAATGTCTTTTCTTATCCTACTAGAGAATTCGTATTCTTGGAGTTTAATATTTTGCCTCCATTATGACACCGCCGCATCACCAACACTTAATCCTAAAACCGGACCATATAAATCAATATTATATAAAGTCAATGCCGGATTTGTGGAGTTCTCATATATTTTTATTTGCAACATATTTTCAACGGTGCCGATCTCAAATGATACTGTTTCTCCGAAAGTCAAAGAATTTGAACGATTATATGGAAATGGTTCAGCTGTTGTCCACGAAACATTCCAATCAATGCGAAATTGAAAATAAGCAAGCAATTCACTGGCAGATGAAACTTGTTTAAAATTTAAAGCTAATTGCAAGGCCTTCATCATCAAGCTTACTAACTCAGGGCGTATTTTTCCAGATACCCAATAAGCATTAATCGCAGATCCATCATCAGAATCTCCGCTTTCCATTTCCAACATATACCCCTCATATCCAACACAATACAAAATCTTTGTTTTGTTTGTTGATAACACATAACTTGAAGAAGCAAACGGCTGGCTATCGTAGGGAAAAATTCCACCTACTTTATAATCAAATACAAATGCATAATTTATAGTTGTATCATCTCCAAGAACACAATAAAGAATATACTCTGAACTATCCGCTTTAACAGTTGCATGAAATAAATCTGAATAAACTAAATTCATATCTGCAAAAGAAAGCGGCTGATCATCTGTAGTCCCAAACAAATCATTTGATTCTTCAGCTAATCTATCGTGAATAATCTGAACATTATATCCATCGAAAATAACCAATCTTTTTTCAGTGGTAAGAAAAACTAAAACTGTTCCGATATCACCTCCAAGATCAATTTCTTTTATAGTATAATGTGCCGGAGTACCTATACCGAGAATCTGATCTACTTGGAAAGTCGGATTAGATCCAAGATAACTAACCCTATGAATAGAATATCTTTTAAAAATATACAACTTCCCTCTAAGAATTCTCATTCCAGTGATAATATCACCATCGTTGGTATCAAAGTTAAGAGAATTAGCAGCAGGATATGTTGTATAATCCGATAAAGCAGAATACCTAGATACATTTGGAGAACCTCGAATACCTGCAATGAATACATAATTCTTAAATATAGCGCAGAATTTCCCGACGGGAGCTGCTGAAACAACAGCGGCATCTCCTGTCCCAATATATGAATAAAGACCAATATCAGAATTTATTAATGCTCTTCCTGATTGCCAATCAGAAAATGTCCAATGACGAGAAGATGTTAAAGCTAATGCATCAGCTGTGTACGCTGCCGTCGGTGGGGTAAAATCAGCTGTCCATCGAGCAACACCTTTGGAAATGCGAAGTTCGTCTATATATCCATTAAACCACCTTCTCGATCCTGCATTACCAGATTGACCTACATACAGAAGTGATGCTAAATTTGCCATTGCATCAGAATTAGTTACGGTTGCTCCTTGTTGAACTCCGTTAACAAAAAATTTAAAGGTATTACCACTCCTAACTAATGCAATGTGGTATGTAGTGTTGATAGACAATACCCCGACAGGATAATTCTGTATGCTAACAGCACCGTCTAAGGAATAGAATATTAATGGTCCATCTTTATTTATTCCTAGGGCCCACATATGAGTATCATCTACATATTGAGCCACTATTATCTGTATCGCCCCAAGCCCGACTATTCGGATCTGACCATCTATAGTAAAATCTCCT
>Ga0075116_10001638_pt1 | contig 10258 bp, 13 predicted proteins | sample AntAceMetag02UKC_FD_69786 | JGI IMG/M metagenome (GOLD analysis project Ga0075116, IMG submission 69786) | Saline lake microbial communities from Ace Lake, Antarctica- Antarctic Ace Lake Metagenome 02UKC | ecosystem: Environmental > Aquatic > Non-marine Saline and Alkaline > Saline | place...
AAAACCTGCTTCTTCACCTCCTACAATCCCTGAAAAATGAATAGATGCATAACTTATTTTACCAGACGCATTTGCAGAACCCATTCTCATATTAATCCATACATCAATTTTTACAATATCGCCAGATTCAAATGGAGTAACGTCTATATCGGCATTACCTGAATTACTATATGCACCACCACTAGAACCAGAGCTATCAGTAATAGTATCTGCATCTGTTTGTACACCTATCATATCTGACTCAACTACATTATGTACTACTGAACCACTATCTTTGTGAGCAAGAACATTACCATCATCTGTATTTTCAAATAATTCTCCATCAGACGCACTCGCTTCTGCTTTTGCAGTTGTGGAAGTTCCACCAGTTTGGACCTTCGTAACTGTTCCATCATCTTTAATAATGTACAATCCGTCTGATTTGAAAAATGCTTTCCAGTTTGAAGTCGCTGGAGTAATGGGATTGTCGGCTCTTTCAGTAACTTCATAAGCGTCGTCTCTAAATTCAAATCCATTCACATTAACACCACTTGCAATTGGTAGAACATTATCTGTATAAACTGTATTATATCCGCTGATCGAACAGCGAGATCGGCTATCCGTAATGTAAGAATCTATAATTGACGAAGCACTATCGGGAACATCAATGTCGGCAAGCCGAATAAATGAATCGCTTCCTATTTGGCTTTGAATGTATGCATCAGATAAAGCTGATATGCCAGTACCCAAAATAACCTCCACAGTACCAATGTTTAATGCGGTACTACTAGGGGCAACATCAACATCAATCCTAGCGATCACAGCATCGACACGAACATTGCCTGTAGCGTTAGCGTTCACATCTACTTGCTCTGTGGCAGTGTTTTCGATTCGCTCTTTGTAGCTCATTCCTGAATATGTAACATCCATGTAAGCTCGACCAACTGCGACATCGATACCCATCGCCTGCGGGGATTGCTCGGTTACTTCTAAATCACTCCCATCGCCTGAAGCATCGACAATACCGTCCGTCAAAAAATCGGTTATGAATGCTTCATAATCCTCAGCGTTCCAAAACCTACTAATACCGTTTCTTTTTACAACTTTTTGAGCCATCTTTTTATTTGTTATTTTTCTAGGTCAGCTAAACGTTTCTCTACATCCGAGAAGCGAAGAAAGAAATTGTCCTTTGTAATCCGTGTATTTCCAACCTCAATCATTGCTTTTTCGTTGCTTCCGTCTTTCATTACAGTCATTGACTTGCGTATAATTCGATAATTATCATTCAGAGAAATATATCCATATGACATCTTTATTTTACACAAGTCGCCGATTGTGTAAAGGCTTTCAGATATTTTAGAAGCGATCGGACTGAAAGATGGAGAGATTATCGGATCTTTATATATGTCTAAATAATCCTGAGCCGCTTCGTCAAGTGCGTTCTGAGAAACGATGCCATAAAAAGTAATGGACCTCTCCAAACGACCGTACTCTCCAATGCTCGTGGCATCGCTTTTGTTTGAAGTCTTAGGAACGGATTCGTCATTTTTTGCCTTTACATAATTCACCATTCGATCTCCGTCTTCGTTTACTCCAGGACTGCTGACATTATTCTCGTTCATTCTGTTTTGTAAGAACTTAAACTGAACCGTTGAAGTCTTATCAGAGCCGACCTGAGAAAGAAGCCACACCTTATCATCGCTGTCAATGTAGACCTCTCCTGCGACCACCTTCGCAACATCCTGCAGAGCCTCATAAACTGATGTATTATTAAAATCAAATTCCTCGGATGAGGGGGCAAGAATGTCAGTGCCTCCATAGGTTAGCTCCGTGCCATACTCGGCATTCATTGTGTCAATAATATCCTCAAAAATAGTAACGACACTTTGAGATCCGTACGCTTTAGTGATGAATCTTTTATACTTTAAAAAATAAGCGAGATCCGCCATCTCGATTTTAAGGTTGAACTGAGAATCCATGCGGACATCCTTAATGTAGCCTCGCCATTTTTCAACAGAACCCTTAGAAATTGAAATGCGGTTGTATTTTTTTAGATTTGCCTCCGTAGACTGAGCAGAAAGAATATCCATGACCATGCTCGCAACACCGTGACTGTTCAAAGAGTGTTCATAACTCAATGAAACATAAGCCTTTATTTTGGCCAAATTTGTGCTTCGGTCTTTGTTGTAGACCCTGACGGTGTGTAGGTTTTGAGCCATTTTTGAGTAGGTTTTTTAGATTATCCGCTTTTCTGCACGGTGGATATTCGGCGTATACTCAACGGATATTCGGCGTACATACGCCGTTTTACCGCCGACATGGTAAAAGACCATGTCTAACGAGGGGAAGACATCCAAGTGTCCCGAAAAGAAATGGTTATGTAGGCAGTCGGCGAATTGTCATCCGTCTCAAAGCGGATCGTATTATCTCCACTGAGTATCTGAATCGACTTACTATCATCCGTCTCATAAACGAGAGCATCGCTCCCATCTGAGTGTGTAGCCGTGCCATTTATAACATCGACCGTAATATATTCCCCATCGGCAAGCGTGATGTTAAATTGCTGGTAAAGATCTGTTTTTACAGTGTTTAAAATTTTTGGATTCTCACATGGACCATATATTATAATGGTTGGTTCAGCCCCGAAATTTCCATCGTTTGTAACGATCACCTCATTCGAATACCCAGCATCGTATCCAATCGGAGCGGGTAGTGCCATAGGCAGGGAATAAAGTGCGTAAGTTTTAAGGATATTCGAAGTTGTAATTCCCGAAGAAACGATGCGTGGATTTTGACATCTAAAAGCAACGTGGAACGTGCGTTTTCTTTTAACTTTCATTGTCTTAGTAATCAACGGCAAGCTGTGAATTTTTGCCTGTATTTGATAAGTCGACTGACCATCTTTCGTCCAACTGAGCGTTCGATATCCAGTATCGCTAGCATCGGGAATTGTAGGCAAATTAAAAGCCTTTGTAAAAGCATCAATCTGAGTAAAGCAATCATCCTCGTCAGTCCCAACGATTTGACCAGTAAGAGTGATTAAACGCTTACCAATAAAACTGTAATAATCAACCATGCCGTGCTGACCAACCAAGTCCACTGAAGAATGGATCACGTCAGGACGAGAAATACCTGATACATCACTAATAGAAATTCCTCGCCTATTGAAAGTCGAAGAATCGTTAATTGTTATTCCGTTGTAACTAAACTTGAAGCTTAACATATTTTTTTATTCTTAATATTCTTTCTATTAATGCGTGATGTTTTGAGCAGAACCATCTAACATCGTATGGCTTATCATAATTATCATGATGCCCCTCTATTTTTTCTGAACACTTTCCATTTGAATAACAGCATTTTCCCCTGACCATCTTACCGCTATTTATTTTTTTATTTAATAAATTTCTAGCTCTGTATTTTTTCTTTATAATATCTGATTTTTTGTAATAATGTTTTTGATATTCCTTTTGATACGCTTTAAATTTTTTACTTTTAGATTGATATCTCTTAACGATTTCAGCTCTTTTTCTTCGTCCAATCTCTTTGGATTCATACTTTTTTTGTATCTGACGAAATTTTGATTTATTACCTTGATAATATTCTTTAAAATATTTTCTTTTGCACTTATAGCATACCCCAGTTCTTCCGTCAGAATTTCTCTTATCTTTAGTAAATTGATTTAATTCCTTTTTTGTATTACATTTTTTACATATTTTCATGTCTGCATTGTAGCAAATATACGTTGTATGTAAACTTTAATATCTGTTTAATTCAAATAAAAGTCTTTCATTGAATGCGGATAGGTCAATCCCCTCACGGATTGTATTCTGCTGATTAACATTGATCGTTTTATTTGCGACATTTTGCGTTTCTCCTCCTGTGAATCCTCCGCCTGCGAACCCTCTCCTCATTTTTTCGATCGTGCCGATAAGACCAGTAGGCATTAATGCAGAAAGAATATTAGCAGGTATCACATACTCATTCTTGTGTACTACTCCTGCCACTTCCCCATCTGACCCAGCACCAGTCAGCCCACCGCTTGCGAATCCCACTTCTCCACCACCACCACTACCAGTAGCAGAAGCAAGATAGCTTTTAATTCTAGCCGCAAGAGCCTGATATTTTGAATCAAGTTTTCCAATAAGCTCATCGTTTACACCCTCAATAGCTACTGCACCCTCCTGCCAAGCCTTTGTTAATTGTATTTGTTGGTCTTTTGTAAGTTTAATATCCTCGTCAATTTGTGCCTTTTTAGCAAGAAGATCCTCTACAAGTCGCAGTGTTTTCTCGTTTTCGATATCCTCAAGGTTGATTTTTTCACCATCATCAATCTGCTGAAGAAGAAGTTGTCGCTCCTTTAATACTGCTTTTTCATCTTCAAAATTACGATCTCTTGCACTCTGTTCGGCATTGTACTCGTCAATTTTGACTTGTGCAGCACTGCGACCTGCACGAGTTTCTGCTTGAGCAATCAGATCCTGAAAAATTTTATTTCCTGCAGAACTGCTGACCGTTTGACCAGCAAGATACTTCCGAGATTCCTGTTCAAGGGCTTTTAGTTCCTTTAAACGAGCTAAATCACTATCAGATTTGTCAGTTTTTCCCTCTAATTCCTTTCTTTCTTTTGTATATTTTACGATATCGTCAGCCATTTCCTTCCAAAAATCTCCACGTTCCCCCGATGACTCCTCGACAAAACTGGATTCCAAGTTCTTCATTTCCTTAGCTGTATCCTTTATTTGCCCCCTTATATCCTCCATTAAATCGCTATTTTTTTTAGCTAAAATTTCTAATTTATCTCCTGTTTTTTCCATGCCTTCCTGCCAGTCGTCATAAGAATCTGAAATGCCATCAATGGCTTTTTTTGCCCCAGCTACTGACTCTATCTGCTCGTCAATTTTTTCATTTGAACCACCAGTGTCTGAAGCAAAAACTTGCTGAGAACCCGAAAGGTTATCAAGTGCCTCTTTTAATCTTTTTACTGACCCCTCGCCAAGTTCTTTCGCATTTTCATTCCAGATTTCCATTTCGCCTGATGCCACTCTTGCGTTATGTCCAGCTTTCTCAAAAAGTTCACCAGCTTCCTTTATTTTTTGATTATCTTTTTCTTTAATACCTTCTTTTAAAAGTTCTTCGGCCATTTCATTATATCCTTCTGCCAACGTTGTGCTTCCCTTCATATTTCCAAGTACCTCAATTTGCTTTCTAAGATAAATTATCTTACCAACGAATGTATCTAAAAATAAGAATATTTTTAGTAGCATATTTCCCGTATTCTGCGTAAAACTAGCCCATGCATTCTGAGCAATTATCAAGTTTCCTGATGCTGATTCTGCAAATTCTTGATATTGCTTTGCTGTTAAATTTAATTCCCCCTGATTTTCTTGTAGATTCTCGTTAAATTTATCAAACTGAGTCGTTGCGAGAGCAGTTATAAGCGTTGTTGCTTCTATTTCAGGGATTAATCTACGGAGTTGCTCGGCATCACCGCCAACCGCATCGAATATCTCTTTTGCTAACCCGACAAAACCCTTTGCCTCAATCGCCGATCTTCCAATTTTAATCCCCATGTCCTTAAACCTTTGTGATGTCTCTTTTGTAGGAGCGGCTAAAGCGTTAATCGCACCTTTAAATTGCGTTGCGACCCTCGCCGCATTACCCGTGACACCCGTACCAGTGGCAAATACAGCGAAAAACTCCTCGAGAGAGATCCCTGCATTACGAGCGACCGCTGTAACGTCCTGAACGGACGTGGAAAGCTCCCTGAGCGTTGTCTGCCCTTTTACATTCGTCTGAAGAAAGAGGTTCATGATACGCTCGGTATCTGCCAAGCCTAAACCATACCCTTTTAAGATCGCTGTTAACCCTTTAACAGCCGTGCCGACATCAAACGCACCAACCGCCGCAAACGCCGCTGAAGCGGTTAAAAAATCAAGCTGATTACCTGCTTCTATCCCCGCAGAAGCTACATCGAATAAACCATTTTGCAAATCAGTGAGCGGTGCGGCTATTTCTTTTGACAATTTGCGTAATCCATCCTCTAAGACTTTTAATTTTTCCGCACTAAGCTGGGTTACAGTATTGACACGTATCATACCACGCTCGAAAGCTAGGGCGTTCTTAGTGGCATTTGTAAAAAACTGTTTAACTTTTTGAGCGGCAAAAACACCTCCGAAAGCAAGTGTCATCTGACCTGCGACACTATTCATAACCTTGCTAAAACCTTTTGTAACCCTATCCATACCACCGAATCCTTTTTTTATTTTCAAAAAAGCACGATCAATCTTTGAATCGTCTGTAGTAAATTTTAAATGTGCTGATCCGATTTCTGTCATTTTATTTTTTTTGTCATTTTCCTATTCCGAGATTTGATGCATCGTTAATCTCATTCTCGTCCTCGATCCAAACGTGATCACCATCTCCTTCTTCCTGTATGTCATCCCAGTACTGTACCTTTGCGTCTTTGCTAAATATTTTAGCGACCTGTACAGCTTGACCGACATGATCGTTGTAGACTCTTCTACTAATCAAAGCAACTGAATTATAAAGCCACGAAAACGTTTTGTCTAGAATATACTCGTCCGTATATCCGTAAGAAGCCCGAACAATGTCGAACATCTCCATAATTATATCTACTGGATGGTCTTTTAAACTTTCGGTTCGACCGCTTTCTTGAGTAGTACGATCTCGAAAAAAATTTTCCCGACATCTTCCTGCTCAAAGACAATGCGTAGGACACGAATCATGTCAAGAGCTCTAAATCCTTTCTCTGCTTCCTCTTTTGAGATATTCAAAGCAAGAGAAATAATATCTAAAATCTCATTCTCGTTTAATGAGTCAATCATTTTTTCAACCTTTTCTCCAATGGACATTCTCAACAAAAAGATGTCATACATCTTTCCGAATCGACCGCCTAAAATACGAGAAAGCCTAAGGATAGATTTAATCCCCATAGGCTTGACTGTATATTCTTTTCCTCCGTAAGTAATGTTTGAAACCTGAGGATCAAGAATTTCCTCCGCAGGTTTTTTGTTATCGCTTGGCATAATTAGATGAATTAGATGAATATTGTGTGATGCAGAGTCCGACCTCCCGAGCAGACCCTGCATCTTTTTTTTGTTTTTAATTTTTACTTTTTATTCAAAAGTTTAAACAACCTGATCAAGTTGTATTCCGAATCTTCGAGCTTCCGTTTCAGTAGTATCTGCGAGTAGCTTAATTATAATTGGAACTAGGCTCTTTTGCCCCTTAGTGAACGCATGCTCACTATCAGAACCATCAAGTTGACCTTTCCAAAAGACGTATGCTCTGATATATCCTACTGAGCTAACTTTGCGTTTATCTGCGATTAGCACAAACATTCTCTCAGTTAGTGTTTCGGGATCACCGATACCCATAGTTTTCTCACTAGGAGATTCGCCAGCATCTGTGGTAATTGCACCACATTCCCATGCAACCTGCATGTTCTCAACAGATACCTCGGCTAGGTTTGTTTCGAGTGCCATATTCCATGATGTGATAAATTCATCAATAGAAGCGAGAATTTGATCAACTTCCCATGTCTCTTTATCAAAGCCACGGCGAATTCTCATGCCACCATCAGTAGCACCGAGATCATTCCATCCTGAAGCAAGAACTCCAGTTGTAGTATTTAAAATGTCTGACAATACTGTGGGCTTAGAAGTTCCAGTATCAGCGTAAGCCAAACGAGCTCCACCACCGAATACGTTGTTAATATCGCTTACTTGTTTTCCTGATTTACTCATAGTTTTAATTTTTATGTTTTAAAATTACAGATTGTTGAAGTTGATGCTAAAGAATACTTCGGGTTTAGATGTGTTTTCGTCTGGATTATCAACTAGAGATCCCTCTAATTCTGCCCAGTAAGTAAGATTTTTTCCATCATCATCTGACAATGAAAAGTTTTCTTCGATTATTTGATTGACTACAATTACCGCAATCTGCCTCGCCACTATCGCCGTGTCAGCCCTGACAATGAATTGATATCTGTAGTTTGCCGTGCCTTTTGGCGACCCCCCTGTTTGTTTAAATTGTATTTTAGGATTAGCCTCGTTGTCAATAGAATCTACGGTGTTTACAGGAAAAGATGGTGTAAAAATCCTCTGTCCTACCAAGTCCGTAACCTCAGCTTTTGTGAGCAAGTAGGCTCTTAACTTAGCCGATATATCTGCAATATTTATGCTCATATTTTTTCAATGAATGTTCTCGTAAATAATTCTAGCATTCTATCACTACCGTTGTCTAGTGCTCTCGCAAAAATTGCGTATTTTTTCTCTAAATCTTCTGCGTATTCTACGTTAGATCCTCCCAAGAATTCCTTATAACTTACTTTTTTATGAAGCCCATCACCCCCTTTGCTTTTTTGAGCGACCGCCCCATGAGGTAGTCCATCGTTTCTATTGCGATTTAGAGAAGCCCTGTAACGACCCGTAACGACATGATTCTCGGTAGTTGTCAGAAGTTTTGCCTCGGTTTCCCATACAAACATAGCCATTTCTAGCCCCTTCTCGATGGCATCCTCCTTTTTACCCTTTAGTTTATTAAGGTCAAAATTGACCACTAAACCAGCACTAATCATATTATGCTTTTTTTAAATCGACTTCTAGATGGTCGATCGTACCGAAATCGCTCGCACGTGTGACTCGGGCTACCCTTAGACTGATGGAAGAAAGGGATGTGCCGTCTGCATCCGTGACTGAATCAACGGTATCATCAACTGAAATTGTACTATCTTTTTTCATGTAAAGAACCGCTTCGACCGAGATCTCGCCACTATCTGATTTGATCGTCTTTGATTTGCGAGGTAGGTCAAAAAAACACTTCTCAGTAGCAGAAACGGAAGTCCTGACAGGCTGACCAAAGTCGTCCTTGCCAGTTTGAGTGAAGTGGCTGAATGTTATATTGTGCTGTAGTTCAGATTCATCCATTAGATTATTTTTACATGTTTTAATTTTCCTGACTTCTTGGCATCCCTGAGTTGTTGATAAAGCCCCAATGCACAGTCCGTTGTATTTAGATTATACACCAAAGCGGATGATTCGCAATTTCCATTAATACGACCGACCGCAAGTCTTTTTTTCCTGACATCTAAAATGATGTTGTCATTTGGCAAGAGCCGAACAACATTCATTTTTTGACATTGTGGATCATATTTTTTAAGTCCTTCCATGCATTTGTGTATGAGAGAAAGCCTCCCTCGTTATTGTAAAAGTCCAGGACATCTTTCTCTCTTTGTTTTTGGTCATCGTCCATAAAAGAAAAAATCATCATATTACCCTCTTGCTTAATTCCTGCAATTGGATACTCTTTGATGCCCTTTAAGTACGAAGCCAAGTTGATGTCCTTAGTTTCAAATTTTGATTTCGCCATTGGTTTTGAATTAGATGGTATTTGTATTTAAATGTTCCCGTACACGACCGACTGTCTATACTTTGCGACAACCGACTCGAACACTGCAGAACCCGATCCGAACTGCCCATTACTTGACAGGTCGTAAGAATGAGAAGTACCGCCGATCCTCTTTGATTTGACGAAACTGCTCACATTGTTATTGATTTTTTGTTGCTCATCCCTTACAAGCTGATTACAAAGCATTTTTAGATCATTAGGGATGTCTGACTCCTCAAAGAACCCTACCGTCAGCGTAAGGCGAAGCCCCTGCCTCCTGTGAGCAGAGAAAGGAGTATCGAACGCAACGAACTCGGGATATGGATAAACATTCCTCGTGTCAGTGTTCCAATCTCCACTACTGTCCTTATACTCCACTTTTGTGACCGCACTGACTGGCAAGTTTTTCGGGAAATATTTTGTACCTTTATAATTGTTTTTTGATGAAACCGAATTATCCCCCGCAATTGAGAATTGATTCTCATCGACCGTATCGACACCGCCACCTGCCACTAAATCAAGAAGCTCAGTGATCGAGCGATACCAAAGGCGACCTTGACGGCGACACTCGGCATCGATGGCATCCGAGATTGCCTCAATAAGAAGTTCGATTGTGACATCATCGGTGGTAACCGAAATATTATACTGATCTTTGTACCCCGATACTGTGACGTAACCTGCCATCTTTTTTATTGTTATTTTTTAGAAACGAGGCAGACCGCAATCTGCGAAATGCCTCGTTTTGTTTATTAGCTTTGGATTAAGCCCCTACTAAAATGTTGTAGCCGCAACCACATCATCTGTGTAAGAAACTGCTTCGCCTTTCTCGACTGCGAAACCGATTCTCATGTGGAAAGCGTACTGACGAACA
>Ga0075116_10001640_pt1 | contig 10253 bp, 25 predicted proteins | sample AntAceMetag02UKC_FD_69786 | JGI IMG/M metagenome (GOLD analysis project Ga0075116, IMG submission 69786) | Saline lake microbial communities from Ace Lake, Antarctica- Antarctic Ace Lake Metagenome 02UKC | ecosystem: Environmental > Aquatic > Non-marine Saline and Alkaline > Saline | place...
ATATTCTGAATCTACGCTCATATCATTCACTTTTATAGTGTGGAAGGCAGGATTTGAACCTACACGGTTGCTCCACATGTTTTGAGCAGGGGTTACTAGGATGGTAGCGAACCAAACCGTTCATCTTACCCATAGTCAGCGAACCAGCATTACCGTTCATTCACAACCTTTCCCCAAGCGTCTTACATTTAACAAATCTATAGGTTTGCAAATGCTTTTATTCCGCCACTTCCACATTTTTATACCTTCAATCCCATACAATTCCAAACTTTTCGTTACATTTTTTACAGAATCGAAACACGTTAGTTTCTTCAACCACAGCCCCGATTTCTCCGCATTTAGGGCAACGCATAACTTTAATTATTTGTATTTGTAATGTTGTTTGCATAATAATCATTTCATAAATTTAACAATAAGTTAACTCCATAAAAAACTGTTACAATTCCCCATGTGATGACAAGACGATGTGCAAATTCTTCTAGCTTCTCATCTCTGACATAGGAATAAGACCCATTTAAAATTGCCCAGGTGCCATACAACAACAATAGTTCAGCAATCATCATTTCACTTCTATTTATCATCTATATAATCAAATTCAATGTCCCCAGGATGTATTTTTTTAAATTCTTGTATTTTCTTTTTCACATCTTCTTCAGTTTTCCCTTCTGTAAATGTGTTCTTTGGTTTTGGAATCCATACAGTCAAATAAACTCCTTGTTCCAGCTTTTCAATATCCTGCTTTATTTCTCTAATATGTCCTGTTATTAACATTTTTTTTCACCTATAAATAAATCAATTCATCAATTGCTTTTGAAGCATCATGATATGTTTTTTTATCCATTTTCCTCATCTCGTTTAAATCCAATACGCACATCTTTTAAAGGCGGATATATCCGTTCCAATACATAGCATAAACCATCCTCCATTATTTTTCCATTAAGTCTCTTACAAATTTCAGCATCAAAGTCGAATTTGTTGATAACCGATATTCCAGATTTTTCTATAATTATCCCCTGATTTTGATAAGCTAATATTTCCTTTTCGCTAAGTTTTTGCCTATTTTTATATATTTTTTTCAAATTTAAATATCTCATCTAATCCTCTCCTTTTGTTTATTCTTCCCATTCTTCAATGGTATAAATGCTTGAATCGCCCCAAGTTTCTTCCATGCGTTTATCAAGTATTTCAATTATTTCTTGTTTGGAATGAGTTTTTTTTAATTCTTCAATATAAGCAAGCAACACATAATGTTCTTTGGCTGGTGTACAGATATCACATACAGCAGTTTGCAATCCCTCTCTGGAATACACTCCAAGGTCAGGCATTGAAAGTTCACATCCGCAGACATCGCATTGTCTATGTTTTACGGTGCCTGTTTTTATTTTAACAGTTATGTCTTCATCCGTCAGTTCCATAATTATTTTACCTCAATTTTTTTAGTTAATTTAAGAATATTTTGATATTTTTCATTAAGATTGCTATACTGATTTTTATACCAATCTCTACTTTTGATTATTTTTTTCACTTGTTTTATATCCATATTACTAACTTTAATATCGATTTCAGGAATTTTAATACCAACGACATTTCGAATTGTATCTATTGCCAATTCAAGACTGTTAATTTTTTCTCTTAAAGCTCCTATAGAATCCGCTCCTGCTGAATCCCTATCAAAAAATTTTAAATACTCGGTATAGAAATCAATATCTACCGTTCTGAAATATGATGTTGTTTTAGGACGTACTTCAAAATATTTACATGTCGTATTTAATGATACCCGTAGTATTTTAGTAAAATCAGTTTGTAATGGGGTGCAATCCTTTTTTTCTGGATGGGAAAGTTTTGCATTGTTTTTTGCATCAATAGGGGTAAGGGGAAATATGCAATGGTACCTATTAAGGTTGGTCGTTTCTTCGTGAATCTTCAATAACCATTTACAATTCCTACATTTTTTTTCCATTGTTTTCATCTCTTTTTCAATACTTTAAAGTACATTTATTCATTTTGGTGTCATATCACCTATATATTTTTTCCCTTTTTCAGTTGGTTTAAAATTCATCTCACCATTTTTATCAATCCTAACTTTTAATAGTCCAAGAGTAACCATTTCTTTTAGAGCTTTTTCCAATTCTTTTTCACTGTCGAATAAGTGTTCGTCCATTAAATCATCTCCTTTTTCTTTTGTTCATCAGACAAATGTTTTCCATAACTTGGATTGTTTTTCCCACTCATTCTTTTCGACATTTTATTTTCCATTCTTTAGTATGTTTTTTTCCCTGAAATGAAAATGCATCATTATCTTTAACACTAATATCATAAAGACTTGACATTGGGCATCTCCAAAATGGTACCTTTAGTCAACTGCATCACTCTCCAGAGGATTATATCTACTGTTCCAATCCTGTCACCAGTTTGACTTGAAATATCCTTACACATCTGTTGAACATCGATGTAATTAAAATGTTCAGCAATCCTTACAAGATGCCTATCAGGTTTTGCAACATCGATGCCGATATTCCTGGCAAGATGATATGATGTTGCTGGTCCCATATATGGCAGCGTCTGGATGAACTCAATTCTTTCTTCATCCGTATCGCATTTCTGTAAATGGGAAAACCAATCTAAATAATTATAATCGGCTTTTTTCAGAGCCTTGTTCTTTCCAGGATGCTTTACAACATCGATATTTCTTGTATCCATTAATTTAGTAAAAACAGATATTGCAGCTTTATTGCTTATCCCAGAGCTAATAACAACCCAGGCATATTCTCTGAAGAAATATGTGGAATTGATTTGCTCAAATTTCCTGTCTTCGACCATCTGTATCTCTTTTTGAAATCCTTCTGCAATGCAAACTTTTTTTGCATGGTTATAGAAATCAATTAAGTTTTTTTTCATATTTTCATCTAAATTCTATACTATTCATAAATAGATAAAGGTAAGACTGCAATCTATCTTCATTATGGTAAACATCATTCCAAAGATATTGGTCAATGGGTTCAAGTGTCTCATTTTTTGAGAGGTTATATGTGTACCATTTGTGATATTCCAACTGTACTAACATAGCTACATAAATATCGCTTTTAGCAATTTCAAGATACGTGCTGTTGCCGATTTCACGATAAAGCTCTAATTCTTTATCTGCTTCATCCAATAAAAAATTAAAATCAAATGTATAGTTCTCTGCCTTTTCTATTATGTCTTTAAAATCATTTTGTGCAACTGCTGTTTTTTCAGATAAAAGTATTGATGCTGTCATTATCACTATAATTGTTGCTAGTATAATTAGTATACTCGACATTAAATATTTCTTTTTCATTTTTTCACTCAATAAATCTTTCCTGTTTCTACCTCTTCATAATAGATAATGCTTAAAAAATCATAACCTCTATAATAGTAATACATCCTGTAGAGTTTGCCTGCTTGCATTGGTTTACAATCATTTGCAGCAGCATTGTCAAAAGAAAAAACAGCATCACATATGTATCTCCCTTCCCAGATTTCTATTGAGCGGTTTGCTTGCTCTTTCGATAATTTGTAAAAAATTCCATTATATATGATGCTTCTAACGCCACGGGTATCTCCAGTGGCATCCGTGATTGTCGTATAATTTATGAATCCCATGGGTTCGATTGATTTCATATATAGGTAATCTACATCTAGCTCTTCTGCGTAAATACCAGACATCTGACTGTATAAACTAGATAGCTGCTTTTCTAAATCTTCTACCGTGTCACTATTTTCTGTAAATTGTATGACATTACTAAAAATGAGTAGAGTTGTCAATATAATTATAACAGCCTTATATCCATAGTTTTTTTCTTTTTCTTCTTTTTCCATATTTATTCCTCTTTGGTATTTCCCCCTTCTTTTCCTTCAATAATTTTATCGGGAATATTTCCCCTTTCTTCTTTGATACTTTTTAATATGGCTGTCTGTGATTCCATTTCAGACAGTATACTACCCAGTGCAAGGAGAATCATACCCAGTGCTATCATAACACTAGCATCTGTATGAGTGAATATTATTTTTAAAAATGATATTATTATAATAAATCCACCTACTATCAATAGCATAGAACTACTAATCGACATTGTTGCCACCTTTTCCAGATATTGCTTCTTCAATAGTCAGTGGAACACTTATTTCTGTAATCTTCTTTTTCATATTATTCACTTAAATATATTTTAAATATATAATACTTTCCATACATTACTTTTATAAAGTCTTGTTTCATTATTTATTATATGGCTTCGCAACAAAGTTGTGCATATTATTCTGGTCAGGCTTTCATTGAACTGGAAAATATCCAGAAGCTTGCAGAAAAAAACAATGTAGAAAGTGTTGACAATCATCTTTCGCTTCTTGAAAAAGAATTTGATAAAGTTGGCATGTTCTGTGGAATCGGTGATTTATCTGCAGAGAAACAACATCTCGGAGATATCAGGACTTCTTTAACAAATAAGCAACTGCATAAAGTAAGTTCAGATGCACGGCAGCTTGAAAAAGACCTGATACTTAAATTAGCAAAATTTACGAATGAAGGGGGAGACCCATTGGAGATAATCCCCTCTCGCATGTTAGATTCTTTAAAATGAAAAAATAAATTCAGACTCATTGCAACTTAGTAGGTTGCTTTGAAATTAAGAGTATCCCTGACTTGTTGCAGAACGATAGGCTGTTCGGGATGTGCATATCCTCATCAGACCGACCCCTCAACAGACTTTGACAGTTTATAGGTTGGGAAGGCGGGATACAAAAACTGTCTTTTATTTTTAAATATTGTGATATAAAAGTGGATGAGAAGGAGGGAGCAAAACTCCAGGTAAGGGGATGTGATATAAAATGAAAACGTTTAGACGGTTGCATTTTGATTACCTTGCCCAAAGAAATCCTCCGCTTCTTCTGTATTGTCGTTGTTTTAAGAAATATATAAATGTTGGGGCACGATTGGTATCCGTTTCAACGTCTGCTAAAAATAAATAAAGCAACTACAACTATGGCAAGGACGATGAGTAAAGGAATGCCAAAGTAGTGGGATATCGTAATTATTGCCCATGCGATTAACAATAACACTCCTGATATAACTGCTGCACTGATTGAACCAATAACAATCCATCTATTTCTATTATATGGGGCGGTTGAACCTAGTAAAGCACCAATTAAAATAAAGATAAGCCATGCAAGAAGATATTCTATCACGTCTTTTCCCACCCTTTAGGTGGAATACAACGTCCCATGTTAGTTGGAATCTTTTTTGTTTCTTCAGTTCCCTTTTTTCTAACAGTACACATCTGGGCAATTTTTCTAAGTTTGAACACACCCTGTTCCATTGGTTCAAACTCTAAAATAGTTTCATCATCAATATTATGTAGGTCTGCAATCTGTGACGGAATAACTACATTGAGGGAATTTCCAACTTCACGGACTTTTCTTTGCAGAGCCATAAGTATTTGAAATGAATTTGTTTCATATAAATCTTCGGTGGGATTGTCCCACTTACTTTCCCACCTATCCCAGCCAACTTTTATAAACACAGATGAGTTTTTGGTTGTTGATAATCATGGGTAAAAAAATACCAAACAGCTTGAAATTTGCAAGCATATTGATATGGATTGAAGCAGCAATCATGGCAGTAGGCTCTATGTTAGCTATTGTAGGCGGGGCAACACTAAGTTCTTTTCTAGGAATATCTGACTTGACTGCGATGTTTACTACTGCGGGAATAATCACTTTGATTGTTGCTGTAGTATGGTTCATTGTAGGCTATAGTCTCTGGAAGATGAACAAGTATGCCTGGGGAATAGCATTTACTCTTACCGTAATAGCTACGATATCTGGTGTCGTAGGCTTTATCGGAGGTCTCTTTGGATATTCGATATTTGGTGGAACAATCGGCGTTATGTCAGTTGTGAGTTTAGTGATAACAGTTATACATCTGTTAACATTGATTGACAAAGAGTCCATGAAAGCTTGCAAAGTAAAAATTAGTGGTTGGAAAGGTATAGAAATATTTTAATACCTTTTTTCTCTTTTCTTTAAAGGAGCAAACATGAGAACTGCAGCAAAAGTATTGATAGGATTAGTAATATTTGTAATAATAATCATTGTTATTTTAGGGTATGTTGGGCTTGTAAACGTCCCTCTTATTACATCAAGTCCACAAGCATATTCAGGGGGTACTGAGATTACAGATTCAGTATCGACTCTTTTTGAAACAATTCAACAGCTATCTGGAACCGAGCAACCGATGTCTCTTAATACTTTACAATCCTATGGTTTGGTAGTTCATTTTTATGGCACTGATGATTCTTTAAATGTTGTTGAAGGATACTATGCTGCATATTTGGAGGATTGGAGTCTTGACCATGATGAATCGGGACCAAGATGGACGACAAAGATATGGCGAAATATTGCCTATGGTTTTGGATTCATGGGTGGACAACATTCACTGATTAAGTCAAGTACTGGGTACAATACAATATATATGACTATAGAAGGAACTGCATTGCAATGGGCACCATTATTAAACCAGATAAATTAAACGTCCCACCAAAATTATATAAAGTCTTTTGCCATTCAGAATTTTGTTTTTAATGTGTGGGAAAAAATTAGCAGATGAGAAGGCTTCATCGAAGGGGAAAAGTTACTTGTTTTTACAAAAAGATGCTCTACCAGTTTAAATTTTTTAAAAAATCTATGTGGCAGAGTAAGTACTCATCGATAAGTACTTACTCCCCCATATCTCAAGCAATATATTTATGCATTACTCTATTTAAAGTTATTCAGAAAAATTTAAATATTATAAATAATAATGACATCTTTTGATACTTGGAATAGCTGTTTTCTGTGATATAACGTACTAAGAATTTTGTCGATTATTTCACGGTTCATGTCAAGTTCATCCATCAATTTGCTTATTTTAATCTTTAGACCATATTGATTATGGCTGGCAATGTATGCGATGACGCTTTCGATGTCTTTATTGCCATCTTGAAGGTGATATTTTCCATCAATCTTTTTAATATTAAAATTGAACCGAGTGCGTAGTTCAGAGATACGCCCTCTAATGGAGTCTGGTGAAAGCCCAGTCATGTTGACTAATTCTTGAGATGTTGCTGGTCTATTTCTCAGTATATCAAGAATTTTTTTCTGTGATGGAAACATAGGTTTCCGATAACAAAAATGACTTTATTATCATTTCCCATTTGTCCCACCTATCCCAGCCAACTTTTATAAATCAAAATCTTATTTGTTTCTTGTAAGCTCAAAAGAATTATATAGTTGGCAACATAATAATAAAGATGATAATATGAAAGGAAAACCAAGTTACAAATCCCTGGGGAGAAATGGTTACGGTGCGGTTGATTATCATGAAGGCATGCGTAATATGCGTAATGTGATGGCTGGCATCAAACCACAATATCTTGCAGATGAGATTGAAGGGCATCTTAATGATGCTATCAATAAGGGCGTTGAATGGACTAAGCTGGGCATTACTGCGTGCAACAAGAGAAAAGACTTTAAAAAATGTTTAATTGAAATGGAATTGTTGGAGTCGAATTGATATGGATGCTAAAGCATGTAAAAAAGGGCAGATGATAGTTAAGGGCAAATGCCTCACTCAAAAAAGTATTCTTTATAAAAAATTGCCAGATATTCGGGGAAAGCATCCTGTTAACAAACTTATGAACTTTTATGCCGACCTTGGCTGGGATGGACAACAGAATCTTGAGCCACAAAAAGTAGTGGTCAATGAATCCGACTGGCTGAAACTGGTAAAAAAAATGGAATCTGCTAGAATGACGGAAGATGAACGGATAGGGGCAGGATTAATGTTTACAAATAAAGGTCCATCAGGAAGCAACAAAGTAAAGCGTGGCAAAGTAAAGCTAATAAAAGGATGGGTATGATGGAAATTAAGTTAGATGGGCTGGTTTGCAAATCAATTGGCGATTCTTTATTCAAATGTGATAAAACGATTGTTGAAGTATTTGATGATATAAAGTTACCAATGGCACATGCTGCATATAAAAGAGCATCAAATAAAAATTTACCTCTTGGTTTGTCGTTGGGGAAAAAAGAACTAGAGCATGCATATTTTCGTGATGCAGCAACATATGCTGGTTCAACAAGCAATGTAGTATCAAAAGATGTTGTGTTGGTAAGCTATGAACGAAGCAAATATCATGGTCTGTATAGCCTATTTAAATTTAGAGGAAATAAAAGCGGGTGGCAATCTTCAAGTACAGTTAAACTAAATATACCAACAGAGCAACAAGCAAAAAAAGAAATCATCCACTATATGGAAACCCATTAGTTGAGGAATAAACAATGAGGGCAAAAAGCGAAATATTGAAGGGTCATATAAAAGAATTATTAAAGAATGGTTTCAAGGTGTATCGTAATGCAGAACAGGACCCGACAACTTATGTTTTTATCGAAAAAGGTAACAATATTGGATATATACAGACAGATGATTTTTTAGGATGTTTGCATTTTTCAACTGTGCATAAACCAAATAGTAAAACAGGTACGGGTTACGGAATGAATGATGAGGCAGTATGTGAACCGACAATAAAAGATGCAGAATCAACGTTTGTTTTTAAACCACACTGGTCGAGAGCTAAGAATGTAGATATTAAAAAATACAAATCATTTGATGATTATAGAAAAGACTCTAATAATTCCTTCATGAATTATGCTGAAGTAAAAGAAAAAGATTTGAACAGGCGGAAATAATGTCAAAACTCAAATGTTGGAAAAAGAACGAAAAATCAGGATATCCTGCTAGATGGGATAAAAAAGGAAGCAGTCATGTTGTTGTCGTTAATGATGTCCATCGAGTAAAATCAAGAAATCCATTTAAATTTGAAGAAAAACCAGAATTTGAGATAATGCATTCTCATGCAACAGGCGGATGGCATCCGATAGGAATTGAAAAGACAAAAAAAGTTGCAATTGAAGAGGCTTTTAAATTTATGGAAAAAGCAGATAGTTGTTGAGGGGACAAAATGAAAAAACTCAAATGTTGGAAGAAACTTAGGACAACAAAAACAGATGATGTATGGAGGGACAGTAAGAAAGATATTAATGTAGGTGTCTATCCAAATGTCGCATATCCATTAAGAAAAGGTTTTGAAGTTGATATTGACAAAGGTATTGGAAAAGTAAAAACTATCGGTAAAAACAAAGGATTGACAAAATCAAAGGCTCTTTCAATAGCTGGAAAATATATGAAAGAGCATAATAGTTGTTGAGGTATTGAAAATGTCAAAAGATTATGATAATATAAACAAAAAAGGATGGACTTGCGTTCAGGGTAAAATAGGTATATTGTGCCATCGGAACAAACGTCCTTGTGATTCCATTTCTCTTAATAAGAATGAGATATTGATAGTAGATGCAACTTCATGTAAAACAAAGATAACGGATACAAATAGAAAACATACGATTTGTAAATTTAAACCTGCTTGAGGCAGGATTCAAAAAAATTTGGTAATGAGAATGAGGAATTAAAGATGAGTATGAGATACACGGAAAAAAATGCAGCAACTGCAGCTTCACGACTGGCAAAGGCATTGGGAAAAGATTTTGGTGCCTGCTGGAGAAAGGACAAATCGGGCAAGATGGAAGCAAAAGTCGGATGCTGGGATATCGATAATGCTCCAGAATACGGTGGAATTGTCGTTATAGAAATGTCGAATAAAGGCGGTGCTGAACACACCCCATTGGGAAGTACACGGAAAAAACCAGGAGAATTTATTGGTTCAGTAAATTTTGCATTGGATGCCATCGATATCTATAGGAAAAAAAGAAAACGAGGATGATACTTGATGAAAGATGCAGAAATATGTGATAATGGTCAAAAGCCAAAAAACGGCAGATGTTCAAGTGGTAAAGTAGCTGCTATTTATGCTTCTGATTTTGAATTTGATACGGGAGGAAAAAAAGCAAACATTGAACAAATTGCAAGGGAGCTAGTAAGACAGATGGGGAGGCAGTATGTTGGTCATAGTGCCGAGCGATTGAAGACTAAGGTAAGGGGAACAATCGTTAGTACAACAAAAGGAAATAAATTGACAAAGGCACAGAAGGCTGCTGCCAAAGGATTGTTATAAAAAGAGGAATTGAAATGAAAAATAATGCAGAAACCCATCTTGAAACCGAGTTTATACAGATGTGTCAAAAGAACAAAGGTAAAATCAGTAGTAGACTTGGACATATCGATTGTGATTTATCTCATAAACCAG
>Ga0075116_10001642_pt1 | contig 10250 bp, 14 predicted proteins | sample AntAceMetag02UKC_FD_69786 | JGI IMG/M metagenome (GOLD analysis project Ga0075116, IMG submission 69786) | Saline lake microbial communities from Ace Lake, Antarctica- Antarctic Ace Lake Metagenome 02UKC | ecosystem: Environmental > Aquatic > Non-marine Saline and Alkaline > Saline | place...
TGTCTTTCACGTCATTAGTGGCCACAAATCTCGTGCCGGTGTTAAGTAAGTTACTCTTTAAAATTTTAGGCTTCATTCTTGACAGTCTCCTCTTCTTCTATCAGCATATAGGCTCCGTTCTCCCCGGTAATCCCGGCAGATTTGTCAGTGTTTAGATAACTTACCAAGGACAGTCTCTCGGTCACAAATAGTTTTTGACCAATTATAGGCGCTTTGTCCATTTCTTTTACCGCTATTACCATCCTAAAACCATCCAAGGCCTCATAGTTGTCTACTATTTCTGACAGTGGCACGGTCGCCGATGTATAACACTTTTTTTGTAAATCTGGGTTTCTTATCAGAGAAGTAAATTGTTTGTCTGTTATTAAACCTAGTAATCTTCCAAAGTATGCCCTTCCGTTTGAGCCTAGAGAGGCTCTCGAAATAGTGTTACCTCCCCAAAAGTCTAAAGATACCCTCCTTCTTTTTAACTTAGTTTCCGCCATAATTTGTTCCCCTTAGTTTTTGATATGTTCTTTACTTAACCTTATCGCTTCAACGGCTATTGTTTTACATGTATGAACTATCTCTTCGTCGAGCGATTCTCTGTTAATACACAAACCCGTGGTAACTTCGTAGCCATACAGTATATATATATGTTCTATTTCATAAAAGAATGTGCCGTTGGCTTCGCGGAGTGAGCTTTCTATAGCCAGTTCTACATCGTTTGCTAAGTCATTAGTGTTTCCCTCACAATCAGACTCATATAAAATTCCACGAGAATTGTTAGAATCGTAATAAGCGTCTACTGCAATTATATAGCAATTCTTATTTTTTATCCCAGAAGGGATAGTTTCTGCTCTTGTCAATATGCCGTGAAAAACCTTAGTTTCTGGGTATGCTAGAGGATCGATCTCTAATAGACACATCGTGGTTTCCTCGAAGTTGTCATAAATTTTTATCTCAGAGATGGTGTCCTCTTCAGGTACTATGACAAAGACTTCCTCCCCTACAAAGTGGTTCATATTTCTCATACATATGTCCTATGTTGTATGTTGAATTATCTTATCTTTTTCCTTTGCCCGGCCAGTATACTTATCCGAGAATCTTTTAGTTTCCATACCCAGAAAATCATCAATCATCTCATTGAAAAATATGAATCCGTCTGATTCTTCAGACATCATCTCAGGATGCCATTGAACTCCACACGCCTGTATCTTTGGTAAATAAAGAGCTTCTACTTCTGGGCCAGGCCAGTTGACTGGAAGATCTTTGTCTCCGAAATACACTTTACTTCGTTTGATGGGACACCATCCTATTATGTATCCATTGTGAGGAGGAATTGCCATTTGATGGTGTAGGGAATTTACCTCTATAATATCTTCGTTTTTGGAACATTCGAGTGGATGTTTCCCCCACACAGCGTGATCATTTAGATGGTGTATCATTCTACCACCGCTCATCACATTCAGAAATTGCATGCCTCTACATATACCAGTCATTTTTATATTATTTCTTAATGCCCTTTTGAATATAATTCGTTCTTTTCGATCTCTGTTTGGATCACATCCGCAAAAGGTTTTGGGACTAGTCTCACCATATAGGTTTGGACTTACATCTGACCCACCTGTAAATAGAACCAACTTAAAAGTTTCAGGTTCACGTACAAATCGTTTTAAATTTGTAGTTATTCTCCCAAGATTATTTATAGGTTTTCCGTAATTAATGTCCGATACTACCAGTATATTGTCTGCCTTCATATTACCACCGTCCTTACTCTGGGAGTTCAGGTATAATTCCAACCGGATCGTTGCCTTCTTCTACCATCTCGACTTCTATTCTGGTGATCTGATTTTCGGGAACTATGCTTCTATGATTTGACCCTTCATAGAATATTACATAGGATGCAAACTCACCCTGTCGGCCTTTATTGTAACCGTGTTTTTCGAATACTATACGTTCTACCACATCATCTGGGGCAGCTAATACACCATTTACAGTAAAAACACTGCCGGCCTTTGTTGCTACCTCAATGATATTGACTTTATTTGCCATAACAATTTTTTCCCCTCTTAACTTATTTTTACGTTAAAAATTAACTTTTCGACCACGATTGCCGTGTTTAATAGTCGTGCTCCTTCTTTTTGGTTACCTCTTTAGATTTAGCTGGTTCTTTATAAAAACGTGTTGCATCAATAGGCATATCGTACAGATTTCTCGGCATTTTGTAATGAGATCTACCTCTAAGCCGATTATTTCCTTTTACTTCTACAAGTTGATCTTCTTCTTTTGGTATTCTTTTTGTAGCAGCTGTTTTTGCCCAGATATGTGGGTTCTTAGGCGCGCCCGTAGTTGTAATGTTTTCGTCACGGACTTTTCTGGTTATTGTATTAACGACACGGTCTTTATGTGTTTCTAGATAGCCAGTACACGCTTGATTTGAGCGTAATTCTGGCGGCAGTGTTGACTCACTTACATCCTCATCTTGTTCCTCATTTGGTTGTGGTGTGTCTTCTATATTTTGACGTAATACTTCCACCCTTGTCCGAGGCATGTTTCCTACGCTCTGATGGGGTATTTCTTCTGACAACTCTGCAGTTATTAATCTTGCCGCATCCATCATAGCTTTGGTTTCATATCTACTTTTTAACACTTCCTTCTGTTTCTGTGTTCGGCCAGAAGTGCCGCCGCCTGCACTGAGTGATGCGATAAACCCCTCTTGTCCAACACATTTATCAAAATACTCATGTATCTTTTCCCGCAATGCAGAGGCAGTTCTTTCCACTCCCTCTTTGTTCTCTTTGTTAGTCAGTACAGGCCCAATTTCTATAATAACCCTGTGAGCACTAATTTCTTTAAGCGAATATCTTACTTTGCTTTTGCGGGACTCTAATACCATATGAATAACATCTCTCAACCCATCTGTGGTAAAAGCCGCACCTTTAGTGTTAACATTTTCCGCCACCAGTTGTATGTATGACTTTTCATGATGTATGTTAACTGTCATACTTTTTTTTACCAATCTTTTTCTACTTGTTCTTTCCGAGAATTCTTTCTGTGCTGCTGTTCTTATCTTTGCCAGCATTTTGTTTGCTTTGTCTAAGTTTATTTTTGAGGTCCAACCCCTTTTTTCTAATTTCTTTATCCTGCTCTTTAGATTTTCAATATCGGAATCTGGGTTTAAATTGTGTAATTTTAGTAGTCTATCCAGACAATCTTGATGCGCTCCTTTTACTATCTCATACGTATTTCCGTATATATCCATAGCCATACCACAGCAGACTATATCAACCGTCTTTATAACTTCTAATGCTGCGGTCAGACTGCGTTCTGCAAGCTTAATTTCCGCTTTTACCAACTCTACTTTTCTATTACCAAAGGTTTCGAATGTAGATACTCTTCTTATACTTCTATTGTAGTTGTAGTCCATGGTCTCGGAGGAATATTTCATCTTTTTATCAAGTGTTTCATGAGAATTATGTACGCTTCTCCACTTACTAGAGTTGCCAATTTTAGCCATGCAGTAGTCATAATCTTGACCAGTGGCTACTATATCCAGATCTCCTTCTAATTCCATTCCGGCTGCGATATCTCTTACAACACCACCATATACAAATGCATTTGGGTGAAGTAGCTCCAGAACATTATCGAATTTAGCGGCTATTAAATCGGTTGTGAATGGTAGCTCTACTTTTTTGAATTCGATCATAGTATTCCCCTTACTCCTCTATGACTTTTATATTTACACACATCATTTTGGCTTTTTTCATTTTAAAATAGTCCATATATTCTTCACATTTCTTCAGAATAAGATCAATTAACCATGAGTTCATAGGAGATAATGGTTTTGAGGGTGACTTGTCACCGGTTTTTCTTTTTAATCTCCGAGCAACCCTACGTTGTTTGTTTATGTATTTTGCCAGATCGATGGCAGTTATTATGTATCTATCGATTTTGTTGTTGGTGTACGATGTGGTTACATGCCATTTTGTAGACAGTATTTTATCCATCTGCTTTCTTTTCCTTGATCGAGTCCTTTATTTTTTTAGACTTATCGACTTTGGTCTCTTGTGGTCTGAAAAAATTGGATAATAAATGATTGTCTACTAACTCTTCAGGATGCCATTGGACTGCCAGTATTTTACTCGCTCTCCAATTCATACAGAAGGCTTCTACCACTACACAACTGGAAAAGTCTTTGCCTAGTTTTTTCATACCATTCTTGGTGGTGGCTAAAACTTTAAAGTTTACCTCTGACAAATCACCCCGAGATATATCTTTTGCTGTGTCATATAATAGGCATTGGTGATGCATGCTGTTTACATATATTTTAACTGCTTTTCTGCTTTCAGATTTACCATACAATACATTGGTATTTGCCATTACATTGTGAGATCTTACTCCTCGGCCCAGATTTAAGTCATGGGCCAGTGAATGTGCCTCTATGTGCTGCACAAAATACAACGCATTACCTACGTTCACGTGTAACATAAGTTCCCATGCTACTAATTGAAGTCCTCTGCATATACCAAATATAGGTTTGCCTTGACCTATGAACTCATGCAACACCGCTCGTTCAAAGGCATCCTTCTCAGGATCGACTGCGTACGAGTCATAGTTATCCATTTCGTAATAGACTGGATCAATATCAATTCCGCCGGGAAGTATGAGGCCGTCACAAATGTTGGCCATTGTGGTTATATCACTGTTAGGGTTTATCGCTATGGCTTGAAAACCCGCGCTGTGAATGTAGTCAATATACGCCTGATTTACAAAATACTGTGTTTTTGAGCAACTAAGAGGAACACCTATTAGCATCTTACACCTCCAATTCCCATTCTCGTTTGAAATTATAGTTTTCCACGTTTGCTAGGCATTCTTCGAGATAATACAATGAATCTTTACTCAGCAAAGGCCTAATAAAATCCTCCAACACTTTACATGCGTCTTTTACTATACCTTCATTTATTATATTACATACACGTGTTCCATCTATGTCGGCAATCAAACCTTCATAATCCATTTCCCTGACCACCCTTAATGCATCAGTAGTTAAACTATGGATTAACATTACTAGCTGGGGACTTCTGAACCAGAAATTGCTTAAGACTCTGTACTCAACACCGTCGTAATAACCTCCTGCCTCTTTCACTACAGGTCTGTGAGAACCAGCTTTACCATAGAGTTTTCGTCTTACTATAGCAGCTTTTGAGTTGTCGAGAATTACGGATATAACTCCGTGTATAACATCCATAACTCTTACTACTGCTATCTTCCCATAAGGATCAACTAAGAAGTCATTACCATCTCCATCTGCCTTTCCCACGTGTACATGACCTCCACATGTTCTTAATGTGGCATCTTCGCATTTGGGGGCCTCGTTCTCTTTGATCTCCCACGCATCGAAGTCCGGATCACAGCCGAATCTCTGTGCCTCTTCATGGTCAAGTTCATCTAGCTCAAAGTTAGCTGATGGAATTGCTTCAAGGGTACACCCAGCTGGTATTTCCTTTTTCACATCTCTGAAAGTGGCTTTTATTTTGTTAACAAAATCTTTACCGTCAGTTGCTGGAACAGTGGCGAATTCAACTGCCACATTATCGTGCTGTATGCTCCCACCACTTGCCAACGGTTTTGGAGCTTCTTTTGTTCCACTTATGTGCGGTATTGCCGATATAAATTTTCCATCTTTCCTTCTCAAAAAGAATTCCGGGTCCGTGCCAATTGTAAATTTCTTTGCCATTCTCTTCCTCCTCCTATCAGATAGCCTTCACTCCAAAAGTTGTTCTGTTTTTTGCGTCTTCTATTTTTTTTTGTTCCACAAATTCTGATTTTATTCTATGTACGACACCATCGCTCTTCATAATTTTATACTTTTCTCTTATAAACTTTTCGTACACATCAGACATGTTTCTGTCCAACGTGGTACTATTGGTGTCAAAACAACATAATTGCACTATACCACCGTGACCGTGTAAATACATCCCAGCTTTGAATGTGTCTTTCAATGGTAGGGTGAATATCTCTTTATGATGTTTTACTGTCATGTATAATTTATCCCAGCATACAGGTAAATACTTTGATAAATCGCTATCGTATTGAAATATTACTGAATCGCGACGCTCTTCTTCATAACCTTTGATCAGTTTACAGAACCATTTTTCCACGTCCTCATTGTTCGAGAATTTTATAGGCCCGTGATTGCCTATTATTCTGAATATTAGAGTCACAATCGACAATAAATTGGTATGCTCCACCCACTCTTTCGGGCCTGTAAGTAACCAAGCATTGTAGTCTATAACGTTGTGCTTCACAGTTGTTATTTTAGATCTATCCCAGCCGGCAACGTCTTCGTAAAAATTTAACAATCTTTTCGCTGAAAAGATATTTTCTTTGAATTTATTTCTGCTGTCATCATTGTCGAAATATCTACCTATCAATAACCTCATTTTGTCTAGATCTATGACCGGATTTATATCATAATCATAAACACTACAATGTTTTTCATGTACTCTCGCATGAATAGCGTCGTTAAGGTGATCTCTACAGCATAGAAACTTCGTGGCTTGTCTCCTGCCCTCTGATGTCTTAGAGACTAGTGCAAATGCTATAGATTGCGGTTTTTGTTCGTAGGTTGTGTTAAAACCTTTAATTTTTATTAACTGTTTCTTCTTCGACTTTATCTCGCTCATATAACATGAACCTCCCTGTTGCTTTGTAAACTTTCACCACATAATCTTTACTTTTACCAACATAATTGTATAACGCTGTTGACAAATCACCATTGTCCTTATTTATATAATATTTTAATACTATAATGCCAGCTTCTATGCCGTTATCAATCTCGTGAAGATCAAACTCACTTTTCATATTTGTTTCTTTCTTAAGAACATCTTTCCACACGGACCATCTAACTTGCATTAATCCTCGTGCTTTTGCACTTGATACTTGGGATGGGCTGAAGCTCGATTCTACTTCCATTACCCCAAGTATGGCACTGATTGGAACATTATATTTTTTTGCCAATGAGACAGTGTTTTTTGCTATTAGACTAGCGGTTGAAGATGGAATTCTTTTGTAATTTTTCTTTATGTATAAGCATATTTTTGATCTTTCTTTCTCATCCAATTCTCTGAATGTAATAGAAACAGATGCTTTTTCCTTGGCTTGTACAAGTTTTGACTGACAGGTAATTTTTTGTGTTGATATTACTATCAAACTTGCAAGTAAAGCTATCATAATGACCATTGCAGCACCATAGTATACATTAGTCGCTGCCGCGATATGAGTCTTTTTCATGTGTTTGCCTCCTTTTTATTTAAAGTTTATCTTAACCAACTATAACGAAGTTTGTGTACTGGTTTACTCATGTTCTCATAGACAAATTTACAAAATGGTGAGTCGCATTCGGTCATATTCACCAGGCCCAACTTTTCGTAATGGTTTTTAAATCTTGCGCACGCAAGTTTTCCATAATATTCTAAATCTATTTTCTTTGTGGTACGTTTTGGAACTATTTGTATCGTTTCTTTTACTTTTCTTATAAACCAACCGCATTGGACAAGTTCTGCCAAGCTTACGCTCTCTCTCCTTTTATTTGTGCTATCCCATATATCATAATTACCTATGGGTTCTATGTGATTATCCAAAGGACTGCTTGTAGTGGATATTATTAACTTCCATTTAGGTGGGTTTAATTCAAGTGCACAACCTGTGCATAAGGCATAGTGTTCCCCAGTTGTGTTATCTATAATATAATAAAATGTTCTAACAATAGTACCACAACGGCGACATACACATCTTCCTCTTACTAGATCCTCTTTACTTACAGATTTATACTTAAGGATTTTTCTATTAAATCTGTCTAACAGTTTGTGTGTAACACCCCTCTGACCAACAGCCATTTTACATTTTCATCCTTATCTTTTGTTTCAGATTCTCTTATTATAGTTCTATTCACTAAGCCATGACTTATATAGTCTAATCTGTTTTGCGCTTTGTACAATAAATCTAACATCTCAGGTCTAACTTCTTTGTTTGACAATACAAAGTCTACTTTAAGTTTTCCGTAAAATTCAGACACACTAACAAATTTTAGATTGGGATCAAGAATAAGCATGCGCCGCATCATGTGCATCATGGTAGGCGCCCATTGTTTCATCCACTATTCCATAGCTTTTCACTCACGGGGTAGTACTCACTACTCTGTCATCTTCATCTTTTTTTTTTAGTTTCACTTTGTACTCTAAGGGTATGCCACAATCTTTGCAGAGACTTATAAATCTTTGGCTGATTGTATAATCATTGGAAAGCCCATTACACAGTTTATATATTCCCTCGTTGAAACCAGAGTATCCGTTTATTAAATGTTTTCCGCTGTAGAGTCTGACTATTGTTTTGTCTTTGAAAAGTTTGCCATGATTTTTCAATAAGACATCCCACATATGACTAGTCTTCAATATGTGCGCCGAATCGTTGGACCCTTCTTTTTTCGCGTGCGCAAAGGCTTTAACACCTTCTAGAAATTCCTCATGTGTGTTGAAATTTCCATCAAATCCACGGATTCCAAGCCTTAGGAGTAACATATATAAGGACAGTACGTGTGGCGATTTTATCCACTTATTTGAGCCTACAAACATGTATATGTTAATTTTATCAGCCACATTGCTACCATGACCGTCTTTAATCTTAAATTTACTGGTATCTATCTTGGACATTTTTGTGAGCAGCCAACCATATTTCTTTTCGAAATGATTTACTACTTTTAATCCTACGGCCATGTTATTGTATCTTCTTTTAGCAAACTCTTCGGTGGAATCTTTGTTACAGTCGCTGTCTGCTTTCATGTAAAATAAAAGGCGCGCTCTTTTGAGATCTATTTGTGGCAATTTTATTTCAGATTTCTCTTCTGACGTGCCTTCTATCTGACATCTTAGAAAACTACTGACGGTTTCTCTACAGGAATCAAAATAGTTTGTACACTCAATTCTACCTTTTTTGTCTGGCGCTGTGCAAAAAGTCATTTTCGAATTACTAAAATTATATGTAATGATCCTGCTTTTGTTCTTTTTGGAAGCAAGTAAAGTTATTTTGTTCTTCATGTCTTATTTACCTTTTTGTTATGTTTGGTTTACTTTTTCGTTGTTTTGCAGTGTTTTCATTGCTTTAAACCGCTCAGAAAATTTTGTTTTTTTGATACTAAAACCTAATTCTGAAGCTGTCTCAGTGAATGTAGAAAGGTTTGATGTTATAACTATCCTCTCTTTCTTACAAAGCTCCGCCATATTTTCAGCTGCCTTTACCGTCATTTTTAAAAACAGATCTTTTGATGCTTTTGGTAATGGTTTGTGTGCGGGGATTAATCCTGGCAGTTCAAATCCCTCCTTTTGTGCCATGGCTATTTCTTCTACTATGAGCGAGTGTCTGTTTAGTGTTAACCTACAATCGAATACTCTGTAATATCTATTGGAGTTTGGTTTATATCTTTCCACGTACATGATTTTATGCGGGGTGATGGCGAATGTTTTTCTTACTGCTATAAACTCCCAACCTCCAAACACAAAAAATTTTATCACACCTTTTGACTTCACCATCTTTGCAATTTCTGGTTTTATTGGGACAAACATAATTTTCCTTTTTATTTTAAAAATCTTGCATGACTAGTAGCCTTGGTAGCACCAGCGGGTGCAGTCAACCCCTTTTTAACTATCCAAGGATTTTTATTTGTGAGATCAATCCTTGTAGCCTAACAGACTTTTCCTGAGTCCTGAACCTTTAGCATTTCACATGCTGGTAGTCCAGCCCATTTAAGGCTGCTTCGCTGATTTTAGTCCCTAATCATGCAAGAAATTATCTATCTGTCAATATCAGTTTTCAGAACGATGTTTGTGTCGTCAAGAAGTAGATCAAGATTTGCTATTTCGTCGTCTATCTTATCTATTGACCTATCTCTTCTTACCGAATCAAATTGTGTAATCACCTTTACTTCTTTTCTCTCTTCTTCGGACAAATGACGTAAGTCAACGTAACCCTTTTCTTTTCTTCGAAGAAGTTCCAGACATTGTTTCTTCGCTGGCAGCGTAACTGTTCGCATCATGATCAACTCATCGATGGTCAGTTTTTTACCTTTGTATTCGACCTTGTGCTCAATGTTGGCCTTGTGCAGGGCGTGGCGGTAGACGCTTTTCAAAGTTATGAGATCGTTAAGTGCCTGGAGCAGTTTTTTCGCATCATATAAAGGTTGTTGGCCAGGATCGAGTTTGATATCATAA
>Ga0075116_10001643_pt1 | contig 10249 bp, 5 predicted proteins | sample AntAceMetag02UKC_FD_69786 | JGI IMG/M metagenome (GOLD analysis project Ga0075116, IMG submission 69786) | Saline lake microbial communities from Ace Lake, Antarctica- Antarctic Ace Lake Metagenome 02UKC | ecosystem: Environmental > Aquatic > Non-marine Saline and Alkaline > Saline | place...
ATAGCGAACATGAAATTCTGAATAGCCGGAGTGAGTTGTTGACGTACATGATAATCAGATAGTCGATTTTCTACTGTCGCCCAGTCCCAATCTAATGTTTCCAGTGGAGTCTGGGTAAGGGTGCCAGCTTTCAACTCGGCTCTGGCTGTCTCAGTCATCAGAAACACTTCCAACATCCGAAGAGCCGCCCGAAGATCTGCCGAAGTAGCTACCTTGGTCTTGGAAAAGTATGTTCGTATTGCCTGTTCAAGTCGGTATCCCTCAAGCTTACCTTCAAACATATTATAGAAATGAGAATCTCGCGGACTGCCTAGATTTATCAGGTGGGCTCGTTGCTCGCCCCATAGTTTAGCGGAAGCGGCATCCCGAGCCTCTAAACCCTGGTCCTGTGCGATATCAAAGATAGCTTGAATTTTCATTTGAGTAACCCAAATCCCTATCTTCCGGGCAACCTTTGAAAGATTATGATTGACAGATCTAAACGATACCGGCCCCTCTTTCCCCAAGACAAGCAAGTCCCGATGAGGCAACCCCTCACTGAAAAAAACACTGGCAATTGACGGTATCCCATCTTCGATCCTGGTAAATTCTTTATATGTCAAAGTGCGGAGAGTTGGCCCCAGATGCTCAGCCCAGAACGACTGCGCCACAGAATCCGGATACTTTTCGAACAGTTCCGACGGGTCCTGCAATACCCTCATATAAGTGTCTTTATTAAACACAACATGTTTAAACATGCTCTGTAATGCCGGGTTCTGTCCTATCAGGTAAGCCAGAGTACTTCTCCCTTCGTGCCGGGTGTACTCTCCTGGATACGTGGAATCTAGGGTGTTCTCGACCCTGGTTATCCTGGTCTTATGTAATCCCTGTTGTAGCTGGGTACCCTCGAATTGCCCAGTTCCATACTCTCGAACTTGGTCAGCGTATATCCTGTCAACTTCCTTCTCAATCTTGTCTAACTGCTTTAGCGACACCGCTGGCCCTGTAATCTTGGCCAACTCTTCCTGTTTTATCATTTCTTTTTGAATATCCCGAAAAACGGGTTCCCACACATCTGCCGGTTGACCAAGGAATTCAAGGGCTTCAAGATTATGTTTAACCAGATAGTTATAAGATTTTGCCATGTCCTTGGTCATTAACCGCAGATATCCCATTGCCTTGACAGTACCGGCTATCATTTGCTGGTTAAGTTCTCCATCAGGCATCCGATTGGCGTTAAGTAAGCGTTCCCAGTTGGCAGAGAACAGGCTGGCCGTAGACATTACAGCCTTACTCATACTCAAGTCCATGGAGGGATCGCGGTCTTTACCTATCTCAGAATCATTCTCATTAAAAACACCTTTTTCTATGACCATCTCGTTTATCTCAGGTGTAATAACGCTAGACTTAACCTCAGATTTAGGCTCAAGTTCAGAAGGCTTAGGTTGAAAACGCTCTTCCAAACTGGAAAAGGTATCCGGAGCCACGGCCTTTAAATGAAGGATGCTTAATACTGGATCACCCTGAATAACCTGCTCTAGTCCAAAGCGTAAAACATTGATGGCGTCCGTCTCCTTCATCATGTTTAACAGTAACCGGGGATTGTCAAGAGTTTCTCGGCGGGACAAGTTTTCCCCATAACCCATGTAAAGGGCTAAAGCATTGGACATGTCTTCATCCAAGCTACCAGTGGGCAACTCATTCCCGGCAGCTAGAGCTTTTATGTACTCCTGTAATCCCATCCCCTCTGGCTTGGATTTAAGCTGTAAAAAGTAGTTATTTACCAGATTAAAAAGCTTCACTTCCTGATCTGTCATAGTAGACTTTGGCTTTTTATACAGTCCATGTGCTGCCATTAAACTGTCTATGGCTTTCCCAAAGATAAGAGACAGGGAATCTTGCTGCCGATGCCCTAGTTCATGAGCCAGGTCAAATCCTCCCTCCATTGCGGGGGTGACATATATACGCTCAGCCCGGCCAGCCTGCTGGGGTATTCTCACTGCATTCAGTTGTCCCTGTAAAAAGGTATATCCTTTCTCCCCCATTTCTCGCTTATTGCTTGCGCTGAACCAGAGATGGGGAATCAGATAAACTTCAATATCTCCTTTTTTCAGGAGTTCGTCTAAAGCTCGAACGACAATATTTCCTATTCTACTTTTCTTAAGCCATTGCCGCACTACCGGATCAGTTGAGGTAGCTCCCCCTTCCTCGGGGATAATTAAGTCCGACTGGGTAAGTTGTTTCTTGTTGACAAAGGGGCCGGTCCCCGCTAACTCGTGCTGGGTTAATTTTTTGTCATTAAAAGCAACTGCAACATTAGGATTGACTGTCTTGAAAAACTCTTCTGTCCCAACCTTACTTGCCAGAGCTTTCCAGTTTGCCAACAACTGGGTAATATGCTGATGCTGAGCTGGGGACAATTCGGCATCATTCAGGAACCGCTGGGCGGTGTCCATAGCCGCAATAAGCCGGGTCATATCCAACATTGCTGTCTGGGTTCCCGCTATCCGCTGTCCGAATTTATCAAGTTCACGAAAACTTCCAACAATGGGGGCCTTCATCTGGGCAAAACCTCTCATGGGCTCCAGGATAACGTCAGGGACATTTCGGACAAAGAACTCTATGATCTCATTATGCACTTGGCCAATGCTAGTGATATCCTGGTAAGCTGCCTGCTCCGAGGGAGTCAATTTTTTCAAACCCTCAATGAAAACATTATCCGAGGCGGCCCGGAACAGGTTCCTCAGAAACTGTTTAGCTTCAGCCTCTGGAGCTTTGAGTATCTGGTCCTGTAGATATTTAATTGTGTGCTTTCCTTTTGCTGTAAGTGAGTCAATTTTTGAGAGAGCGTCAAGAAAACTCCCCGGTCGGGCGAGCGCTTGATCCCAGCCGGTAATCCGAGATACAAGGGTCCCTAATAAACTACTATTAAGTCCCATACGGCCAAACTCACGAGTTGACGCCAAAACAACATCTGCTGTTTTCTCTGATTCTGCCAAGTCCCGGAAGATGAGTACATTCGCTCTACCGTCTGGCCCATGTAAAGCCTCACTAATCTCTGTCTGAACACGCTGAGCTTCTTCCGTGGACAATACTCCCATGGCAGTTCCACGGACAAACCCGGCTACCGGTAACAGGGCAAATCCCGCAGTCATCGCGGAGACTTCTTTAAAGCTTGTTACCGGCCATGCCATAGCCCGGGCCATCTGTGAAGACCAGGGAGTTCCGTCATCCGCAATTCCGAAAGCCGTTTGTGTAATATGGGTAAGCCACTCTTCCGACATCTCCTCAAGCGGGCTATTAAAGATAGCTTTCTCCGCAGCATACTGGGAAATACGGGTAGCAGCTGCAAGCCCTCTTGCTATTTTAGGGTTGCTCGTCAGCATACCCAATTTAATCAGAGCCTTTTGCCCTCCGGGAATCTTAGCTGTCATTTGGGCAAGCTTAAACCGGGCAATATGTTTTCCCACCGGCCACTTCATGAAGTGTGCTATGTCCCGCCCACTATATTCAAACAAATATTCAAAATAAAGCCCCAGGGAATTTTTCCAGACAGAATCCGCTATGCGTTCCTGTGTCTCACCAAAGACAAGATTACCAGCATCGTCATACTGGACCGGGGTATTTTGTAACTGGCGTTTCACGGCTCCAGAGACTAAGGCGGGTCCCGCGAACAAGGGTAGCTTTATCGCTGTTTCCAGGGATCGGGCAGTTGCCCGAAGCAATCTACTCCGGCTTAAAAGTAAATTTGCTACGTCCGCCTGAGCCGTAGGCATCAATTTGGCCAGCCGACCTGCCACATTACCTGCCAGGGATTTCTGAGCTTGCTTCATAGCCTGTTGCTGAGTAGCCCAGCTACCGTGTTTCAGGAATTTAGTGGCTCCATCCACTCCCACCCTTGCGGCTAAACGCCTTAGCCGGGATTGAAGTAACTTCTCCCCTCCCGTCCCTATAAATTTATTCAAGCCAAGAACAAGTTGCCTTCTCAACTGCGTAGTAGCTAGTCCCTGAGCCCCCATTTTAGCGACAGCTACTTTTTTTATCAAGGGAGAGCCTACCTTTAAACGGGAGCCAAGACCGTGAACAATTCCAAATTCCAAAGCGTAAGTAAAAGATCTGATGGGAGTAGCCGCAACCTGCCCCAGCCATGTCCGATTTTCCTCTCTACGTGCTTCCACCCGAGTTTCATTCATAAATTGAACAACGGTCCTAATATCGGAATTTTCCAGCTTCCCGGATATATATTCACCCTTTTTCATTCGTCGAAAAGCACCATAGGCTTTTAAAATGCGGGTCGATTCCGGGTAATGACGGACAAACGGGATACGTTTAACCAAGCCTTCCCTGGTTAACAGCATCTCTCCCACCGTCCCAATAAATCCCGGATGACCTGCCAGCTTGTCAATTTCCTCCTCTTCCAGAAGCTGCATGCTCATATCAGTCATGGGTTCAGGAGGACGAGGGAATGGAGGAGCTTTGTCCAGATTGTCCGTGGGAACTACATCTGTAGGTTGCTGGGTAAAACCAAACTGTTGAGTTGGTATCTGAGGAACTGGAATAACTGATTGCAGTCCACCAGGCATTGGATCCTGTGTCAGTGGATCCTGCTCACCCCATATACTGGAAGCTTGAAATGCCATAATTTATTCTTCTTAAAGCCCCATACTTTCAGGCTTAAACGTCATACCTCCAGACGTCTCCACAGCTTCAAGCGCCCACTCCATATATTCAGGATGCTCAAGTAAATGGGTACGAAATTCTTCAGGGGACATCTCCTGCATGTAAGGCGCTGTCATTTTAAGCCATGCCACTGCTCGAGGGTTAGACATAAGCTGATCTGCCTTGCGTCCTCTCTCCCATGCCTTTTGGTCGCCTGGACCAGGCATAAGTGGTCCTCCTGTGTTCGGACTAGAAGCCCTGACTGGGTCACTAGCCGCAGCCTCCTGACCAGACATAAGTGGTCCTCCTGCTACAACCGGCGACGGAACTTCTTCAGAGGGAAATGGTCCTTGTTGCCCATACGCTCGAAAAGCACGGGGACTGAAATCTAGCCTATCAGACATAAAACCAATTTCCTGGTTCCGATTCTCCCCGATCCTTTGTAACGTAGCCGCGTTTTCCGGGGACATTTGATCAGCTAACTCTTTCCTCTGGTCTAGCATGTAGTTTTGCCTGTCCATAAGTCCCCGTCGCTTCTCAAACAAAGTCTGCTTCTGTGCGGCTGCCTCTGGGACTTTTGATAAGTATGGCTTTATCCGCTCTGCATACTCAGCATCAGTGCCTTTAGTGCTTACGGTATCTGGAACATTAGAGGTAACATATCCCATCGACCCGGGTTCAAGTCCGTGTCCAGGAACATAAACAGTGTCAGGCTGGCGGGGTTTCTGATAGGGATTGAAACCCCTCTTCGTTTTTGTTGTCCCCGCATCTTTTAGGTTGAACATACCCCACCTCCTATTTTAAATTTTTCTTTACTCTTTTCCATTCGTCTTCTCTTGACTGCATCGTACCCGGGTCTCCTTTATAACGTTCCAGGTCCATCTTATTCGCCTGCTCCATCTCTTGCTCTCTCTGGTTTTGCAGAAACGCCATCTTAGCTGCCTGTTGCTGGGCTGTTGCTTGTATCTGAGCTATGGTCAGAGCTGCATATCGTTGTGAGGCTGTGTCCGCTATCCGCGCTCGTTCTTGACGGAGTCCTCTTCCTTCTTCTTTCTCTGCTGCCCACCGCTCTTTAAGTTCTTGGTGAGTACCACCCAATGCCCCAAGTTGCAAAGCCTTGTCTGCGGTCATCGGAGCCCCATACTCAGAGGCAGTAGGGTCATACTGCGGCTGACCACCAAGTCCGGTAAACTCTGACCACGTGTCCCTGTAGGATGGGTCAGGCGTGTAGAAACCAGCCTTTCGCAAAGCCGCTTCGACATATGCTTCTTGAGACGCAAAGGCACTGGGCTTGGCATCCTGGTCAATACCCTCCTTAAGTTTGTCCTTCTCTTTCGGCAGGAGCTCATCTGATGGTTGTTGTGTAGAGGCCTCTTTTAGCCAGCCTAATCCTGGAGTGTCTGAAAGTGCCTTTATCGCTTCAGATTCTGATGGAGGTCCGGCAATTTCACCCTTCGGCGGTGTGCCTGCTAGTTCCGTTGAACCAGGAAACATCTCCTTCGATGGGTCAAACCACTTGATTAAAGAAGATACAGGATGTATAGCTAAGTTAAGCCCTTTAGCTGCTTGCTTTTCCATCCGTCCCCATGAAGTATCTGTATCAAAATCTTCAGGCGTATGTCGTCCAGAGATAAAACCTAGTCCTCGCTTACCCCCGATAAGACTTTGTTTATATTGCTCTTCCTTTGTTAAATCCTGATCTCGTACCGGGTTATCCCATTTGTTCTCGGTAAAATTATGCAATGCCTCTTTACTGTGGTATCCTTCCATTTTTGATTCCCAGGAAGACAGGTCATCATCTCCCGTAACCCGTTTAAAAGCCGTCGTAGCTTCTGCCATAAATTTACGAGCTTCAAAGAGCGCATTCGTAGAAGTCTCAGTTGATCGCTTTTTCACAATGCCGGCGAGCTCCCCTGCAAACTGCCGCTGTTTGGCTTCAGGTATCTGACTAAGTTCCCGCATCAACTGCATCCGTGCTGTCCGTTCAGCATCAAGATATCCTCCTAAAGCCATTTGATCCTTCGCTCGCGCATCCAAAACTAAAGCCTCGTCCATAACTCCAAGAATCTTATATAATACCTCTATTCCAACTGCCGCCCCGGCTACCTTACTAAGTATCCCAGTTAAAGTGACTCCCTTCCCAAAAAGACCAGCTACTCCTGAAAATATAGCCATCACACACCTCCATTTACAATATGGCGCCAGGCGCTTAACCATGCACCAGCTTTTTTATTTATATCATAAGCCTGTACCGATTGCAAGGCTTTTATTCCTGCTTCACGTCGAAATTTTTCATTTGAAATTAGTTTATCCAGCGCCTTAAACCAGCAGTCATCCTCCACTAGAAACTCTGGTCCGACTAGGTCTCTATAAGCAGGCTGCTTGGAACATAAACACGGAATCCCGAGAGCACTATACTGCATCCACTTGAGCCCTGACTTACTACAATTGAAAGTGTAACAGGCTAATGGGGCTATTGCTATGTCAAATGGGATCATCTGGAATGGCAATTCATTAATTTCGCCCCAAGGTTGCAGGGTCAAGTGGTCAGTGATCCCATGCTTTTTAAAATCTCTAGGGGTCAAGGTTCCAATTACCCGGAGTTCCACGTTGGGATATTTCTTGAATATCTTTAATAACGCGGAAGCTACTATGGGGATATCAAGAAAATGGGACCCACTGGCCATCCACCCGATTACAATTGTATCGTGATCCCGGAGCAAATGCTGTTGCCTGCGAATCTGAGCATCCCTCCAGCGATCCAGATCAATAGCATTCTCTACAAGATAAGAGGGCTTCGGTGTAAGTTTCCTGATCACCTTGCCCAGGGGAATCGTAGACACGGTGATAGCATCAACTTCACGAATATAATTCATAGTAATTTTCCTAATATCTGAACGAGAATAAAAATGATACGGTTTCTTGAAACTCGGGGGGAGATTGAAAATGTCATCATCAAGATCGTACACAGTCTTAATCCCCATGGACTTAGCAATTTTCAATTTCTCCAGTATTTCCGAAGTATACGTACGCTGGAACACCATGAGATCAGTGCCATAAAAATCTGAGCACAAAATATCCGTTTTGCAGTCCACTCTGATTCCATTGTAAAGTGAATTCAGGGCCCGTGCCGGCACTTCACCCCGAATATGCCCGCAAACATATGTATCAGACATATAAAATTTTACATTCATACTTCCCCTTTACCAAGTTATTCTCCGTTACTATTTTCCTTGCGGGCGTTTATTTTATTCCCAATAAGCATTTGTGCAGTAGTTAAACTTTCCGGTATTTACCATTATTGCAATCGCTGATTCTATAGCTGGACCTCCTATCACTGCAAACCAAAGACTTTGTGTAGAAGACTCATGTATAAGAGGAGCGTAGTAATCAGGATAACCACAAGCGGTAGGCAGATTGGAGAAATCAGTATGTCCATAGGACACATCAATAACTATATTTGAAGCTGATGTCTCGCCAGATTCTACCAAGAAATACCATCCTACATCATTAGTGGTTGTTGGAAATCCCCTGGCCTCATAAGGATCAAGAGGAAAGGGTGTTTGGCAACCTACCCCCCAGTCCAGAGACACCATAGGGTTGTTGTGCTGTTCATACCAAAACTGAAGGTTGCGAACCGTGTTTGTATTGAATGCTGTTCTAAGATATATGTTTGTGATGTGGTGTGCTACTATATCAGCAATATAGTAAGTTTCCTCGAGGTTTATTCCTCTATACATATCCCCGTAATCCCACCCCCAGCGCACACCCGGTGCAAAACGTGTTAAATAGTTGTCAACAACGGACGCTTGGTGATTGCCGTCAGTTGGGTCGCCCCAGATTCTTTCCGCCTCTGATTTTGCATCAGTCCAGCTTCCTTGCCAATCACAAGCGGCAATTATTCTTGCTCCACGCGCCCAAACTTTTTCGTCGTATACCACCACTTTTAACGCATTTAATACTTTGTATCTTTCTTCTAAAGCAGTCTTGTAAATACGGTTTGCCCATCCACCATAAACAGCTTCATTTGTTCCGCGTACTGGTATTTGAGTAAATTGATTTGTGCCATCCCCTATACTTAAATCAGCCCACAATCCTGTAACGGTCAGCGCTTGAGGCATACTGGTCATACCATCATATAAATCAACAATTTCACGGTAATATGGTATGAGATTTGTTATCAGTATGTCCACTTCTTTCAACATTGTTCTGTTTATCCTTGTGCCAATCACATTCGTGACATCCTCATAATATGGCACAGCACTCCAGTTTGTCACGCCATTCGTAACTACGGCTTCATAATCATTGCTTACCCATGTGCATACAAATAAAGGATTTGTATTATGAACAGCAACATATCGTTCGTGAGTCCCCAAAACAATCTCAATTATATCGGCTTGGTTAATCCGTTGCCGCTGGTTATCGACAATAAATATAGTTGTAGCCGCCAGCGTTATACCAGCCGCTATTTTCCATCCATAGTGCAAATCATCGAACATTATCCGCCCCCAAAATTACCGGGTAAGTGTATCCTGTTTTTTGTAACATCAAATACCTCCGCATTAGAGTCCTGTGATTCCGGCATAGCCTCTACCCATTCCGGTAGAGTTACACCGTCAAGACAAACTTTCAAAAAGTTTGTTGTTTTAGTAGGAACGGTAAGCCTGTTGCCGCCGACATAAACGTAGTCATAAGTGAGGCCTGAACTCCCTACCGGTGGTGTACACCAAGGAGTAAACGTTTGCCCATGAGGACCCCCGACTGGAGGATTCTCAAATTCTGAATCTTCCGAAGAAGTTTCTATCAAAACGTCTAGTGCGGCTATCTTCTCTTCCAACTCTTTAATTTTTTGTGAATCACTCATGCGCTACTTCCCTGATCAGCTTCATCACCTACCAAAGTCTTATTTATGGTTACCCACCCACTTGGAAACGTTATCCAATATCGAGTAGCTATATAATTACGCCCGTCCTTACGAATATTAGACCCGGTGACGCCCCCGTCAATAAACTCATCAGCCTTGTCTCGGGAAGTAGTGCATCTAATTTTATGGTAAACCCGATAATCCTGATACTCTTCATACTTGTCAGAATACCGACGATGTATCTCGTAAATTTCATCTGTAGTAAAAACAATCGTACCACCGGTGGCTCCACTAGAAAAAGGTCTTCTGTTAATAACAACATCATAAGTGCCATCCTTTAAAGCATTAATGCTTACTGAATTAGAAGTAGCCTTGCTACTGGGAAGGGAAGGTATTGATCGGGAATTCTGATATTTATGAGTTGATGCGATGCCGCCTCGAGTGGTCCAGGTATAATAGATATCATTATCTTTAGTCCCATGATACACCAATCTCCCTGAATAAGTACCGTCCTTGCCCATAGTACTGTCCGCTTCATATATTCCACCCGGCGTAGTATACGACGGGGCTTCAATACGACTACGATTATTGGCATAGATAGTACTATTTATCTGATCCAGTAAAGTGTCCTGCGAGCGAAAGTCAAAACTGTGCTCCTTAAGATAACCATATAGAAGCTGACCGTTGTAAGTGCCATCAGGGTTTAATGTATTACTTGCACGATAAAGACTTCCCTGATCTCCCTCA
>Ga0075116_10001648_pt1 | contig 10234 bp, 10 predicted proteins | sample AntAceMetag02UKC_FD_69786 | JGI IMG/M metagenome (GOLD analysis project Ga0075116, IMG submission 69786) | Saline lake microbial communities from Ace Lake, Antarctica- Antarctic Ace Lake Metagenome 02UKC | ecosystem: Environmental > Aquatic > Non-marine Saline and Alkaline > Saline | place...
GACTCCACAGCTTTCTCTTTTTGTTATATTGAATTCTTTTCCAAAAATATTTCTTATAACTTCTCTATCTTTTTCTAAATACTCTAGTTCGTCCAAACTGCAGCAAAACTCAACACCTCCAGCTTTACCGTTTCTTTTGTTCAGATTCCCCTCAGCTAAAAAATGGCCTAATAAAAAACCAAGATCTTTGTCTGCCTTAACTCCCAATATGCTTTCTTCTTCTTTCTCTAGGATAGGTATTGGAAAAGCAAGGTAGTCTCCAATATTCAATGTTCCCGCTTCTTCCCAGTCAAATTCTAACTCTCTTTTTTCTTCACCAGAAAACCACCCCCTCCCAGGTCTCCTTAAAACCAACAAGGGATGATTATTTGTAACTTCTGCCGGAATAGCCCTGTTGAGTGACGTAGTAATAGAAATACAAAATTCATGATCTTCTACATCTCTTTTTATTACATCTTTTACAACGCTTAGCTTCCCATTAACAGACAAAACTGTATCGCCTATTTTTATTTCATCTGCCCTCTTAAGCGACGTAAGGTTATTTCTTACCAACGTAGATGGTAAACAACAGCGCCCAAACTCCCACCATCTTCCAGATTTTACTGGTACTTTTTCTTCCCCAGAATATATTTTTTCCAGCTGTTCCGGTTCGTAGCCTAGAGCTCTCTCCGCCGCATACCCAGCAGCTCCAAAAGCAAGCGTTCTTGGAAGAGCGGACATTGCTGCTCTTAAATAGGTTGATCCTCTTTTTAAAAACATTGCTTGAGCTTCTTTAGCTCCGTACCTAGCTATCATTTTTTCAGGAGGCTTGATACCAGCTTTAACACCTAGCACCGCTCCAGCAACCATTCCAGCAACTCTTAAATATCCCGGCATAAGATCTTCTAAATAGTTGTGAAGATCTGTTATGCGTGCTTTCTTTAATAGTTTCTGTATGCCCATGCGTGAATTTACCCACGCCGTAGCAGCCATACCAGTGACACCTTCTCTCAATGGAGTCTTATCTAGCGCTTCAGACCTTCTTACCCGATAGTCTAGGTAATTGAAAGCAAGCATTCCCCCATATACTGCACCACCAAATAGGGCCAATCTTCCAAGTATCTTTGGTGCACTTGGTATTATTGGCTTTACTCCTGTTTGAACCAAGCTCTCAAACACTCTTTTTTGATACCCTGCACTAGCTCTATTAAGACCTAGGCCCCCTGATATACTTCCACCTAATATTTTTCTAGGTATCCATTTAGCAGCCTTGCCAGCATTAGGAAATCCCAGATAAGAAAGGGCCTCGGGAATTCCTTCTATACTTCTTCCCATCAACCTTCCTATCCCTTCGGGTATGGTTGATAGCCCTACTCCTCTCTGCATCTCTTTTGCGAGATTTATATTCCACTTATTAGAGGCTACTGACCATGGAACCTTTGTCCTATAGAATGTGCTTACTATATTTTGTTCTTGTATTTTTGCTAGAGGTTTCCAAAAATCCCTGCCTCCAGGGAACCATCCTGCACCCTTTAGTCCTCTATATATATAAAGACCAGCAGCAGCGGTAAGCGCTGCAACTTTAATCGCAGCTCCCATACTTGTCTTTCTTTTTCCCGGGCCAAAATCTCCCTCACTGAACATCCCATAATCTTTTTCCTCGGGGGATGATGCCTTTGGAATATTCATCTGAGCCTGTATTTTTGTTCTCCTTACCACTAAGCTATTTATGTCAAACTCGTGTAGTATGTCTTTTCTTTTTTGCCCCGCAAAATCCGTATAGAATTTTCTATGGAGGCTGCCTATATTATCCGATCCTCTACCTGTATATAAACTTGAGCTACTTATTTCTCTAGCTGTACCAAGCCCAGACTTACCCTTAAGAACAAATCTTCCGTCTGGATTCATGTAGCGAGTCTCCCTGTCCTCTTCGTCTTTAAACAGTTTACTCTGATAATCAGAAAGGTCTCTTGGCATAGTTAGCTCCTATAAAAAGGGGGGATAAGCCGTAAAAAGCTATATCCCCCAGACAGTTTTATGACACATTTCCGCCCCGAGGGGATTCGTTACCAAAGCCTCTGAGGTTTTTATTTTCGGTCATAAAATCTATATTAGAATTTTGTGTTTGTTTTTGTGTTTGTTTTGTGAACTCTAGCTTAACTCCTAATATTTGTTCAGCAAGAGCTAAATAGTATGATAGTTTTTGGGCATCGAATTTGTTTATAGCATCAATATCTAGTTGGGGAAAAGCTTTACACATAGTGGCTAATATTTGACTATCAGCCAAATCCATCATCTCTCTACTTTCATCTATCATTCCTTCCATGTTTTCTGGTGAAAGAAATGCAGATAGATCTACTATAGTATTTACAACATCTGTAATATTCCCAGCATAGAGATTATCAATTTCTTCCTTCTCATATTCTGGGTATAATACACACTCATTAAATACAAATTCCTCTTCTAAGTCCAGCATATACCGACTCAAGTCCAGGAAAAATAAGAACTCTCCCCTACTCATGGGTCGAATTATCATATAAGTTTCCTTGATCTTGAGGCAGTACATGCTAGACCAATCTTTTTTAAGAACAGCTGCTCTTTTTCTTATTTCAAGTGGAAGATCTTTTATTTCCATTTCTCCACCCCAAGGTTATAGTTTAACTGGTTCTTCCATCACTCCAAAGTTACTTGCAACCATTATAAGATCCGTGAGTGTAGATATGGTTCCCGCTTTTTCAGCAGCCAGAGTAGCTGGATCTACTACGGGATGTATCAGACATTTTTGAACTATTTGTTCTTCACTTAAAGCTCGGTTTACTTCGGGTGTTCCTATGATCTGTTTGTACTCTATTCTTTTTATAGGTCTGTAAACAAATGCTTGACCACCAAGGTTAACCTGATAAATCTCTCCGTATTTCTTTTTCCACTCAGCAATCATTTCTTGAGTAATTTCTGCCATTGTATTTCTCCTTTTTTAGTTAAAATGTAGTACCTACATAATTGTCCATACCCTTTGCCATAAAAGAGTATGCTTCCTGCACTGGTTCTCCAGTAGCTCTTATCACCTGGGATGAACCCAATAGGTGAACACCATTTAGGGATTTTGTTGTTGAGGTGGTCATATCTTGTATCGTGTGTGTTTCTGAGGCACTTATATTTCCATAAGTAATCAAAACATGAAAACCTTTTGGAAATTTATCGTGCTGTACAATATCTGGTGTTGCTATAAATTTAGGAGTAGGTTCATCTGCGTCATCATCTCCCCATATTACGTTTTCATAGACCTCAATTTCTTCCCAAAAATCTTCTGCCTGTGCTAGATTTTCAATATCTGTATATGTCTGAGGACCGAATGTTCCATTTCTTAAGTGTGTTGTAATCATCCCTCTTACGCTTTTTAATCTTTCATCCATATCTTGGCCAGTAAGAGTTGACTTTAGACTGGTCTCCAATCTTGGAAGATTGTTTATTATGTAACTCAGATATCCCTTCTCTCTAAAATTTATAATAAAATTCCCCTGTATTAAAACTTGACCTTTTGCCACCGCATCAAAATACTGTGAAGCATATCCATAGATTGGCCTTTTTTCCTGATTGTACTGAAAGGTTATATGATTTATATCCTCAACCCATATGTCTCCAAACCAGATAGATATCTGAGATCCAGAGTAATAGGAAAAAGATTGCACATCAGTAGCATTGTACTTTTTCTCTGCCGGCCTTCCACCACTAGTCGGATCATTAATCCAACCACCTGCTCTTTTATCTGCTTGAGCTGCTGTCTCTGCCATTATGCCTCCATATTATAGGAAGGGGCTCCTATGAGCCTCCATCCTTTTTCTTGCCTCTTTCATCAATATCTGACTACCAGATCTAAGGGCTTCAAATGTTTTCATATTCCTGAACGGAGGTCCCTTATGCAGAAGATCTAGATCAGTAGCAACGTATGTATTCGTTTGTTCTGTCATTATATCATCTACGCTAAAAGTTGACCCTTCGTTGACCATTCTTATACCATATATCCCCATAGTTGAAACATCACCGTATTCATTGTTAAATGTTATTATTATATTGAATGGTGGTATTTGATCTATTAATATGGTAGACGGATCCCAATCCTGAGTATATGTATATCTTAGGGCGTCTGCTAATACATACTGGTCCATTGTTGCCCACACCATAGTACCAGCAATAGTCCTGGGACCTCTTGTGTATGAATGGGCTGAAACTTTTCCCACGGCTCTTACCGGAACGACTTCTCTATGTATACTGTAGCTCATGGTTTGAAGCGTTCCAAGTATACCGACAACGGGTTCTGTTTCTTTTACTATGCCCTCTGCATCTTGACCCTGTATTGCTTGTGGTGGAATATGTAGATAGGCCACTATATCCGCACCTGAAAAAGAGTTAAACTCACCATATTGATTAGACGCATAGCTTTGAGTGCCCTCTATAGCTCTAGAACGGGCATTTTTCTCCTGCTCAGTTTGATTTCCGGAATACCTTCTTGGATCTGTAAAAGGCCACCAGTATGGTGAATAATTATAACCCATATCTCCTCCATTTAAGTGAGGGGGGAAATTAATCCCCCCCTCACCACTATGTCATTTACGAATTTATATCTATTGGATTACCCCATCCGGCTTGATCGACATCAGCCTTAGGTTGCCATGGAGAGATTTCTCTAGCAACAAAGGTCATCTGTTGTTCAGTAACTATATCATCTATAGATACTCCAGAACCTTCATTTAAAATCTCGACAGCATTAATAGCCATCTTAGCAACTTGTCCATACTCATTCGCAGCAGTAAGAACAATGTCAAAAGGCGGAAGTTGATCCGGATACCAGGCCTGAGTCCAAATGTTATCGCTAAATACATTTTCATGAACCTGAGTACCTCGAGCACCTTCTTCTCTGGATTTCCTTGCAACATCCGTATCATGCGCAAAGAACCATGCAGCTCCGGGGTCATTTCTTTCCTGAAACACGGTCAGTAAAGCGCTTCTATCAAAAACCGTAAAAATCAACGTGCCGGCGATCCCTCGTTTACCTCTAGAAAAGGAACGCGGGTCAGCCGAACCCATCGTATATATGGGAGCTTTTTCACGTGTCACAGAATAACTGACACCCTGAAGCTCTCCTACGACTTGCCCTCCAAATGTGGCTTTAATGTCCACACCTGAGAAGGAGTTGTAACTTCTGGTATATTCGCTAACAGGCATAATACTCCTCCTTTTCTGTTATTCGGCCGCCAAAGCAACGACTACGGTTATTTGTTGTAATTCAAATGCAGGTACAAGCTCAAGTTCAACAGTGGCTCTTCCCAACACCTGATCTGTAGACGACGCGTAAATATTAAAGTCGTACCTTCTTAGCGCACCTTGCGACTGCATAGCCTTAAGAGCATTTTCTATTGCAGTAGAAAGAGCATTCCTCTGGGGAGCACTATTAGGTTCACCTATAAACTGATCAGATACGTCTCTTACGTAATTGATAGCATCATGCATGATTCTCACAGTTGTAAGTCTCACGAAATCTGATCTGTAATATTCACTTATATTATACGCACCGGTCATTGCCGACGCGGCAACGATACCTTTAGGTTTCGCAAATACAGGCACGAACCTGTTCCCAGCCAGCCTGTCTGCTTGACTTAGGGATAAGTCTCTTTGCATTGAAATTCCATTTATTACTTTATTGGTTGGAGCGCTTTTCGCAGGTAGTGTAGCAATCAATCCCGCATACGCTGGAACACCGTTAGAATTATAATATCCTAAAGTGGGATATAGGTCTGAAGCCGCATCATTAACGGATCTTATTGGAGCGGCTATAACTGATAAGTATGCACCTATATCAACTTTATTACCCTTAGCGTCTAGAACATCTCCCGAAGCAAAACTTGCGGGCATCTGTTCTGTAGTGGTAGCAACAAATCTATAATTATCTGGTACACCATCTCCATTGGCATCAGTAGTTCCGTCATACTCTGAACAATTGGTATAATCCTCCAAAGCAGTTACCCATGTTTCTATTTCTACGATGGTTGGAGTCCCAGATGGACTTGCTGTAGCTCCCTCAACGCCTATAACCCCTATTGTCGTATTGCTATTTGCTGTTGCTTGATAACAGAAGTTGGCTAATTGATAGCCAAAACTTCTGCTTCCTGTAAGAGTTGTTGAATCTAAAGCAACTCCAATAGGTACTGCAATATCTACATCTAAATTAAGAAGAGTTGTATATGCATAATCAAGATAGCCATATACATCATCATCTGCTATAAGCGCTCCACTTGCTGATGGAAGTACATTCATCATTTCTACGTTTCTTCCACCGGCATTATATGTCTCCATAAGAGCCTGACAAAGCTCGCTTACTGTTCCATCTGCATTCTTAAAAGCAAGGTATGCATTAGTTACAGTTGCGTCTGACACATTATAGGGCACATAAGGAGTAGCCTCCGTCTTAATAGATGTAGTTAAGCCAAGCAGGGTTATTTTAGGACCTGATGGTGCTCTGCTTATGCGCAAACCTTGATCTGTTATTTCTACCGAAACTCCTGGTAGGTTAGCAAAGGTTGGCATTTGTTCCTCCTTTTATTTTTATATAACTGACAATCACCCATCATTTATGACTAATCCTCCGGATGGCGGTATTCCGCTTGCGGAAGGATAATTATAATCAAGACCAATATTAGTAATAATATCAACCTGCGTAAAATCATGTTCCCTGATGGGTATTATCTTTTCAGTTCGGAAGTAATAATAAAGAGTCCTATTCACTATATCATCTCTCCATCTTGTAACTTCCTCATCCATAGATCTACTCATGTACAAAATTTCTTGTACACCGTTCTTTTTCCAAACCCAGGTATATCTAAACAAAAAATCTTCAAACCAAGAAATTAGAGAATCCGCTCCCTTATTAGTTACTGACCAACAGTCAAACTTGATCATGTTGTCGAACCATTGACCTAGTATCTTTATATGGAAGTCTGGATAATCTGGATCTGTTATTATTTGTCTAATTCTGGGTTTTATTTCCTTCCTACCTTCGAATGGGTGAGCCTGTATCGTTCCTGGTTCCCTACGATCAACCTTATATGTAATCGTATCTCTCCAGGTTTCAGGTTCCGCATGTGTTTGGGGGTATGCAGAAACAAAGTTTACCATATTTTCATCAGCAAGTTCTAATCTCTCTCCTAATTGAGGGGAGATAGTCCCGGATAAACGCACCGTGTGTTGTTGCTCATCCACTACACTGTCTATGGTATATACTTCTCCTGTAGTAATATTTCTTATTTCATTTCCCGCGCGAAGATCTCTAGCATACGGAAAATTTATGGTCCATTCGCCTATTGCAGTACTTTCCCATTTACCTTGATAGTCTATCAAACTTTGATATATATAAGTAGTTACATCGTCTAGAGATGCTGATCTATCTGCTTGTCGATTTTCTAGAGATAAAGACCATAGTATGGGCTTTTCATCAAAACTTTCCAATCGTTTAGAGGGTTCTGCCATATCTCAGCTCCTCCTTCTTAACAGCGCATCTCCAGTATTCTATCCTCCCATTTAAATCCCTCAGAGATTCTGATAATGTTATATTGTAGATATCTCTTTTAACGTAGGGTTTTATGGGATTTCCATCTGCATCATTATCTATTTCTACTATTCTATCCAGTTCCGTAGGGTTAACATAATATTTAAAATAATATATTATATACGGAACATTCATTATTGCAAAATCTACTTGCTGTTCTATCCCCGCTTGCCCCGGAGGTGGAGTAGAAATTCTTCTTCTTGTCTTATGAAGTTCTTCATCATAAAGCCAACCCTCTCCTCCGCAAATAGCACAATCCTTATCTGGTTCATCATATTTTCTATTGTCATATTTATATTTGTCGTCGCCTGCCCCTACCTTGTTCCAACACGAACATCTTTGCCTGGTCTGCATTCTTCTAAGAAGAACCCAATGACCCCTCTGTGGATTACAGCCATCTCCGTCTATGAGATCTTGAAACTCTTGTCTAAGATTAATCTCATTTTTAGCAGCCGTATTCCCATATAGACTCGTGGCTTTCTTCCCTGTTATTTTTCCAGGCCATAAATCCATTGCCATATTTAGCTCCATTGTGAAAAAATGTTTGGTAGTTTTCTGCTTCTCTGGTTTCTTGTGTTTGACGCTGGAATGCCAAATCTTCCAGAACGCTTAGTCCATGTTCTAACTCCCCTCACTGGAGGAGTAGATGGGTTAGTAATGCCCTTTATAGCCATCTTAGGATGTGCTTTTCCATCTATTCCTATTAATCTGTCTACCCAGAACTCCATACACGCAAGTGCAGCATCTATAGGTCCTTGTAAAGCTTTTGATATATCTACTGGATCTTGTATGGTAAAATCTCCCAGTCTTTTCATTTGCCCGGCCGAACATGACCTATCTAATAGCTTCGCATTCAACAGATCATACTGAGTCTTACAACACGTATACATCTTTGCTGCAAAACTTGGACTTTCCATTCCCCACTGATCCTGACCATATGTTATATTGGCCATTTGATACGCTATTATTGAGTTCTCAAATATTCTTCTATTTATTGTGTCATCTGAGATATCTTTTATATATGGTCCTATAGCTAATCTTACTTTAGTTATTGAACAGTACAGAGGATCATAAGCTGTAGTAAAAGAAAAATATTGGTCTGTGCTTAATAAATTGCCACTTGCATTAATAACATCTGAAGATATTGTTACAGTTATTTCATTATTAGAATGCCATCCACTAGTGTCAAGAGACGTCCAATAAAGAGTGTTCCCGCTAGGAGGAACTATGAACCCACTTGGAACAGATGCGGTTATAGACGGATCTCCGTTTACGGGTTGAGCTGTTATGTTTAGCCAATCCGACCACTCCTCATACTCTGTTCCGCTCGGCCATAAATCTTGATTGAACTTAACAGATATAGTGTAAAATCCAGATGGATTTAGATGTGTAGAAGCCAACTCCACAGGAATGTCATATGGTATAGGGACTCCTGATGCCTGGGCTATATAACACAATCCAGAAGATAATGATGTTCCAAGATTTGTATCTCCATTAGCGGGATACGTATCCAGAACTGCAAAATTTGGATCTATCACAGGTTCCAAAACCGGTATCGTTGGTGCTGGTGCATAATCCTCATCTTGTTCTATCTCTTCTGGCCTGGGTTGTGGCTCAGGGTATACCTCACTTCCGGTCACGAACTGAATAGCTTCAGAAGCAGCCAAAGAATCAAGCGTATCACTCTTTACACAATCTGCTGATTGATCTGCCCCGACTATAATAAAAGTATAAGCTGTGTCTGTGTCAAGAACCTTCCCAGGAATAAATGTAACCTTATTATCCGTGCTATCATATTCTGTAGTACCTTCAGCCTGACTATAATCAGTAGATCTATACATCAAAAATGTATTAGGATTCACACTAGATGCAAGTATGCTAGTGTCAAAGGTGACTTCAATCAACTGATTTATGTACACATTTGTCTGATTATTTATGGGAAATGTTGATACAATATTGGGGGCAGCCATGTTTTTTCCTTATATTAAGTTTATTTGAACCTCTTCTTTTTCTTCTTCTACTACTGCCGATATTCCTGCCATACTATCAAGAAGCTCTTCAATTTTACTAACAATAGTCTTCCTATTTTTATCATTTTTCTCTTGGGATAAAAGCTTCTCCAGTCTAGCTACAGGAGCATCATCCCCTTTTCCAGGAGTCTTAGATATTTGCTCCAGAAATGGTACCATCTTTTTGACACCTTTCTCAAGAAGTTTCTTATCATCTTCTTTATATTTTGTTTCAGGTGGGAGTTCCTTAGCCCAACCAATCCTAAGATGTCCTTTAGCAATTGACCTTTGTATTATTTCTAAGTTCTGGTCAGACATACCATCTGGTATTATAGCTGTCTCTGCAACATCTGCTCTTAAATTTATACCATTAGTTTCATTGCCTATAAAATAAAAATTTCTAACTCTTTTGTTGAGGCTTACTCGTGTACCTCGTTTTATTTCCATTACATTCCTCCTAAGGTTGATGGTGTGGGGATTGCTCCCCACACACACCAGTTATTTCTGTATAAATTATACTCCATCTTGATTGATTGTCGGTAAAGCGCCTGAACCAGCCTGCCAAATAAGTTGATCGTCAAGATCGTAAGCTCTAACGATGTTAACATTTTTAGCAATAGCTACTGCTTGACCTTCATTCAAAATA
>Ga0075116_10001649_pt1 | contig 10230 bp, 12 predicted proteins | sample AntAceMetag02UKC_FD_69786 | JGI IMG/M metagenome (GOLD analysis project Ga0075116, IMG submission 69786) | Saline lake microbial communities from Ace Lake, Antarctica- Antarctic Ace Lake Metagenome 02UKC | ecosystem: Environmental > Aquatic > Non-marine Saline and Alkaline > Saline | place...
CCTTCGAGTATGTTTTGTCTGTTGTTCCGTTGCTTGGATTCAATGATACACTCATGCCATATATTTCCCTCAGTTTCTTTTCATACTGAGATACATTTGTGACATTGTGAGCTTTCAATAATAATTTGAGAGCAAAAATTAGGATTCGATGTCGGTCTCCTTGAGGAACATCTGATTTGATTAACACATTCCACTCTAGACTCTTAGTAATTGGTGGTAAATTTTCAACTGGTTCGTATTTTACTTTTTCAATTCTTTTGCTCTTGATTTTGAACTCACTGATAACGTTTGAATACTTCACGACCTCAACTTTCTTATTACGTTTGATGTTCATTGTCTCGGGCATTCCAAATATTCTTGTGGCATCACTAAGTGCATCTATAATAAACGTATCGTTTGATAACGCTTTACTTAATTCATTCATAAATTCTTTTAACCATTGTTTTCTTTTTGGTGTAACATTTTGTCGTTTTATTTTATATAACAAATGTTTTCCTACACCAGAATTTATGATTGTTGGTTCATACAGATTGAATGTCTCTAGATATTTAATTACTGTTGGAATATATTCTTCATCAAATATTTTTTTATAAAACTCGCTCTTGATTTCTCCGTGGTCCGCTGCTTCTATGTCAAAGAACAGGAATCTGTATTCTTTTACACATTCGTAACTCCCGTTTATTGTCTTATCTTTATTTTGAACACGGGTATTTATTCCATAACATATTTTACAATGCTTTGAAAAATATCCCTCATTGAAACTGATAATGTTGTAAAATGTTTCAAAATCTTGAACAAACCAACAAACACTCTTGTTGTACAATACGTCTTTGTACTTTTGTTTAAGTTCTTCTATGTTTTTATAGAAGTATCGTGTCTTCAACCAGTCTTGTTTGCTCCAGGTTGGAGTGAGCCGTATCTCTACGTACTCGTTCTTTTTAACTGGTTTGATTATGTTCCAGAACTCTTCAAGGTTTTCTCGTTTCATTCTGAAAACTCCTGTTCTAATTTAGCTAAATGTTTTTTTGTTTGCTCAACCATCTTTTTATTAAGATTTTTTAATCTTGTTTTATAACATAACACTTTTGATTTATATTTAGCCATCTCGTGTAATTCATTATTAACATCATCTATCAATTCATTATGTGATTTGGTTTTAGCTCTTCTATCTCTTTCTACATAATCAATAGTTTTCCATTCCTTTTTTACATTTAATTCTTGATTAACTAATTTCGCTTCTCTTCGTTCAAGCTCTAATTCTTTTTTTCTAATAAAAATTATGAGTTCGTCTTTTGACATTTTGTCTAATTCTTTTATTGATTTTCTCATTCAAATTCACCTGGAGGAACGCCAAAGTTCCCCGCGCTCTCAAGGATTGCTGTCTCCTCGTCATTTAGTTCTATTTGACCTTTCTCTTTATTGATTGCTTGGCGCGTGAGATTTACTTTATATTGTTCACGCATTGCGTTATCGTTCTCATAGATTTCATCCACTTCAAAAGCCATGTTGTTGATTTGTGGGTGTTCTCTCATCTCTGCTTCTTTGCTGTCTAATGTATTGTAGTTGAATTTTAAATAGTATCGAACGAGTGTTTTGTCCTGTTCGGTTAATGTTGTTGGGTCTTCTTCTGCTCGACAATCCTTCGTGTTATTAAGCCCCATCCAGTGTTTGTTTATCCAGAGAAAATCCGCCATCATCGTGCTGTTTCCTTTGAATAGGTGTCGATTCACTCGACTCATTCTATTGTATCGGAAGTTTGTCGCTTCGTTTGCTACGTATTCGTTCATAAAATCCCACACCTGTCTAACGAATGATACTGGTGGTTCTTTTATGTCACCAAGTTCATCGTGTATGTCTTGTATGAATTTCTCTCTGTGAAATGTACTTATCTCTTCATTTCCTGTGAATGCTATTGTTTCAAATCCATTGAACTCGTTTTCCAGAGCAATAAACACTGTGAATCTGCTCTGTTCTGCTTCGGGTAGTCCTGTTATATAGTGTATGCTTGAGTAGTGTTGGTCTCGGATTAACGCGTGAGCTTTCGCCAATGCTTTTGATTGAATGCTTGAACCACTATAGTATGGTACTGGTTTATATAAGGGTAATTTGTAGTTGAATGTTTGCCCGTTGCTATAGCTCGTGAATTTCTTCCGCACTTTTGATATGTATTCGTTTTTCATATATGTAAGGTGGGATAGGTTACCGAAAAGTAATAGGGATGCGTTGGGTTTTATGTCCCGGCTTCCTTGAATCCCTCGGTTCATTCCCTCAGCCACTGCTTTTATCATATAGTAAAGATTGTTGCTGTTCGTTGGAACTTTTGGGTTGATTCTCTCATCCAGGGGTTCTGTCGCTTCATCCACAATCAATATGTCTTTTGTTTCTACATATCCCGGCTCATAAACGCTGTTGCGAAAGCTGCTGATTACATTGCTCCTCCCTCCAAGGAATCTATTGGGGGTTACATTGCTTCCAAGTAGTTTCTTGTAATTGAACGTGAACATCGGGACCAGCATATTCCCAAGGAATGATTTACCCATCCCGCTCGCTCCTACAATGAACATATTGTATTTGTGGTCGAATAGTAATTTTGTTAGATTCTGTAGTATTATGTAGTGGGCCACGATTTTGTTGCTGCTGTTTATATACAGGTCGTGTTCTTCATCAAAATACTTTATTAATGATTTGTAAAGGTCATCGATGATTGATGCGCTGTTCTTGTCTTTGAATACTATTTGTTTGTCATAGGTTTTCTCATCGCTTGTTGTCTTGTAGCCAAGTATTAATATGAATGGTGATTTATCGGCAATGTAAAGGAAGTTTGTTCTTATTTTTTCTTTGTTGAGTTGCTGCAGGGAGTAGATTGTTATTTCTTTCTTGTCTTCATCCCCCACGAAATAACCATTATACGCCCATAGGTGCTTTAGTTTGAATGGGGTTATGTTGTCAACGTTTGTTATTGTGTGTCCTTCCTTCGCGTTGTTGGATAGGTTGCATTTGATTGTGTTGTTGGTGTGACCTTTGTAAAACTCTACTATATTTCCGCATTCAACGCCGTATTGTGTTTTGCTTCGGCAAACGTGGCGAAACTTTGTAGGAATTTCCACGTCATCACCCGAACCGCTTATAATAAAGGTTCCGGTACATACTTCGGTTGCTTCACTAACTGCTTCAGCTTCGGTAATGGCTTCGGTAAAAGCATACATTACATCATTATTGTAAAAAAGATTTTGTAATACAGAATCATAGGTTGAGAGTTCACTCGGGAATATTATATCCGTTTCGGTACTTAGGTGAATATTGTTTGTGTAATCGTTATTGAACTCAATTGCATCAATGTATTTGAAGCTTCGAGAGTCCTCGGCCTTAACTGTAGGGCTGATTTGCTCAGTTAGATAGTCTTGTAAGAATTTTATAATAATTTTCGCATCTTCTGGTTTTACTAAGGTTTTATCCAAAAGTCTTATATTGTTGTATTTGATGAGTTTTTCTCGGTCACCATCATTAGTTATTATTTCATTGATATTAATTTTATTGTTTTCAATGATTTTGTCAATGTTTTGAAAAAGGTATTTATATAGATAAGTTTGGCAGTTAATCCATTTTCCATTGGGGTAATTGCGGTTTTTATCGAATTTGAGGTATGCTTTGAGTTTTTGAACGTGTTTATTTCCCTCGTTGAGTATGATTTTATTCGGGACCATCGTTCAATACCTCGTTATTAGTTGTGCTAATAGTTCTTGATTGTCGAATGGTTATTGAACGCTCCCCTCTAACATTTTCGTTATCTTCCCATGATATATAGAACTCAATATCATCAAAATTTGTAGTTGTTCTTTCGACTGAGAATAAATATGCTAATAAATCTTTAGTAAAAATAAGAGCTTTGTTTCCACCTACATTTGTTAATTTCTTTTCCAGTTTCACATTAAAACGCCTCAGTTTTGTTGTTAGTGTACATATTTAGACTTAACTTATATATAAATGTTTTCATTTTATATAATTATTTGATGTCATTAAGTGTCTTTAAAATGGTTTGGAAAGTGTCTTCAAAATATCTTCAAAATATCTTCAAAATATCTTCAAAGTGTACGGAGTTCCGGAATGTTGAAATATTGGTTCTTTATAAAGGAATGCAAAAAGGCGATTTATTTAAAGAAATGGGTGTTTTATTTAAGTGTTTATATATATCGTCCGGTATATAGTTGTATATATTTTAAATGTTAAATGGACTTAAATAAATCGTTCAAAAACTTAAATAAATCCTATATATGGGTAGTTTATAAACAAAAACTATGATATTTAACCTCATTGTTAAATGAATATATATATATACACTTAAATACTTAAATACTTAAATTTTGGTGAGTATTTAAGCATTTAAGTGATTTTAAAATTTCTTGAGTGTACCAGTGTGTTTTTTGGATTTCTAGAAATTATTCAAAATAACAAAGTTTATATATAAGTTATTATATAAAAGGAGTATGATTGTTGACTCTCCCGATAAAATTTATAATAATGAATTAAATTCTTTGCTCATTGAAAAAGTTATTGAACCTCCAGCGAAATCCTTGGAGTCTTTACATCCGTTGGAAGTTGTTATTCCTGAGTGGTGTAAAGACCAAGAAAATTCTGTACGTCGTTTGATATCTAATTGCACTATCAAAAATCGTAGGCATCTCGAAACGTGCCAGTGTTGTAATGATTTTTATAGCAACATTTATTCGAAGATGTATAATTCAAAAATTGAGTATATAAAGGAATCCGAAAAGGAGTTTGCCTTGGTGAATATTCAAAACATTCTAGATACAGTTAAAAACCAATCCTATGAAGTTCTGCTTGGTATTGTGAATGATTCAATCGTTGTGTGCCCTATTGAACTGTCTGTTACTCTTGATATTCTTGAGCGCTTTATAAATAAGTATGACTTCAGTGATCCTCGTGTTTATGGTATTGTGGATGGTCTTGTCAAAATGTCTTTAGATGTTGCTCGTTTGCAACGAGAGTCTGATATAGATGGTGTTGTTTATAAACAGAAGGATAAGTTTGATAATGTTATTTATCAGGTTTCTCCTATTGTTGAGGCACGTAGACGATTGAATGATTCAATTGTGAGTTCTATTGTTAATCTTGATAAGGTTATTGATGGTTCTAAATTTTCTCATGTTATTACAGAGTCTCGGGTGTTTAATCGTGACGAACTGTACCCAGACGTTTCTGAACGTTGTTTAAATCCTCCTGAATCTATTATTATTGAAAATAAGTGTATAAGTAAGGGTGAAGATGATAATCCATTAGATGGTGTTAAATGAGCTGGTATTAAATGAGCTGGTATAAAGAACCCCAAGGTATACCTGGGAACATCCAACGCTATCTGAAGGACATAGAAACAATCTTCAAAGTCCAGAACGCAAAGAAAGAGTGGATACCATACATGCTGGAGCCACACCAAAAAGAATGGCACATGGAAGACGTAGCAATACTCGGACCCGAAGCAAAACACAAAATAACAACCAAGAGCCGTAACACATCATTCACAGTAAGCAGCACAATATCAATACTCATGGCAGTACCATTCTATCCCGACCAAGTAATACCAATAGTAAGACTAAACAAAGACAGAGCTAACGACCTTATAAACGATTTCAAAAACATAATAAAACACATGAACGTAATAAAAGAACCAGATGGTAGACTATTCCCTTTTGACCCATCAAAAGTTGACATGGATGCCGCTGGTTCAATCAAATTTCCTAACGGAGTTGAAATCAGAGCATTCCCAGCAACCAACTCAGCAAGTGAATCAATAAGAGGACTGAGAATAGCAGGATGCGCTGGGATTATTGATGAATGTTTACCACACGAAGTTAGAATACAAACAAACAAAGGGTTAATACCAATATGTATGTTACCAAACAAAAAAGACATAAAAATTAAATCATTTAATATAAAAACAAAACAAATAGAATACACTAAATTTAACGGATTAATAAAAAAAGAATTAAAAGAAAGAGAATTATATTATATCAGTGTACAAAAAAATACATACAGCATAAAATGTACAAACATACATAAGTTCTATACAGAAGATTTTACTATAAAAAAAGCAAACAAATTAAAAATAGGTGATGTTTTAATATGTGACAACAATAAAAATGGTAATGCTTTATCAAACATTCAAAAAGAAATAATATATGGTGTTTTATTAGGTGACGGAAGTTTAACAATTGAACACAAATATAAAAAAAGTTGTCATTTATCAATAACACATTCTATAAAACAACAACAATATCAGGAACATCTTGTAAAAATATTTGATTGTAAAGTAGGTAAATATAATAAAACAAGTTTTGGTGGAGTAGTAAATATTATAAGAAGTCAAAACACTAAAGAAATGAAAAAAATATATGATGAAATATATTTTCCTAAAAAGAAAATAACAACAAAATATTTAAACAAATTAACTGATATATCTATAGCATATTGGTTTATGGATGATGGATCAAAAAGTTCAAATTGTTATTCATTAGCAACACATTCGTTTTCTTATGATGAACATATATTAATTCAACAATTTTTTAAAAATAAATATAATATAATAACAAAAATAAGATATGATAAAAGATGCAAATTATATTATTTAACATTTGGCAGAATAGAATCAAGACAATTAACAAAGATTATCTCTAAATATATTATACCAAGTATGAGATATAAATTAATAAATAACTCAGAAAAAATTAATAACGATAAACATATAGATAAATATAAAGAATTAAATATTGAGAAATTAAATTATAAAAAAACAAAAATATTAGATATAAAAAAAGTAAAAAGAAGATGTAGAGTTTATAATATAGAAGTTGCAAAAAATCATAATTATTTTATTGAAGGTATGGGTACATTATCAAAAAATTCAAATTTCATGAAAGACTTCAACAACATCTATATCGCATTAAGAGACGCTGCAGCAGGAAGTGTAGACGGGAAGAAAGAATTTCAAATATTAATAGGAACAACAAGGAAAGGCCGAGCAACACCATTCAACCTATGGTACGAAGAAGTATTCAAAAACAAACCAAACAACATGAGATTCTACAAATGGCCAGTATTCAACCCAGAACTAGTAGACCTTAACAAAGACCTAAGAGAACAAGAGTTAGAACCAATAGTACACTGGCACGACATAAACGACTTAGAAGAAAAAAGATCAGAGAACCTCAACACATTCAAAGAAGAATATATGGGAATGCTAGTAGATGGAGACGACCAATTCTACGACTACAACAAAATAATAGCATCAATAAACCCAGAACTAACCAACTACAACATACCACCACACATCGGAGAATACTGGATGGGAATAGATGTAGCAACAGGGATAGGTAAAGACTACTTCGTAATATCAATATTTGAGAAGAGCGGTGACAAATACGTACAAAGACTACTTCAATACACCCGGGACAAAGATATACCGGACATGGAAAAACATTGTTTGAACGTTATTGAACTATGGAAACCAGCAAAGATAAGAATAGACTCAGTAGGTGTAGGGACACAAATAACACAAGCGTTAATGAAGCAACACCCACACACAGAGCCAATCAAAGGAAACATGAACATAAAAGGATTAGCTAAGAATCAACACATACCACTCAACGAATACTTGCACACAAACCAAAACGCTCTAATTAACTACGAGATGATAGAGCTACTATCAGATGAAATTCAAATACAACACTACGCAGCATGGAACGGTAACTTCAAAGCAGAGAGTGGCGTACAAGGTCACGGAGACATCACAATGGCCAACGGTTACTGCCTGTTACCAGACAAATGGAAGTATGGTAAAAGAATAGTTAAGATGGAAACATCACACTTATTCAGACCAACAATAGACGAAGAGAAAGCTAAAGAGATTAAAAAAGAGTTTGAAACAAACATATTAAAAAGAGTAGACTGGTATAAGAAACAGGCTAAGAGTCAGAGGAGGATATGAAAAATGAAAATTGAAAAAGATGTATATGATGAATTAATGGAAGCGTTAAAAAATAAAGGAGAAGTACAAATTTTACTTGGGAAATTTGGAGAAAATGATAAAAAACTTCAACCAATGGTAGTTATTGATAATCCAGGAAAATGTACTCAAATAGTAGGGTTAGAAAAATGGATAAAATGAAAAAACCATTATTAGGACAATTATATGAATTAAAATCACAAGGTCATTTAACATCAGAAGCTTGGAATATATTCATAGAGATATTAAATAATAAAGATAACTTTATGGTGGCTGAGTTATTCGAACATTTTGATAAATTAAGTACAGTCAAAAATGATAAATGGTATTTAAAATTAAAAAAACGATACGAAAGTAGATTTCAAAAATTAGGAACGTACTTATGAAACCGTATAAATTAATAGGTGAAATAAAATGAAATACAAATGTAAACACTGTCAAGAGTTCACAGAGCATAAATATATCGGACCTCTTGCAAGTTTCAAAAAAATCACAAACAGTGAAATGCATTTGTCTTTAAGAAAATATAAACTATACGAATGCCAACAATGTAAACTCGTTTGGTGGAGTTCAAAATAGAAACATTTATATATAAGTTTATATATAAATTACTATTTAAGACGAAAATGATAGAACACCCTAAATTAAAGAAATTTAACAACATGTACTACAATCTAAGACACGGTATGAGAAATGAAATTGTAGCAATTGTAGATAACGAATCACTAACATTCAAAAATGTTCATAAAGAACTATTAAAGAACACTAAGCGAGGACATGACGCTTTAAATAACATGTTACTAATGAATATTATATGAGGCGAAAACAAGATGTTCAAATCTTAGAGGTAATGGAAAAATGAAACTATTCAAAAAACGAGAAGAAAAAGAAGTAATGATTGAAACAAGTATTGGTGACATATCAAGGTCAACACTAAAAAATAATAAAGAATTTGAAAAGAAAACAAAACCTTTTAAATTACACAAACAAATATTTACCTTAATGTTTTGGGTATTCATAATATTACTTATAATCAAAGGTATAGTTTGGGCTGGTTCAGGATTAATATGATAAGCAGAGAAGCTAAAGAAAATTATGTAAAGTTACAAAATTCATTGTGGCCAAACAAACTTATAACAATAGACCACTTAGATTATATGGATGAGGATTAATATGGTAGAAGCTAAATTATATATTAAAGAAATCAAAAGGATAATCCCAGGTAATATTATTGACTATGATAAAACAATAAAATATTTAGTTGATAATATTTTAATTGATTGTAAAGTACTTGATGCTAACAAAAAACACATACTATTTGAAATACTAGATGATAACATAGTAAAAAGTATATATAATAAAAAAACATTTTGGGTTAGTAAGAACAAAAAGTATGGAGTATTTAATAATGATAAAGAAGAGCTTTATATATTATTTCAGTAAAAAATGATTGAAGTTAATATGAAGTGTCGTAAGTGTGGGTTTATACAATCATGGCACAACACCAAAAGGTTTTGTCCCAAATGTGGAACTTTATACAAAGATTATATTCACAATTAATTCACAAGCTCAAGAAGAGTACTGCAGACCTCAAAGGAGTAGTTTCCTGTTCATGTTTGTTAGGGCTTTTAGAGATACTTGATTGAGTTAATATTATGTCCGCGAGGTGAAATTTTAAAAATGATACAAAAAATTAAACGAGGTGGGAACTATTTCTTAGTAATACCTGGAAACATAGGTGCTATGGAATCAGAGTTATGGGTAGACAACATTTGTAAAAAATTAGAGATTACCTGTGCAGGTTTTTATTTTAATAAATCAGTAAATCAAATGCAATTTATAGAGGTCGAAGAATGAACTCAAACATAACAACAAGAAGCAGTACAAAAATAGTTAAAAAATTATTTAAAGATAAAGAAATTATAGTTACAGAGATTGGTGTACTTGGTGGTAAGAATACATTCGATATGTTATGTGAACTTAATATTTCAGAGTTTTATGCAATTGACCCTTATGTAGTATTTGATGACATTTCATCTCAAATATCACAGAAATATAACAAATTGAATAGTGCAAAAGAAAGAGCCATAATAAGACTTAAGGGATTTAAAAATGTAAATCACATATATAAAAACAGTTCGGATGCAATTGACGAAGTCCCTATCTCCGACTTTATTTATATTGATGGAAATCATAATTATAAATTTGTAAAA
>Ga0075116_10001651_pt1 | contig 10227 bp, 13 predicted proteins | sample AntAceMetag02UKC_FD_69786 | JGI IMG/M metagenome (GOLD analysis project Ga0075116, IMG submission 69786) | Saline lake microbial communities from Ace Lake, Antarctica- Antarctic Ace Lake Metagenome 02UKC | ecosystem: Environmental > Aquatic > Non-marine Saline and Alkaline > Saline | place...
TTCTTTTGTGTTCATTTTGTTAATCTCTCTTTTATTGGTTACGTTGTCTCGATTTAGCTTTCCTCCCTGTATGCGCTCTATTTCATTCCAGGAAAGCCCCAGACAGTCGTTTTTCATTTCGGGTCTCTTATCCCGACTACACCTTTTATTTCTCTCCTCTAAGTCAACGACATCTCCGCTTGGTGTCATTTTAAACATTCCGTCGCCGATCGGGTCACTCCCATAATCTTCTTTTGTGTTCATTTTGTTAATCTCTCTTTTATTTATGTTTTATAACAGCGTAGCCCCTGTGATTCTGGCTTGCCGCCCGCTCGGGATGGTTTCGAATCTGTTCGCTCGAGTGTTGTCTTTCTTTTTCCAGTAGAAACTATACACTGGACTTCGAACATAAGCCCCACCAATTAAGCTGAGAAATTTCCATCGAATCGCGCTCTCTTTCGGCACTTTACCTGATATATTTAAGCACATAATTAATCCAGTTCTTTCTGGCTTGGAAGCCTCACGATTATTGTTTTGAATTTTGCATCGCTGAAAATCGACTCGATGATCCCCCGAACAATTGTCCAGCGTGCCCCTGCGAGATTGCTGCCGATTCCGTAAGGGATTCCCAATACAAAACGCTCGGGAATGCTGTTATGAATCGTTGTTTTGACAAGCTCCAACCCATCAATGAGGGCATTGTAGTCTGTGTCTCTCCCCCCGCCGCCGCAATTATATTGGCTATAAAGATTGACGATCCAGAAACGCTTGTCATTGGTTTTTGCGTGGGAAAACTTTCCAAGCTTAGTCTTGTCCCCGCTCGGGCTGAAATCCACATCCGCCTGATAAATCTCAGGATAGAGCCTCTTGATCAGTGCCGCGATCCCTGCGCCCATTGTATGGAAGCAGTTACAGGATTGAATAATCACATTTATGCCACAATTTGTTGAATCGTCGAAAACATCGCCTACAACCTCTGATACGTTTGTTATTTTTTTCATTGTCTCGGATTCTGTTTGTTTTTCTGATGAAGTCAAGTTTTTTTAACTAAACTTTCCACGTCTCGCCTATCAGGCCATCGGAGTGCTTATCGCACTTTTTTTGTTAACTGTCAAGGATTTTCGAAAGAACTTTTGCCTGCAACAAAATCATTCATGATGGTCTTTGTCCGAAAAACCAAGAATGGCAATCATAATCACAGCGCCTATCCCAAGGACAATGTAATATGATTCGTGGTGTTGAAGGATTTGGGTTAAAATTATCCATTCAATCATTTTGAGGAAAGGGCTCGTATGTCCGTTGTTAGTTTATCGCACTCATTATAAATTGCACTCAATGCGTTACCTATGGTTCGGCGAGATATCTCACCCTCTTCGCTGTCTTTAAGTAGCGCCTTAAGCGATTCTCGAACATCATCAAGGCGTCTAAGAGCCCTGCTGCGAGGTGGTTCATTAATGCATGGGTGATTTTTTATCATGGTTTACTCTCTATTTTTTACAGCATACTTGTTTGATATTGTCTTGAAGGACAACGCCTTGCCGATCTCAGGGACAAAAGTTTGATTCATCCCGCGCCAAACTAATCCCTCTGCCTGCGCTCCATTCTTATACCTTGCCTTGTCCGCCTCTTCGAGAACGCCTTCCAAAGTCCGCCATTCATCTTTCATCGGCCCAAGATAATATAGATCTGCGGTCGGGACGCTACTTTTTGCGCAAAAAGCTTTCAGCCCACTATACCCGAGATCGCCACGATCATAATCAATAAAGTTGAAGGCGCGGAGATCGTGCCCCTTGAGCCCTTCCCTGTTCTTCTGGATGCCCTCGCCGACAACCTCTGCTTGAAGAATCATCCCAGCTTCCATGCAGCCTTCCAGATCATATTTCTCCGCGAGTCTCCAAATCGTATTACCCGCCACACGCTTTAGTTCCCAACTCCGAGAGCAGGCATGCAGTTTTAGATCGTGGTCCATCCAGTAAGTTGCGGACGATCCATCATGCTTAACCGAAACATAAATCTCTTCTTCCCATCCAATCCTGCTGAGTATAAACGGCACGTTCTGGATACGCTCTTCGTCTGTTTTGCTGATGTGCTCTGGGAATATTCCCACGACCTGCCCGCTAATACATGCGGGGATTGGCTTTTCATACTTGGTAATTTCCAATAATGCCGCAACAGAATCCCCCTCCACAAGGTTCTTAGAGTCAAGGTCAAGAAGGGTGATACTTCCGCCGCTTGTCTTACGCCTGTAAATTTCCTCGCCCTGAGGCAAGATCGACATGGGAATGCAAAGACCCTGCGAAATTTGTCCCCGCAGCTTCATGCTCCGCACGCGAAACTGTTTGTTGCGTAAAAATTCAAACCCTGGCCTGTCTGGGACAATCGAATCAACTGTGATGTAGACGCAGAAGTCCCCTTTTTTAAAGTCGCCGCTTTTGACAACGCAACGCCATCCCAAAACAGTCGCAATATCAAGCGTGTCTGCGTTTGGGTGCTTTTCGATGTTGGTGATTTTTTGTATTGTTGCTTGTTCCATGATTAAACCTATGGTGCGCTGCGTTTTGTGCGTTTTATTTTCACTTGTTTACCTTAAATGGCGCGCGGCGAGGGAATTTCACCCCCTTGACAGGCTGAAACCTTTTTATTGAAGCTATCCCTAAGGGTTATTACAGAAATTCCCAAAAGACTCGCTGTTTTATTGTAGGTCTACGTCTTTTAAAAAACAGGTGATCTGTAAGTCAAATCCCATTTTTCCCCCAACGCTGGCATCGCCCATTGACTCGCTAAAGCCACGATTGCCATTCTCACCGCGCTTAAATTGTTTTTATTGATAATTCGTATTCGGTCTTCTTTTTTGGAATAACGTAATCTGTGAAAAATGTGCCCCTTGGAACGGACATATAAGGAAAGGTGATAAAATCCCCCTTTGCTATCTTTTTTACGTATTTTGGGTAATCCCCCCAAAATTCCTCTAGCATTGTTCGACTCATCATCAGACTCGCAAGTTCTCCCCCCTCTAATTCCCCGCAGTCGCATTTTAAAATTTTCAGTGTTGGGCTTTCTCGAAAAAAGAGACTCCCTTCTTCACGAGCAAAATCTATTGCATCCTCTTTTTCTTTAAATACAAAGAGCTTACCTATTTTTGCGGTGGTCTTGCACCCCATGTAATACCTTAATACGAGGCTTACGCCTGAGGCAATGATTGAGGTGAAGAACTCTTCGCCCTCACTACCCTCACGCACCACTTTATAACATTTGTTTTTTGCCATGATTTGAATAATGCTTAATTCTCGCTTGCTGTCAACTCTTTTTTCAGAATTACATAGTCGGTGACAAATGACCCCGTGGGAGCGCTCATTTCAAGACAGGGGGCGCCCGTGTTCCAAAATTTCTCTATGTAATTCCAAAGACCGAGGTGTTTTTGTGGCTTTAGCTCCCCACATTCACACTCAAAAACAACAAGGTCCAAAAAAAAGTGGCCCGTTATGAACCGAACTGCATTCACCTCTTTCTCAAAAACAAATATTTTGCCGACCTTAGGGACAGTCTTATGACCAACCTTGTATATCAGAGAGAATTGATGACTCTTACCCTCAGAGTTTAGATGCTTAATGGCAGAGGCATAATGCCCGCTTTCATGTCTTGAGACTGCTTTATATGCCTTCATTTTAATGATCCACTTTGATTGTTTTTAAATACTCCTGAATTGCTTTTTCCTTTACTAAAATATTGCGAGCACTCTCTTCCTCTCGCTCGCTTCTTTTCTGCTCCTTTACAAAAACCTTTGCGGGCACCTCACTTTCAGGAATTTCATGATATTCGATTCTCCTGAATTTGCTGGAAAACAAATTTGCTTCCGCCTTTCTTTCAAAAAGCTCGTGAATTTCTTCGTCTGAGTTGTTCTTCGGGAACAGCTCATACTTCCACCCCTTGTTCGGTATATACCCCCATGTCCAAACTTCTCTGTGCTTTGTCCAGATCATTAGATACTGCCCGCTTTCATGTCTTGAGACTGCTTTATATACCCTGTTCATTTTATTATTACCCTTCAATTTTGATCGGCCTTACCCAATCTGTAACGTATGTGTGAGCGGGAGTGGTGGTTTTTCCACTAATTATCCTTTTTCCTCCCCAAAATTTCCTTGCAGTTTCCGTAAAATCACCGACCAAAAGATTAATACGCACAAATTTCACCGAAAGCTTGCCGCACTGGCACCTTAAAACACTGAATTGCCCCCAACCGAATCTATTTGCATGGGCGAGTGTCTTGAATACAAATATCTTGCCAATTTTAGGGATGGTTTTTTTACCGATTCTGTAATAGAGACAAAATGGCTCATAGTCGCCAAGACTAATCGATGTCATTCTTTCTTCTTTGTCGTGCCCTTCTTTCGCAACAACTTTGTAGCATTCGTTCATTTTATTACCCCTTAATGTTTTTTCGTTCAAAATAATCTTACGAAACTGTCTTTTTCAAGACTGTCTAATGTGAAATCATAGTCCGCTTTTTCTGCATCGTCAACCAACTCCGCGCCAAGCATGCTGACAAGGCGATTGAATGAGTAAGGACTATTCCACTGCTCATAGAGAGCTTCCATGGCTGTAAATGAGTGCGGGGAATTTCCTGAGACTCGAAGGGAGCCCGCACCGAAATTCAACAGCACAAAAACCTGCTTTGACTTGAGCGGCAGGAAGATTCCGAGGATGGTTTGTTTCTGAACGGAATTACTTTTAGCTTCAGCAAACAAGTTGTTTGGATTCATCATGTAATTTCGTGAAATCTTGTCGCCTCTTCCCACGATAACCTTGTAACCGCAATTGTCATCTCCAGAAAATACATTGCTTTGCACGAGGGTTGGGTTTTGCAGCCCATCATTAGCATAAAGATACTCTACGGCCCCATGGCTTGCGTCTGTAAGGTCTCCAGAATACATCAAGCCGTCAATGCCCTGATTGTATAAGGAATTCCACCCTACTTTTCCGCCGATATTAATCCCCGATAAGTCAATATCACTTGCTCCCCAGCTATTTTCCCAATAAATCCCGACAGCAAGTTTTGTTCCATAGAAACGTGTTCCCGTAGGAATGTTCCCAACAAACATTTTTTCCGAAGTCGGGAGTGCATACTTTATGTCTGCGGGTAAAAAGATTTTCTTCCCCTCTAACGAGAATCTTTTCCTCAAATAAGCCTGAAGGAAAGAGAAATTGTTCCCAGCAATCAATTGATTGGTCGCTTCGTTCGTCGTCACCCAAGACTTGCCGTTTCTGATTCTGTAAACAAACGATGTCTGACCATTTTTGCGCGAATAACATGCCGAAATAGCTTTGAAAAGCGCAAACGGTGTCGCATTGTCCAACCAATGAAGGTTGTCTTTTGTCAATAAGGCGCTGGTAACAAAACCCAAGGGGTTCGAAACCAATGGCCTGTGATACTTTTTCGAAAGTTTTGAAATCTTGTTGATAGTTGAACCACATTTAGGCTTGAAGGCCAAAAACAGGGGTTTGAATCGGTTGAAAATTGTCGCCAACTTCTGTAATCCGAATTGCTGGAGCTGAGCGCATGGATTGTAGTTGCTATCCTTAATCAACTCAATCATTTCTTTGTTTTTGATCAAAAGAGACTGCCCCGTTGCCCTGTAAATAACGTATCTGAAAAACTCCATGGTGTCGGAAGGAAGGATGCCGTAAAGATCAGCAATTTTGATGATAGCCTCCTTGTTTCTAACGCCCTCTTCGCCCGTAAAGGTATATTGAAGTTCGTCTACGAGGATTGATAAAGCATCATTGATCGTTTCTTCGTCAAGAGCGATGCCCGACTTTAGCAATGAAAGGCATTTGTCGATCATTTCTTCTTTCGAAAGTGCCTTGATCACCTTGAATATTAATTTTACATCAGGAACCTCACTGATTTCATCAGGGATATAAACCTCGTCTTTAAAATCGCTTCCATAAGTGGAAAGGTAATGAAGGATCTGATGGGTCAACAATTCAACCCGCGAGCTGTTTTTGATTTTCGTCCATGATTTATGGAACGTTTTGTTTAGCTCATTTCCACCCAACTTTTCTTGTCGGAAAAACCCAAGAATCCTGTCCTTGGCCCAAAGCGCATTTGACTCGATGATAAAACCCTCTTGAGAAACGAAGGGAACATCGGTGGATTCTTTGGCTACAACGGCGTTGAATAATTTTAACGTTTTCATGGTGTGTTTTTTAGTGAATGCTCCCCTACCCTAAAGAGATAGGGGCTTTCTGCCTCCGAGAAGGTAATAAGGCGAAGAGTAATTTTTTTTAACAAAGTTTATAGGAACTCTTTTTGCCTCAAAGTAATATGGCGGGAAGTATGTTTTTGAAGTTTTATAGGAACTTCCTTTGCCAGTTTTAAATTCTATGATCTACCTTATGAAATTTTTTGCTTACTGTCAATACTTTTATCAAAAAATTTCCCTGATCTTAGCACGCGCGACACTTAGGGCATCTTTGCGATCACGAAAACTGCCTTCAAGCTGCTCGTCATGCAAGATCTCAAGTAGCCCGCCCAACTGCCTGGACGGCTTCAAACCAAGATCAATCAAGTCCTTTCCAGTCACAAACCATTCTGGCTCAATCTCTTCTGGCTCAAGCTCAGAAATAAAGTTTTGCACAAAATTGTAGTTCCTGAGTTCAATTGCGCCGCAAGACAGACAATCTACCCGATGAAGTTCAAGTTCATCATTGATGGTTTCCCGCCCGATCATTTTCATTAGAGTCGAGCGCTTCATCTGAGTAACCGCCATAAACTGCATGTGATTGTATACCAGAGCAACGATCTTGTTGATGGTGTCCCTGTCGAAACGAAGGCGATTCAAAATACTGCGGGCAATGTCCGCTCCTACCCTATCGTGGCCGTGGCTGCGAATATGACCGTCAACCATCTTAGAGGTCGCTGGCTTTCCGATATCGTGCAGGATAATTCCCCAAGCAATGACAGTGTTCAGCTTGCCCTTTTTTGATAGGCTTAACATGATGCTGGTGTGGTTGCCTACGGAGCCCTCTGGATGCCAGATGGGATCTTGCTCACAATCCCATAGCGCGGCGATTTCTGGAACGATTTCCTTCCAAAGACCAAGCTCTCTTAAAAGCTCGAAGCCCCTAGCCGCATCGCTGCAAGTTAAAATCTTATTCAATTCGTCCCTGATTCTTTCGTTCGAGACAAGCTTTATGCGAGGGGCCATTTTGCAGATTGCATCACTCACAAGCGGGTCAAGCTTGAAATCAAGGGTAACAGCAAAGCGGATCGCCCGCAGCATGCGCAGAGAGTCTTCCTTAATTCGTTCGTAAGGATTTCCCACGAAGCGAACGACTCCACTTAAAAGATCTTTGCGGCCACTGTTAGGATCGTAGACAATTCCACTGATAGGGTCAAGAAACATTGAGTTGAAAGTTACGTCCCTTCTTTGGCTATCCAAGAAAATTGCCTGTGGGCAATCAGAAGACAGCAGTCTAACTGAATCTGGTCTTCTCCCGTCTGTATATGGCCCATCTTTTCGAAACGTGGCGATCTCATACTCTTCGCCATTGTAGACCACGCGAACGACACCAAAAGACTTTCCAACCTCAAGGACTTTAAAGCCCATATTCTCAAAAAGAGACTGGACTTCATCTGGCTTCATGGAAGTTGCGATGTCGTAATCATTAGGAAGAACGCCGCGACAGATATCTCTGACGCAACCCCCAGCGAAAACGGCCTCATGACCAGTTTCTTGTAATGTGACGATTAGCCACTTTGCATTTTCGTAAGCTTGCATGTTGGGGAATCTAGGAGTTTTTGAGTTTCTGTCAAGAAAAATTATTCATAATCCCTGATCGCGACCATGCGACCAAAGCGAGGCTTGCCGTCTGGCGTTAGGTTCTGGTATCGAATCGTCACCATTTCGCCAATGTAATCAGCCTTATTGACAAACCATTCCTTGTAACGCTTATAGCCACCCTTGGCATTTGCTTCGAAAGTCCTGCCTGTGCCATCATTCAGCCTGCAAACCACCTTGCCCAACATTCCAGATCGATTGCCCGTCCCTTCGAGAACATCAAGCAATTCAAATTCTTCGTCAATAAATTCTTTGCGCTTTAAAAGAGCGAACGTTCTTTTATTCTCATACCACGCATTGATACGAAACATCATGCCCTCATAGCCTTTTTCAAGCAAACATTCGTAATATTTGTCCGCTTGCTTCTCACTATAGAGCCTAACGGTCTCAACAAGTTTCAAGCAGGACTGATCCAGCCTTTTCGCAATGTGGGTAAGCGTAGCAAACCGAAGGTGAAAGTCGAGCTTTGTCCTACCACTGGTCACGCAATCATACATATGGTATTGAACGATTTTTGCTGCGGTTTCGATATCTTTTGCGGTCGGTTTCGCCTTCTTGACAATAGAAACGATTTCGTTGAAATCATCTTTAAGATCGTGGTTGTATAGCTCACCATCAAAAACTGTTTCTGGGTATTTTTCGAATGTCGGCTTAAGAGCCTCGAAGATGTGCGGGCAGGAAACGAATCGTTTGCCCTTTCTGGAAAACATTCCATCCTTGGTGATATTACACCTGATCCCATCAAGCTTAGGCTGACTGAAAAGAATGATTTGTTTGCCAAATTTTTCCTTCACCACCCTGAAGAACCGACGATAAGCCTTATTTTCCTCTTTTTTGTTTGCGAAATTCCCGCTCACTAATTTCCAAAGCTGCTTGAGAACATGCTCGCCCTTCTTATCATACTCTTTTGCCAGCATCGGTTCAAAGAATCCCCCTTTATCGATCTTGTCAATGTCTTTGTAATACTTAGATTCAGTTTTCTTTTTCCACTTGGACCGAGCTTCAGACTCCGCCTGCTCTTCTGCCGTGGTTTCGTTTGCCCGTCCCACATTCTTAGAAAAACAGGTAGTCCACTCAGTCACGACGATTTTTCCCTGAAATTTTCCAGCGTGCGTGCGGTATTTGTCCCCGTCGATTTCTATAGACCATTCTTGAATGGTCTTGCTTGAATTGCGCTTATAAAGTTTTGGTAGTAATGCTGTCATGTTATGTAGCTTCTTCTAACTTAGAAATGATTTCTTCCAATTCAGAAATAATTGTTTCATATCTTACCGCTTCTGAACGTATTGCCTGTTTCCAAGCAGCAACCCCCTCCGCAATCGCCGCATTTTTCCTGACGAGAACTGCCGTGTAGCTATCAATTGTTGCGCTTAACCCAAAAATCCTTTCCCCTCTGGCATCAAGCTCCATGTTCAGTGAGTTGATCGTTCTTTCACTTACAAATACCAAAACAAGCAAAGTGACAAGCGCACCGCACAGAAGAGCAAAAGAAAGAAACCCAAAACCCATCGATTCCCTTGGATTGCGGCATTCTCTATCCAATTCTGTCATGTCTCTTACCGATGATCCTTCCATATCTCTTACTGGTAATTTTTTCATAATTCGTTGAATGGTTCGATGGTTGAGGGTCGAATACGGAATTCTTCTCGCCCTTCGAGAATAGCAAGTCCGCCCTTTGTGACTTGCAATAGTTTGTATGGACCGTGAGGTATTAGCACGCTTTGAATCAGCTTGCAACCCGCATCATGAGATATCACAAGTTTTCCTACGTGGGTTTTTGCTTCCTTAAGATTCATAAGTGGGCCTTATATACATTTTTCAGTATTCCATTTGCTAATTCATAGTCAAACTTGGTGGAAATCTTGGTGTTCTTATACGCCTCCTCCAATAGGGCCTCGTATTTTTTCACCTCTCCCTGCAAAAGCTCCGCAGAAAATTCTTGAGGTTCAGTTTTAAGCCAATAGACAAAATTAAAAACCTTTTCATTAACGTCTCGAATCTTGACGACAATCTCACCAGTTTTAAAAAAGTGAATGCCCATCACGGCCAAACGAAACAGGTGAACAAAGTTTTTCGGGCTGAATCCATATTTCAGGAAAGCCTTATACCTTTTGCCGCCAATCTGACCCTTACGTTCTCCAAGAGCAAGGCGCATTTCCCCCTGCATATAGCCACGCAGACGACGAAAGAACTCATCCGAATCTAAAAGGCGCGATCTCAAAGCTCTTATAGCACGAAATGATGGGCTGGTAAAGTCAAAGGCCGAATCTTCCGCCCAAAGGATCTCTATGCTCTCTGAAGTGCCTTTATGAAGCTGTGCCATCCAGTGACGGATCTCCCGATAGACTACGTCCTTTTTTTTCGCTGGATCTTCATCCCTGATTTCAATCAACTGTTCTTTTCCAAT
>Ga0075116_10001654_pt1 | contig 10219 bp, 10 predicted proteins | sample AntAceMetag02UKC_FD_69786 | JGI IMG/M metagenome (GOLD analysis project Ga0075116, IMG submission 69786) | Saline lake microbial communities from Ace Lake, Antarctica- Antarctic Ace Lake Metagenome 02UKC | ecosystem: Environmental > Aquatic > Non-marine Saline and Alkaline > Saline | place...
TTTTATATAATGGGCCTGTATTATGCAACATAGAATTAGCACCTGATGCAAAAACAATCCCGAAATTAGAATTTGGTAATCCGATTGAGGATTCTTCCCCATTATTAGATAGAAAAGAATTTAAAGAAAATATGATAATTAAACCCCTAGAATGATGGAAGAAAAAAGAAAGAAAATTTTAGTTACTGGGGCAAACAGTTTTATTGGTTCAAATCTAGTAAACAGATTAATCAAAGAAAATTATGAAATCCATATTTTGACTAGAAAAACCTCAAATCTAGAGAGATTAAAAAATAATTTGCCTAATTTAAAAAATAATATTGTAGATTTAACTGAAAAAGAAAAACTAGAAGTAATTATCAAAGAAATTAAGCCAAATATTATTTTTCATTTAGCAACTCAGGGAATTTATGGAGGAGTTCAGGCTGAAGATGATAAATTGATTAGGACAAATTTTATTGGAACTAAGAATCTAATTGATTCTTGCAATTCTATATCTTATACTTGTTTTGTAAATACTGGAAGTTCTTCAGAATATGGTATAAAACCTAACTCTATGAAAGAAAATGATGTTTGTGTTCCAATTAATCTATATGGGATAACAAAAAATGCAGCAACAAAATATGGGCAATTTGTTGCTTTGACAAAAAATAAACCCATTATTTCTTTAAGATTGTTTTCTCCCTTTGGATATTATGACCAAAAAGATAGACTTATATCTTATGCGATTGTTAAATCAATAAGGGGGGAAAGTTTAGAATTAGCAAACCCTGATTCTGTAAGAGATTATATTTTTATCGAGGATGTTGTTGATTTATATATTAAATCAATTAAAAAGGCCAAAGAGTTTAAAGGGGAAATTTTTAACGTTGGAACAGGTATTCAAAATAATATCAAGGAGGTCATTGAAAAAATTACAAAAATTACAAAATCCTCAAGTAAAATTAATTGGGGAAGTGAAAAATCTAGAGATTATGATAATGGATGTTGGGTTGCAGATATTGAAAAAACTAAAAAAGTTTTTAATTGGGAACCTCAATATGATTTAGAAGAAGGCCTAATAAAAACAATTAAATGGTTTGAGAAGAGATTAATAAATGGTAATTCGTAAAATTCCAGAGGTTTCTATTACCCTCCCGATATATAATGAAGAAGAAAGGATAAGGCAAACGGTTAAGAATCTTGTTAGGGTTTTTGAATCTAAAAAAGTAGATTATCAGTTGGTTTTAGTTAATCATGGTTCTTGGGATAAGAGTGAAGAAATAATAAATAAATTAGGTGAAGAAAATGAAAGAATAAAACCGATTAATCTTATTAAAAATCTAGGTTATGGGGGTGGAATAATGTATGGATTTAGTAAATCTAATGGAGAGTATATTGGATGGACTTGTGCAGATGAAGAAGTTACTGCCGAGGAGACCTATAAAGTTTTTAAGGCTTTGAAAAATAGTGGATCTTTAGTTAGTAAGGCTATTCGTAGGAAAAGAAAGGATGGGAAATTTAGAATTTTAACTACAAAAATATTTAATTTTTTGATAAAAGTTAGATTTAATTTAAAAATTAAAGATGTAAATGGTTTTCCATTTTTTATGAAAAAAGAAGTCTTTGAGAATATTAAAGTTAAAGAAAAAAATCATTTATTTAATTTAGATTTATTAAAAAATATTAAAGACAAAAATTATAAAATTATCGAAGTTCCTGTGACCCATCAAAAAAGAAAATCGGGTAAAAGTTTTATGAAAATGTCTCGGGTAATTGAGATGGCGTTGGATACCTTGAAGTATTGTTTGGTTGGGGGCAGGAAGATATAGTAGGTCTGATTATGTGCAAGTAGAACTATTGAATATTTCTCCAGAAAGGTTTTTGATTTATCCTTCTGAGAGATTGAAGAATTAAATTGCTACCTCAAATTCTCTTAATGCTTGTTCTAATTCTTGGATATTATCTGCTTGTCTAAATTTTTCTTTTGGAAGTTGAAGATTATCTGAATCTTGAGTTTGTCTTATTGCCTCTGCAGAATCAATATAAGGAGTGAACCAAATTCCTTTCCATCCAAAATCTTGTATTCCTTTTGCAAGATATTTTTTCCTGTCTTCGATTAGGATGATTTGATTAATTGAGTTTTCTTTTGCATATTGTTGTGCTTCTTCGTACATTGGAGGATGGGGTTTGACTGCCTTAGAAATATGTGAACAAATCATCGGAGCTTCGGGATTAAATGTCTGAAACATTCTTGGATGTGTTCTTGATAGATATTCAAATGCGAATTGATTGATGTTTGAAAATATTCCTACAGGGCATTCTGCTTCAAAATATACTCTTTGTTTTAAATCTACTACAGGGGTTATTTCTCCACCCCAACAATTTTGAACAACTGATTCTAATTCGGTCCTAGATAGGTTGGGGTTTCCTAAAAGTTGTTTTAATTGTGTTTGATAATCTTCGTTGGAGAGAGTTCCATTTAGAGTATCTAGTTCTAACTTGGATTCGGTATATATTTGTTTGAAATCTTCTGATGGAATTCCAGATACCTTTGCTCCTTCTTGATAAAATTTTGTGTAGTTTAATTCTAGAAGGACTCCTCCTACATCCCAGAGAATGAGTGGTTTTTGGTTTTGATTTTGTGGCATTTTATTATTTATCTCCTAGCATCAGTTCTTTAACTAATTCTACCTCGGATCTGGAGTAGAATTCTGATATCTTGTTTGCAGTTGTAGGATTTTTAATCGCATTGCAAAGAAAATCTCCTAAATCAGTTCTACATAATTGTTGTGTTTGATATTGTATCATTTCGGTTACTGCACCGCATTCTTCTCTTTCGGGTTTTGGATTTGAAAAAGGATTTGTTCTTGAACAAGCAAATCCTTTTGTTAAATTGCATCCCATCTGAGCAGATTTTAATGGGGCATAGTAGCAAGAAGCAAATCCATTCATATCTGCGATTTGAACTGCAGAGGTTATTCCCTTTACTAAATCGGGATATCCTGGATGGGAAAGATTTAATATATCCATTCCTGTTGAACAGTCGCCTATTTCTGAATATGCGGGAGTAGTTCCTGAAATTTGTTCTTCAGGACCTTTAATTCCCATTGCTGAAGCTAAAAATAATTCGTGGATTATCCTAAGTTCGCTATTTCTTTGATTTGTTGCTAAAACAACTGGAACGGTTCTAGAACCTACACCATATAATGAATTATCTTTTTCGATCTTATTTGTTAAATCAATTACCCTTTCAACAGCTTCATCGCTATCAATTACTTGCTGATCTAAACATGTACCTAAAACAATTCCGTTTGAAAAAGTAGGGTTATAGAAAACTTGTCTTACACTTGTTCCAGGGCCTTTATCTACTGGATCATATAAGAGAAATAAATCGCTTGGTAATTTTCTTGTTATGTCTCTTACCTTTTCTCTTAAAATAGGGTCAAGCGTTTTATCAGAGGTTGTAAGTTTTAAACCAAAATTAAAATCATTAGTTTTTCTTTTAAAAATTTCTCTCATTCCATCGTATCTTTGTAATCCTTGAATAAACTCTTCAAAATTTCCTGGATTACTCACAAAATGGACAGGTATAAAGTGTTTTTGCATTTTTTAGGGCAGTGAAACCCCTTTATAAATATTGTTAGTTTTTTAGGTACAACCTCATTATACTTTTGTCTTAATTAATTTAATAGAATTGTTTTATTTCCTGCTCCTAAAATCACAAAGTTAAGTGAGATAATGCTTCTTTAATCTCGGAATATTTTTGATATTCAAATGCCTCAGGTCTTCTATATTTAAGATAAGCATTAGGTATCGTACTGCATATCTTAGAGCCTAAAATTCCTCCAGGTATTGCAAGAAATATGGGTGGGGCAAGTGAAATTGTTGTTTGTAATATCCCTGTCAGAGGAGCTAAGAGAGGTGTCTGATTATTCATTGAATCTGCTAAACTTGTTGCAATTTCACAACAAGACCCATAAGATAAAAATACTGTAGATATTGCTCCAAAAATTGCTCCAGTATAATTCATAACGTTTATTGGAAGTAAGTCTCTCTCCGCATTCCGGCGACTCAATTCACTTGTTGAATCATCAACTTTTTCAATAAATGAGTCTAAAGAGGGTTTAAATTCCTTATTTAAATTAACTGTGGAAATTTCATTGAATTCATTTACTGGTCTATCCCGATAAATTGCAGTTATAGCATTTTCAAAATAGGTTTCCATTTCTGAAGGATTTTCTAATTGGAAAATCTTGGGAGAAAGATCATATTCTAATTGTGTAATCCGTTTTTCCCCCCTAATTGGAGATAATATTTCTTTTATCCCTAATTTTTTAAAATCTCTTTTAGTCCTCCATTCTTGAAATAATTTAGAGAGTGACATAAATTTTTATGTTTGTTTAGTTTTTAAGGTTTTATTTAAAATTATGAATATTTTGCAAGATATATTTTCTATTGATATAATCTATTAGAATCTAAAAACGTATTTTAATTATGAAAAAATATCTTAATTAGCTAAAAATTTAAGTGAATATTTTTGTTTTTCTGAAGTCTTTTCATAACTCATCCATTTTAATAAAAATAGAACTCACATCTTACCCTGCTTCCACCCCAACCCCCCCATAATAGATAAATCATTATCTGTCTTAATAATATCTGTAGTGGTCTCTAATGTGAGGGTCGCTTTAGGAGGGATCATCTTAACAATTCTCTTTAAATCAATATTTCCTTCAATAAGGGCCAGATGACCTGCATCTTTTTTAAAACCTAAAAACTTCCAAATCTTTTGCCCCCCTAAATGATAATGTTTTGGTTTTAATTTAATAAATTCTCTGATTATTTTAAATTCATCAAGCCCTCCTTGCAAGGCAGCAGAAATAGCATGATTAAAATCCAAAATAAATCCTTTCCCAGTTAAATCCATAAACTCTTTCATTTTTTCTGGTGTAGTGCAAAGTCCTTCCTTAAAATCTGGAAGATTCTCAAAAATTATTCTTTTATCTTTAATTTTCTTAAAAAACTTAACAGCAACCTCCTTAGAACAATTCTTGTTTTTTATGATTCCTGGATGTAAAATAATATGTTTTGCCTTAACATTATCTGCAATCTTTCTAGCAAAATTAAAAGAATTTAAATTCCTTGCATGTAAACTAGAATCTGCATCATTCACTCCAAATCCACGATGTTCTGCATGAACAATAAAAGGCTTCTTAAACTTTTTTAGAAAACTATAATCATTACCAACAATTGCCTGCACCTCAAAAAAATCGCATTTATTTCTAAAATGATCTAAAAAATTTTCATTGTTAAATGTCTTAACACCTACTTTCATCACTAAGTAAAATTAATGATCTATAAAAACATTTCCTATTCAGCATTATTATCTGGAAAACTAAAGATTTAAAAATCCCTAATAACTGATTTTTTTTAGAGGTGAAAAACCTTAGAATCTTATTCTGAGAAAATTAAAATGTTACAAGATATTATAGAGACTCCTGAACTTCCCCCACTTAAGGGATTAAAAGATATAATAGATAGACTAAACAGTGTATCCGAAGATGAAGAAATAAAGAAACGAATAGAAAGACATTGTAAATCTCAGTCTCCTCATAGAAATTCTAACAAAGAATCAAGATTTGTTAAACATTTAGAAGATTTTAGAAGAGAATATCTTAGATTAATGGAACCGGAAATAAATAGGGAGATAGGTTCGGTTATAGATTGTTTGTCTGATTTTTATGGGTTGAAAAGAAATTTCAGAAAAACACCATTTGATGTAAGTTTTGAGGGGAAACCATTTGAAGTAAGATTAGTAGATTTTGTAGGATTAGGACAAGATTCTGTAGTAGCTCAATTCGATGCTATGGATGGAGGAAGTGGATATCCTACAACAAATTCCTATTTCCAAAAACCGGGCTATTGGTTTTTCCCTCCACACATATCTCTAAATATCAGAGAGGGTTTGCCTGTTGAAGATATTGTTGAAGAATCATTACATTTTTTACAATGGTTTTATGGTGCTGATGAGGAAACTCATGCAATGAAACTTACAACTAGGCGGTTTTTAGGGACAACTGAAATCAAAGGAAGTCCCATAATTAAAGTAAATCTTGGAGACTGGGATTTTGGAGATTATTTTTCAGACAGGATATCTAAGGAAGCGATGGCACGTTTCACAAGAGTGAAGTCGGGTTTAACAATCCCAAGAACTGCCTATGAAGACTCTAAGGATGATATGGAACAAACAATACCTGGGATTCCCGAACAAAAATCTCAATTAGAATTATTGGATGCATTAACCGAACAAGGAAGGCTTGATTGTTATAGAAAATTATTGGATTGGAATGGTGTAGAAGAATTAAAGGGTATTGGGGAAAAATTAAGTGAAGAAAATATCCTAAGCTATAGATTCATGGATTTTCCTCAGGGATTGATTCATCATCTTGGCTATGGTTTAGGAGAAAGACTTGCAGCTTGTGTTAAAACTCAAAGAGATGTTGCTTACCTTGGAAGAACTCATTTCAGACCAGGGAATCCTGAAGAAAAACTAGATGAATTAGTAAATGTTTATAAGGCATTATCTTGATTACTAGTAGCTCTGATTATTTTGCAGGGATTTCTGTGAAGATTTCTCAAACATTGTATGCTATCGTCAATTCAACAAATTATGAGTATCTCAGTTACTAAATCTTTAAAAAACTAAGTAATGAGGTAATTATATGGATGAAAGAGAAGAGTTTTTGAGGGGAGAAATTTTGGAAAGAGTTCGTGAAATTTATAGATTAAGAAAAGAATCTGAAAAGTTTGTTGCAGGTTCTAGTAGAGTTAATTATTCTGGAAGGGTTTTTGATGAAAAAGAGATGGGGGCATTAGTTGATAGTTCCCTAGATTTTTGGTTGACATTAGGTAAGGAAGGGAAAGAGTTTGAGAAGAGGTTTGCAGAGTATTTGGGAATGAATAAGGTTATTGTTTGCAATTCAGGGAGTTCAGCTAATTTGCTTGCAGTGAGTGCCTTGTGTTCGCCTTTAATTGATAATCCCTTGAGGGAAGGGGATGAAGTGATTACTACGGCTTCTACATTTCCTACCACTCTTGCACCAATAATTCAGAATAATTTAGTTCCGGTTTTTGTAGATATTAAATTAGGGGACCATAATATTGATGTTTCTAAGATAGAGGGGGCGATTTCTGATAAGACTCGGGCGATTATGTTTGCTCATACTCTTGGTAATGTTGGTGAGCTTGATAAGATAATGGAGATTGCTAAGCGGCATAATCTTTATGTTATTGAGGATACTTGTGATGCTTTGGATTCAAAATATGATGGTAAGATGGTTGGGAGTTTTGGGGATATTTCGACGTATAGTTTTTATGCTGCGCACCATATGACGATGGGTGAGGGCGGTGCTGTTGCGGTTAAAGATTGGAAGATTGCTAGAGCGGTTCGTTCCCTGAGAGATTGGGGAAGGGATTGTTTTTGTGAGACTGGTGAAGGAAATCCGCTTGGTGCTTGTGGAAATAGGTTTAATCATAAATTTGAAGGATTGCCTGATGGCTATGATCATAAATATGTTTTTAGTAATGTGGGTTATAATTTGAAACCTTTAGATTTACAATGTGCTATTGGTTTGGAACAATTGAAGAAGTTAGGCGGATTTAGTTTAAGGCGGAAAGAGAATTTTAATAGATTGTATGATTGTTTGGTTAAGTATTCTGCGAAGTTGATATTGCCTAGTTGGTCTGAGAAGGCAGATGTTTCTTGGTTTGCTTTTCCTATTACTGTTCGGGGTGGTGCGGGATTTGGTCGGAGAGAGATTGTGGAGTTTTTGGAGTCTCGAAAGATTGAAACTAGGATGTTGTTTGGTGGAAATATTTTGAAGCAACCTGGATTTAGGGATATTAAAAAAAGGATTGTTGGTTCTTTAGAAAATACAGATAAGGTTATGAGAGATACGTTTTTCTTAGGAGTTTATCCTGGTTTGACTGAAGAGAAGATGGATTATGTTGTGAAGTGTTTGGAAGAATTTTTAGAGAGGTTTTAGTAGTAATCCTGAAGTTTTTTAAACTAAAATTATTCTCTAAGTCCATGAAACAAAAAGCAGACTTTCATAATCATTTGAGTACTTGTCGAGAAGATTTGGGAGATTTGGCTTTGCCTGCGATTAGGAAAGCAAGGAAAACCTTGGGTCCTGAGGGGGTTCTTGGAATTGTAAATGCTCAGGATAATGGCGAAGGTAGATACGAGACATTTATTTCTGGATTAATGAATCATTATGAGGTGGATAAAATTGAAAATGGAATATATCTTCCGGATGAAGAAATCTATGTGGTGAAGGGTCAGGAAGTTTTTACAAAAGATCAAAGTGGGCACCTATTAGTTTTAGGATTAGATGAGGGGGTTCGGTTAGAAGATAGAGTATCTTTAAAGGATTCTTTAAAACAAGCAAGAGATACTGGAGGGTCAATAATCTTAGACCACCCGTATTTTATGGATGGAGTTGTTGTAAGAAATCCTGATAGATATTTAGAATTTATTGAAGAGGGATTAGTTGATGGATTAGAAGTGCATAATGGGGAATCTTGGCTTCCTGTTCCGGGACATACTCATGCGAATAAAAAAGCACAAACATTATTTGATGAATTAAAAAAAGAATATGATATTGGAGGAATATCTTCTTCAGATGGTCATTCTGTGAGAGAGATTGGCTCAAGCTATACTTTATTAGATTCCATTGATTTTAGTAATTCGGGAAGATTAAAAGAAACTTTAAAGGAAGCAATAAGAAGTCATAAAGATTGTTCAGATGATAAAAGGTCTAATTCAATTTATAGTACTTTGAATCATGCTGGAAAAGTAATTGGGTTGAGGGGATTGTCTCGATTAGGAATATTGGGTCCTGTTAATTAAGATTAATTAAAAATATCCTCTATTGAATCTAGTAATTCTTTTTTCTTTTTATTAGAAATACTTACATAGATTGGGAATAATTTGGGGTAAAGAGGTTCTTTGAGATAGATTAGTTCAATGTAATCTAGTGTTAAATGGATTAATATTCCTATTAAAATGAATAAAAAGATACTGTGAATGTAGGATAAGATAATTAATAGGATGATTAGCCATACACTGTGAAATAATAATATTGTCCTTTTACCTTTTTTTCTTTTTTTGTGAGAGAGTTTTAGCCAGGCCTTTCTTCTTTCAAAAAACCAGTTATGTGCTTTTTTTAGGCTTAGGGATTTTTTTGTTAAAATATAATATAGATAGTGATCTACATCGATTAGGAATGATGCTAAGAAGATTATTAGGGTTTGTAGTGGGGTTAGTTGGAAGATGAGATAGAGAATTGTTGAGATTATTGCTCCGATTATGATGTGAGATTTTACTAGCATGATTTATTAAAGAATTTATTGTTTATAATCTTTGAGGATTAATTTTGTAGAATTGTATGACATTTTTACTGTCCCCTCCGCGAAAAGCCATTCATGAAATCACTTTCCCTCCCCGAGAATTAAAAATTCTCGGACGCCAAAAAACTAGTGCTGTAAGCACGTAGTTTTTCTGGTTTCGCCCCAGACATATTGATATGTTCCAAAATTTTAGATATTAGAAATGAGATTTAATTTATTGATAAAATTGGCATTCTAATTGGAGATTCATTATAATATGTGCTCGTAATATGAGGATTAATCTTTCAAAATCCTCTTAACAATCTCTGAGAATGCAGGTCTTGTTATGAAAACACCTGTTGAGATTCCGATGATTGTTGTTATTGCAAATCCTTTTAATAACCCTGCACCTGCCCAAATTAGAGGTAGTAGTGCGAATAGAGTTGTTACATAAGTTCCTAGGATAATGAATAGGGCCCTTTTAATTCTTTGATTTAGAGAAAGTGTTGATTGTTGTGATTCGTCTAGGATTATTATTTGTGAGTCTACACCTGTTCCGATTGCTGCGATGATTCCTGCGATTGAAGGCAGGTCTAAGTTTCTGCTAAATAGTGCAGAGATCCCTAAGATGATTGCTACCTCAGATAAGCTGGTTAGTAAAACTGCTAGAGAGAGTTTTATTTTTCGGTATCTTAAGAAGATCATTATTCCTACTGCAAGGATAGAAATTAATCCTGCTAAAAATATTGTGTTTATAAATTCTTTTCCTAGTAGTGGTGAGATTGTGTCTAGTTTTTCTATTTGTAGTTTGAAAGGAAGTGAACCTGTAATCATGACTGTCTGAAGTTGT
>Ga0075116_10001660_pt1 | contig 10214 bp, 21 predicted proteins | sample AntAceMetag02UKC_FD_69786 | JGI IMG/M metagenome (GOLD analysis project Ga0075116, IMG submission 69786) | Saline lake microbial communities from Ace Lake, Antarctica- Antarctic Ace Lake Metagenome 02UKC | ecosystem: Environmental > Aquatic > Non-marine Saline and Alkaline > Saline | place...
AATACAAAAGTTTATAGAAGATAATCAGCCACAGATGGATTGGAATAGTGCCGACTTTGATAAAAATACCATTACTGATATTTGGGAAAAAGGTTTTGATGCTTGGATGGAGGAACTTTGGGAGTACAACTTGGATTATATTTGCGATATGGAGCACTACTCCATAAAAGAAATCCAAGAGCAATGGGATGAGTATGATACAGACGATGTGGAAGAATTCTCAAGGGAGCTTGTCTGTGTTGATATGAACTATAAAAACCTTTTGAGCAACCTTCCAAACATAGCTTGTATGGTATATGTCCACAGTAATTATGACTGCTGTAATTCATTTGATACTCTTGAACCAGAAACATATCTTGGTGAAGTGTACGAGAGAGTGAAAGTTGGTGTCAAAAAAGATGAGTATATGCATGAGTTTTACAATGGGGCATATGGTGGTGCTGTATTCTGTTTTGTATTTAATACTGATATTGAAACTGCTTTGGAATTGAAAGAGAAGGAAAAAATAGGGAAAACAATCACCATACCAAAAGGTACACAGTTTGGATTTTTCTCGTCATTTCAAGGAGCTGGAACTCCATTTGAGAAAACAACCCATAGGGATATGGTATTGCCTTTGGTTGAAGAAACTGAGTATGACTCCATAAACATAGTACCTGATATTTGTCAATCATATGGTATGGGGGATGTTTATGGTAGTACTGAATTTGTCCAAGATGCTGATATAACTATTAACTAATGAAAGGAGGTAAAATTATGGAACACAAATTAGTATTCAAGTGGGGTGTAAGTCGTGGCAGAGACACTTATGGTTACACCATCTGCTCACTTTTGGTCGATGACACAAAGGTAGCAATGTGTAATGGCGGTGGGTATGACATGAAAGGTACTTGTTTTGGAAATTGGGTGGCACATAAATTCAAGGATGAGCTATTGAAACTTACTATTCCTTGGGGAAAGCGAAATGGAGAGGATGTTCAAGAGTACTATGGACTTACTTTTCATGATCCAGATTTTGATCCTGGGAAAGCTGTTATTGATGGCAAAACTGTTGCAGAACGAGAAGCTGCTGGTGAATCAATAGGTCTGGAAAGATACCAGTCCTTTTACAAAGCCAGCTCACGAGTTCCAACTGAACGACACATAATTCCATTGATTGATGGTGCTTGTGGTTTTTCATCTGTTGAGCGAATCTTAAAAGCTGTTGGATATGAAATGGAGTATATCCATGAAACATCCAAACAGAATATTTATGGTGTGTCAAAAGCAGACAAGTCTTGAGAATTCTCAGGGTTTGGGAGGAAGTAGAAATCAACCAGATAAATCCGTGTAAAATTCTTGGAAAGGAGGTAAATTATGTTAGATAAACAATGCACCATACGCAAAGATTTATTACAAAGAGGGTTGGCTGTATCAGTAGGAAAAGAATTTGTATTTTCACATGGACCATTCTACTATATATGGTCAAATGAAGATGATTTCCAAATCCTACTGCATGGGGAATGGCGGAATGCGCAATCAATTGATTTTGAATTTTAAGTGAAAGGAGGTAAATTATGGAAAGAATCAGATACAACCATCCAAAGTACAAGGAGATTGAAGCAGAAGTATCCAGAAGATTCAACAGTGATTTCAACAGTATTCAACTGGATGTGGTAGAAAAATACTATGACAACAGCTTATTTGAGTATATTTTAGCGCCATCATTTGGGGTACAAGCAGATGAATGGGTTGGTGATTGTAGTGATCACAAGTTCAAAAAAATGACCAGCGCAGTTTACAAATGGTTGGAGGATAATCACTACGATGAAATTGTGGAGCATTACTATGAACGAGAACACTACCCAATGTGGAATACATTGTTTGAATCTTCATATGATACTCCAGAGGATATGGTAGATGAACTATACGAAATAGGTATAGGTGTGATCCAAGGCAAGGACTCATTGAACCCCATGTTGTTCATTGCTGGTGCTGGTTATAATTTCTACGAAGCGCACTGGGTTCCAATGGCCCAACTGTTTGGTTGGATTGATATTAACGATTACAATTAGAAAGGAGGTAAAATTATGGGTAAGCAAAAAGAGTATAGAGTAACATGGAGACACGAAGTTCATTTCATGGCAGATAGTGACGAAGAGGCAATAGAACTATGGATGAATTTGAATCTAAACAATCTTAGAGATGAGATTGACGACTTAACTGTGGAGCACGCTGAGTTTGTGGAAGAAAAAACTTTTGAGTGTGTATCAGATGATTATAGAGAAATAGAAAGGAGGTAAAAGATGAATAAAATAGAAAATATCCAAGTCAAAGCAATATTGGATGAAAGTCCTGATACTTCATGGCTGGGAGAATACACAGATGATCTTGGACCAGGGATTATTATCAGGGAGTACGACGAATTCTATGAAAAAATTCCAACAGAAATGGAAAGAGATTATGATGGAAAATTCATTGGAAAAGCTGAACCTGAACTACCATCAAGAGGTAGGGAGTTTCGTGGGTTCACCCCCTATGCTGGCGGGGAAGAAGTAGGAACAAAAGAATTTTATGAATATGGTATGCAGGATTACAAACGCATGAAAGGGCTAAACAGTGGGGATTGGAACTTTGTTGGTATCCGTGCAGAAGCAGAAATTAGTTATAAAACCATCGATGGTTGGAGATTAGAAAACTTTACAAGTGGTGGTCTATGGGGAATTGAAAGTGATGCTGAAAATTATTTAGAAGAAGTTATGAAAGATGAACTTTCTAATCTAAAAAGCCACTTGGAAAAGTTCAATGTGGATATATCCAACTGGGACGAGTTGGTAGAAGGTATTGAACTTGCTTATTAAACAGACAAGTCTTGAAAATTCTCAAGGTCTGGAGTCCGTCTACATTATATGGGGAAATAAAATACAAGGGAAAACTGTTCCTAAAATTCTTGGAAAGGAGGTGAACCAAAATGGAAACAAGGAAAATAATTAGTATAGCTTTAATGTTAATCGGTGCAACAGGTATTGTGTTTTTCACATACCAATTGTGTAAAACGTTGGTTGGGTAAAATAGAAAGGAGGTAAAATTATGCAAATAAAATACCATAGAACAGCATACGTGGAAATGGAAGATGCAGATATTTTCTGTGCATTGGGAGATTTGAGTGCTTGGTGTAGAGGAAAAACAGTAGTATGCCAAACCACAGAAAACCTGAAGGGTATCAGAGATGAATCCCCAAATGATTCTGCGATTGGGGAATATTTAACCGAGTTGTTGGCAACTTTGCAAATCGCCAGATTCGATGGAGACGTAATAATTGAAATAGAAGAATAGAAAGGAGGTATAAATATGGATTATGAAATACACAAAACGTTAGTAGCGTCCACAGGGCATATTACAGCAGAGGATAATGATCAGTTAATACACGATGCTGACTCCAACAGCTTTGCTAATTTAATTGTATACTGTCTTGATAATTTTGGTCATATTATATTCATTCCGGAGATTGAAGATCCAGACACCAAAGATACTATAGCAGAGGTGTACAGCCATCCATTAAGAAAATTAATGGAAATAACCAGACAGCAAGGATGTAATTACCTTCGTGTGGACTGTGATGGACCAATCTATGAAAACCTACCAACATTTGAATGGTAGAAATATGGAACAAGACCAGAAAGATTTTATCAGATCCAAGGTCACAGAACTTGGATCTGTTCAAGCAGGTAAAGAATTCTATAACAAGGACTGTAAGGTGGACCAGCTGGCTTTGGTATACGCGCACACGATATTTAACAAACCCAAAAAATTCTCAAGCAAAAAGTGAAAGGAGGTATGGTATGGAAGCTATATGTGCTATATGTGGGGAAGAAAAGGAACTGTGTGAATCTGCCAGAGTTGATGGGATAAAACAACCAATAATATGTAAAGATTGTTTGATCACTTCAATGGAAACAGGAGATTACTCAGTAAAAGATGCATTTTGGTTGATGCAAATGAAACAACTCAATGACACAGAAAGCATTGAAAATTTATTGAAAGGAGGTAAAATTATGAAATATCATTGTGGGGGTATAAAATCCAACGAATCCCTCTGTAAATTAGTGACAAAAACTCCAGCTACTTGGGTTTTTGATAGGGAAGGATTCTTAGGCCACCATTATAAAGAGGGACGGTGTAAAATCTGTTCCAAATTACTTAATAAATTAAGTAACAAGGAGTAAACCATGAAATACTTATTAGAACAGAATAACTTACTTTATATTTCAGATGGTAAGATGACGCGAGTGATCCCATTGACTACATGGGAAGCGAAAGATGTAACTAACCCAACAATAACAAGTAAAGTATTGGAGCAGGGAAAGGAGGTAGTTTCACCACACTGGCCTACAACCTGAAATAATTCTCAAGAAGAAAGGAGGTAACAAATGTACAAAATTATATTACAAGCTAATGAAATACCATTAGGATCAATAATCACAAAAATAAGAGGAGAAAAAGAGTATGTCATTAGAAATGAAATAATCATATATAATAAAGATGGAGCCAAAACAAATATAAAAGCCCAAGGATCATCAAGGTTTTTGATAAATGATACTGGTGATATTAATGTAGTTGGCCCAGACCTTGAACTAGTTTGGTTAGCAGGAGAATACGAACTTGTTCAATACCTTAACATCGAATAGAAATAATTCTCAACCAAAGAAAGGAGGTATAGATATGGGAGATAGAATAAGACCAGAATTTTGTGAGGAAGAACATTTAGAGTATTTGGATGATCTTAGAGAAAGTGGTGTCACTAATATGTGGGGGGCTTCTGAATATCTTGAGGAAAGATGCCCAGAATTGACGGAGAAGGAAGCAGGAGATATCCTATTTTACTGGATGGACTCCTTTAGTGAAAGACATAACCTATAAAATGAAAGGAGGTAAAGAACATGGCAATAAAAAACACAGAAGGTGCATGGTTGGATGGACAAGGTGATTATATCCCAACAAGATACATTCAAAAACTGGATAAGAAAAAGGATCAGATTGTAACTCGGCTGGCTAACAGGGCTATTGTACTCAACAAGCAACTCGAAAAATTCAAAAATGATGCACTTGGGGAGATAACAAGTTATATGAACTCAGCGGAAGAATTCTATGGAATTGATGCAACTACACAACAAGGGAATAAAACACTTACAGATTTTGCGAACTCACTAAAGGTGGAACTGCGAATTAAAAAGAGTTTGGCCTTTGATGAAAAACTGGGATTTGCAAAAGCCCTTATAGATGAATGTATAACAAAATGGTCTGAAGGGGCAAACGACAAGCTCCTCTTGATAGTTGAGCAAGCCTTTAAAACAGACAACAAGGGGTTGATTGACAGGGACAGGATCTTAGGGTTGCGAAAGCTGAATATCAAAGACGAAGCATGGCAAAAGGCCATGCGAATTATTGGAGATTCTTTGACTGTCGTGAGCAAAAAAGCATACGTTCAATTTCAGAATAAGGCTTCTGGGAAATGGCAGACAACTTACTTGGATATCTCAAAGGTGTGAATTATGGGGAGGTGGTTGTTGAATATTTCTCCATAAACAACAACAGAAAATTCTCAAGGGAGAACTGTTTCTAAATTTCTTGGAAACGAAAGGAGGTATATGGAATTTCCTGTGAATAAAATTTATGAGAATTTTCAAAGTCTAGAAGGTGAATATGAGTTGGCAGTGCATCCAGTAAATAATGAATTACTACAAAATATCCTCTCTGAGTGCTTAGAATATATTTTAGAAAATGAAAAGCTCGAAGAGAAAAAAGAAAAGAACAAAAAAAATAATAAAAAATGGCGTAGAAAAAACGAAGAAAAAAGAAAAGAATATAATAAAAGATGGCATAAGAATAAGGAAGAATGGTACAAAAAGAATCCAGAAAAGTCAAAAGAACGCAAGGAAAAACAAAAACAATGGAAATCAAGTTATACTTCATTTAAAGTATATGCGCACCAACTCACAATTGAGGAAGATCCAAAAAATGACGGCAATGGAAAACTATTAGTTAGCTGTGCTTATTGCGGTAAATATTTTCATCCTATTGTTGAAACAGTAGTTCGTAGAATAGGTTCCTTGTTAGGATATAATCATGGTGAAAGCAGATTATACTGCTCAGATGGGTGTAAAGATGCTTGCCCTATATTTCATCAGTCCAAATGGCCCAAAGGATTTAAACCAGCATCAAGTAGAGAAGTAGATCCATTAATCAGGCAGATGTGTTTGAAAAGAGACAACTACGAATGTCAAAGGTGTGGAGCCACAACAGATGAAGCAGAACTCCACGCACACCACATTGAAGGTGTAGTACAACAACCGTTATTAGCCAACGATATTGATAACACTATAACGCTATGCAAGAAGTGCCATAGATGGGTCCATAAACAAAAGGGTTGTACATACTATGATCTAAGATGTAAAAAATAACCTATAACTAACCAACAAAATTCTCAAGGGTGGAGTGTTTCTAAATTTCTTGGAAACGAAAGGAGGTATGGATGGGGAAAGAGGAAATTATTGAAGAAAGGGCATGCACAGAATGTGGAGAAATCTATCCAGCAACTACAGAATATTTTTATTGGCGTACAGATATGAAAATGTTACGCCTAAGATGTAAAAAATGTGCCCTTGCTTATGGTAAAAAACATGAGTATGAAAACATTTTAAAAGATGCCATAATTTGTGAGCATTGCGGAAAGACAAAACCAAAGAAAAGAACATATTTTGTTTTTATTAAAAAGACAAAAACTTTTCACACATGGTGTAAAAACTGTATGAACTTAAAAAATATCAAAGTTTGTACAGAATGTGGGTGTGTGTTTCCAGCTACAAACGAATACTTTTATCCTAATAGAAGTATAGATGGTCTTACGAGACTATGCAAAAAATGTCAATCTTTTTATGATATGAACTACAATGAAAATAATAAAGAAGAAAGAAAAGAAAAGGGAAAAGAGTATTATGTAAAATGCAATGAATCCCATGCTTTATTTAAAACGTATGCACACCAACTTACTATTGATGAAGATCCAAAAGAAGGTGAAGATGGATATCTACTATCCAAATGTGCTTATTGTGGTAGATATTTTTATCCTACTATTGCACCTGTGCAACGTAGGATTTCAAGCCTATTAGAGCAGTGCAGTGGTGAATGTCGTCTATACTGTTCAGATGGCTGTAAAGACGCATGCCCAATCTTTAACCAGAAACTGTGGCCAAAAGGTTTTAAACCAGCATCTTCCAGAGAAGTTGATCCATTAGTAAGGCAGATGTGTCTGAAAAGAGATGATTACGAATGCCAGAAATGTGGAAAAACCACAGAGGAAGCAGAACTCCATGCCCACCACATTGAAGGAGCAGTTCAACAACCATTATTAGCCAACGATGTTGAAAACACTATAACCCTATGCAAAAAGTGCCATAAATGGGTTCACAAACAAAAGGACTGTACATACTATGATCTGAGATGTAAAAAATAAATCCTATAACAACCTAAAATAATTCTCAAGGAAAATAAAATAAATGGGAAAACAAGTAATTTTTATGCTATACTATACAAAAAGGAGGTAAAAAATGACAGATAAAAATTGTCTGCATTGTAAGAATCAAGGGTTTTGTCATGTGTTCATTACAATGCGGAACGTGTTAGAAGACACTGCTATAATACACAATGTACCTTATGTACTTGACTTTGTAGCGGATCATTGTATAGAATTCACCCAGTATGAAGATAAAAAAGGAGGTAATTAAAATGTCAGTTGACCCAACAGGATTTAGGAAAGATGTGGCAGTATTTTTTAATCAATTTGTATTGTCTATACCAACAAAGGATAACCAACCAACACCATTCATTGTAATCACTAAAGATACAATCACTAAAGTTAATACTATTGATGAATTATTAGAACACAAAGACAAAGCAGAAGTATTACAGACATGGCCAGGGAAGAAAAGGTCAGACGTATTTTATTTCAAAATTAAAGACCTAAAAGACCATATGAAAGGAGGTAAACAATAATGACAGAAATTAGAAATAGATTTACTGACAAGAAAATAGCCGAAGGAAAAGGAAGTTTAAAAACGATAACAGAAAAAGCAAAGGCCGACCTGTCTGGAGCCAACCTGTCTGGAGCTGACCTGACTAGAGCCGACCTGACTAGAGCCGACCTGTCTGAAGCCAACCTGTATAGCGCCGACCTGACTGGAGCCGACCTGACTGACGCCAACCTGTCTGGAGCCAACCTGTCTGGAGCCAACCTGTCTGGAGCCAACCTGTATAACGCCGACCTGTCTGGAGCCAACCTGACTGACGCCGACCTGTCTGGAGCCAACCTGTCTGGAGCCGACCTTGAATTTCATCAATTTCCATCAATTCGTTTAGTATCTTCAATACAACTTGGGGAACTATCAGATGAAATAACCCTTGAGTTAATGAGGAGAGATGTATATGCACATCCAAAACCAGAATTATTTAATGAGTGGGTAAAAGGAGGAAACTGCCCTTATCAAAACGAAGAACGTTGCTGGTTCTTTTCTGAAAAAAGAGCTTTATGGAAGACAGGAGATCCTACTATTAGAGACAGTGATTTGATTATTGCGATTTGCAAAGAAAAAGGGTGGAAAATCAAGGGGTACTTACAATGAAAGAACTAACACGAGATATATCATTGATCAAGGCGAGAATGGAAGCATTATTTAAAGGCAAGCTAACTCTTAAAGAGGCCAGTAAATATGCTGCTATGGATATTGATATCGCAAAAGACGTACATAACTATTTAACAAGACCATATGAAAGGAGGTAAATGAATGAGAGAAAATGAATACGCTACAACAAAAGATGAGTATGTAGTACTAAAACAGGATGCAGGTGAACAGAAGATCATAACCAACAATTTATTTAACAGCCTGACAGTGGAAGCTAAATTTGTGTTGTATGCAATATTCCAGACACCTGGAGAACTAAGCCAACTACTATTTGCAAGCAGACCAACAAAGAAAACAATCTATAAATACCTGAAGTTAATGGGCTGGAAAAAATCAATTATCAGACGGACAATACAAGAACTTAGATGGTTTACTGAAGAAATAATAACTAAATAGAAAGGAGGTATTGTTATGGGAGAATGTACAAGAGGCTTTTATTGGACACAAGAAGCGTGGTATGCAAAAACTACAGATGATCAAGATATAACGTTTGGGATGTATGAAACAGATAACGGAACAGATGGCGAAATGTCCATGGTATGGGAAGAACTAGGAGACAATCAAGTACCAAGACTAAAAATATATAACGATGCATGGAAAGTTTTGGGGTCATTTCAAGATCTACTTCAAAAATTAGCTGAAGTTGATGATGAAAATATAACCCAAGGACAGTTTGTTGGAATTCTCAGAGAGTGTGGGTTTGAAGATCTAACGCCTTATAAATCTCCATATAAAAATGCTCCTTTACTTGATGAACGTAACAAACTACAAAAACGTATAGATGAAATAAACGAGGAATTAGATGCAGATTAAAATCTTAGATGGGATCGAATGCCAAGTAATAAAAAAGGATGGGGTACAATTAGTGCCCTGTCTTTCGTTCGAGGCAGTCTATTGGAAGCAGGGACCACATAAGAAGACAAAGCACGCCTATCAGAAGCACGTCTTCTCATTCAAGGGAAAAACGCATTGGTGTTTCTATACAGGGTTACTGCCAAGAGTGACCAAGTGGTGTGAGGACCAAGGTATTCCTGTTGAGATTGTTGGTGAGGAGATTATTATTAAACCTCAAAATGAACCACATTTGGATGGCATTACTTTTAGACCAGACCAATTAATGCTAATGAATGCGGCGTGCAAAGCACAAAGAGGCGTTATTTCCTCCACAACGGGTTCCGGGAAAACTCTCATGCAACTTGGAATTCTTTCCTGCTACCCCAAGTGCAGAGCGTTGATACTCGCGCATTCCACTGAAATAGTTTCTCAAACCTTCAAAAAACTACAAGAATTTGGATTCAAAAGTATCGAGACATTCGGTGGAGGAATTCAGATTCAGAAGCCATCAAAACAGATTGTTGTGGCAACAATGCAATCATTTGTGAAGTTGGATACAGAAGACTATATTGACTATTTTGATATTGTGCTTTTGGATGAGTCACACCATCTTCAATCAATGAAAAGTAAAAATAAAGATGGTAAACAGACGAACACAACCTA
>Ga0075116_10001668_pt1 | contig 10195 bp, 22 predicted proteins | sample AntAceMetag02UKC_FD_69786 | JGI IMG/M metagenome (GOLD analysis project Ga0075116, IMG submission 69786) | Saline lake microbial communities from Ace Lake, Antarctica- Antarctic Ace Lake Metagenome 02UKC | ecosystem: Environmental > Aquatic > Non-marine Saline and Alkaline > Saline | place...
AAAAAAGTATGGAAGGAGTATATAGACTATGTAAATAAAAACATTGACAGTAGTTATTATGCTGTTTATGAGGATGGTAGGATGAGAATAAAATCAGTAGTGGCAGAGCTTACCTCTACCAAAAAAGGAGAAACAAAATGACTGGTTGGAAAGACTGGAAAGAGTTAGTAATTATATCTTTTATATTGGGGATTTTTATCGGACTGCTTATGGCTTTAACTATTATAAATATTTAAAAGAAAGGAGGAAAAAATGAAAAAAGAAATAGAGCTAGAAACAATTGTAATTAAGGGCGGGTGTAGGCATGGAGCAGACTCAAGTGGAATTTCCTTAGTAGAATGGTTTGGAGTGATTGCAAGTGATGGTAATCTAATAGATATTGGGAGATGTAAAAAGTGTGGAAATATTGTGGCTAAGTTTGCTGATTGTGGAAGATATTATACTTTAAAAATGAATGTAAAGGAGTAAAAATGAAAGAAAATATGCCTAACGCTATTATAAAGATACCTAAAAGTCGAGACTTTTATAATCAAAGACCTGTTTTTGAGGTTTTAATAAAACAAGATGGTAAAACTATTTATCATAATAAAACCTATGCGGTAGTAATGAATTTGGTTCAATCGGTTACTAAATTAGATTTAGATACAGGAGAATTGGAAGGCGATTCTCAAATCTTAGGGGTAGGGCATCCGATTATACAATTCTTTGCCTTAGACCAATTAAAAAAGAAAATGAAAAAGGCAGGAATGATAGATAAAGCGTTTGCTATGATAGCTCAAGTTATTAGAAATCCTGAGTTAAAAGATAGATTGTCAGAGGTTATTAAAAAGGCAAGTATAAAAAAATGAAGAGAGGGGAGGTGAAAATTTATGAAAAAATTTACTAAAAAAGAACTGGTAATGTTAGATGATAGATTTATTGAATGGTTGGCCGACACTAATGGTGATGATGACTATAACAAACTTGTCGGTAAGCGCTATCTTGAAATTTCAGAATGCGAAGGCGAATTTAGTTTATGTGAATTTAACAGCCTTAAAGAAATAAAACAAGGGATTGCAGAGCTAGACGACGAAGAATTGGGTGACTGGCCGTTGATAGCAATCTTTGACCTTCAAGCGAGAAAGGAAGTTAAGTTTAAAATTGTTACTAAAATCAGTTTCAAGAAATAAAGAAAGGAGCGTGAATAATATGGCTAAACAATATATTTGGTGGATTGGTGAAAGTAAAAATAGTAGTATGGGTTCTTGGAAAAGTAAAGAATCGGCTGAAAAAGCTATTAAAGCTTTTACCAAAATCAACAAGAAAGCTAAGAACTGGAAGCCTATTAGACACGAAACTGCTATTTGCCCAACTTGTGGTAAATTAGCAGAAAAAGACATAATTAAAGAACTAGGGATGTGCTTGTTTTGCGATAAAATACACGGAGATTTAATAAATGGTTAAGGGTAATAGGTTTTAAAGCGGGTGGGGTTAGGGAGAAATACCTTACACGCTGCCCGTTTTTGAGCCTATTACCAGAAAACTAAGAGAATAATATGAAGTTTAAAGTAGGAGATAAAATAACTGGATTAGCAGGAGATAACAGGTATTCGATAACAACAGAAAAAGCTGTAATGAAAGTAATAGGCTGTTCTGGGGATACAATTAAGGTAAAAATTCTTGAACACGAAGGAGATAAAGACGAGATAGGAGGCACTTATCCTGTTGAATCAAAGCATTTTAGAAAAATTAATAAACCTTTTTCAGTGAAATTTAAAGTAGGAGATAAAGTAAAACATAAAAAAACTGGATTAATTGATACTGTTAAGTTAGCTCCAGGAATTAAGGAATATGATGAGAGGGGTTATTCAGATGCTAAAGCTGGTTTATTGTTAGAGAGTAATACATGGGTATATCAAAAATTTTGGGAAAAAGTTAATAAAGAGATGAATAATAAACAACCAGTCTATTGGGAATGCACCGATAATGGCTCTAAGAAATTTTGGGCAGCTCATATTATAAAAAGAGACACTAAATTTGTTTTAGCCAGAAAATGGGGTAGAATAGGAAATAACCCTCAAACAATAGAACAGGTTTTTAATGATAAAAATGAAGCTGAAGAAATCTTGAAAAAATTAATTCGGGCTAAAGAAAATAAAGGTTATAAACCAATATTCTAATATGCAAGAAATAGCTGTTTTATTTAATTATAAAGGCACAGAAATTTTAATTAGAAAACGAAAAGAAAAATATCAAATGGGAATGAGAAATCCTAATGGGCTTGACATTTGGTTTGATAAAATAGTGTATAATAGTTTAAAGTTAGCGAGAACAAGTGGTAGGGAATATGCGAGAATAGTTATCGACAAAATTCTTTTAAGTAGAAAGCAATAAAAAACTTATGAGTAATATTGAAGACCCGCTAATAAAAATTAACTGGTTAAAACTGAGGAACTATTTAAAAGTAGTTCTAGGTTTAGTGAAAGGAATAGTAGTAGGAATCCTAAAAATAGTCTTAAAGCTATTAACAGCCTTGCTAATAGCCTTACGAAAAGGTTATCTTGGGCTGAGAAAGTTTGTTAAAAACAAACATCGGGGAATCTGGATACTTCTTTTGGTTTTATTCTTTCTTGGAATATTATTCTTTTTATTACATTACACTAGGGGAATTAAAAAAGATTATCAAGAATTACAACAGAAACACGAAAAACAACTAGAAGAATATCAAGATTTAACAGAACAGAAATACGAATTAGAACAAAGGTTAAAAGAAAACCCTGCTAAATCAGGTTCGACAAGAATTTTAAAGAAACAAAGCGTGGAACGCTGGAGATATTTAGTAGAAAAGCATTTTCCATCTAAACAAGTAGAAAACGCTTTAAATATTATGGCTTGTGAAAGTGGTGGAAATCCTAAAAGTGTTAATGAGGATGACGCTAAGATAACTGGTTATCCATCTTGCGGGCTTTTTCAAATCAACGGGCCAACAAATTGGGAATGGGATAATCCCGAAAAGAATATTATAAGAGCATCAATTCTATTTTATGCTAGGAATTGGCAACCCTGGCTTCGGTGTAGTAAAAAATTAGGCTTAATATAATGTCTAGAGCAACAGGTTTTATCACTAAAATGTGTCAAGAATGTGGGAAAAAGTATAAAATTTCCAAAAACATTTCTTATATTAATAGAAAGAAAAGTAAATATTGTTCTAATAAATGTAAAGGAAAAAATTCACCAACATTATTTAAGAAAAATCATTATCCCATTAAACCCTTTTCAAAAGGCTCTCAAAATCCTAGTTGGAAAGGTGGAATTGCATCTGAAAATAAAAAGATTAGAGCATCTATTGAATATAGACTTTGGCGTGAGGCGGTTTTTGCAAGAGATAACTATACTTGTCAGAAATATGGAATCAGAGGCGGTAAACTACACCCACATCATATCAAAAACTTTTCTGATTATCCTGAGTTAAGATTTGCCATTGATAATGGAATAACTTTATCAAAAAAAGCTCATAATGAATTTCACAAGATTTATGGGCGAGAAAATAATAATGAAAAACAATTAAAAGAGTTTTTAAGCAACCTTGGAAAAATTGTGCAATAAAGTTAAGGTTAATTTGATAATTTGATTTATAACTCGGCTTATGATATAATATACTTACGATAAAAAAAGACAATTTAAAAAAGAAAATTAAGAAAATGATAAAAAAGAATTCTAAGATTAACTATGCCAATCTTTTCTCCGAAAAAAAGTTAGGGCTTGTTGATAGAACCAGAGAAATCAAACAACTTATGTATGCTCTTTTCACTCGTGAGCATATGCTTCTAATGGGACCAGCAGGCACAGCTAAAAGCCAATTGGCTATTAATGCTTTTTCTGCTATTAAAGGAGCGGAAACTTTCCAAATTCATCTTACTAAACAAACTACTGAAGAATATGTTTTTGGCCCTTTAAATATTGTTGAACTTAAAAAGGGTAATCTTATTCATAATACTAAAGGTAGTATTTTAACCGCTGATTTTGCCTTTCTTGATGAGTTTTTTGATGCTTCTGACGTTTTACTTCGCTCCTTACTTGGAGTTCTTAATGAAAGAGTTTGGCTTAAAGGTTCTCAAAGAGTAAAAGCCAAGCTTCATACAGCTATTTTAACATCAAACTATCAAAGAGAAAGTAAGTTGACGCAAGCTATTTTAGACAGAATTATTTTTAAGGCTGATGTCAATCCATCAACTGCTAAAAGCAAGAGAATAAAAATCTATAAAAATGCCCTTAAACAGCCCAACTTTAAAGCGTCTAAGGTAATCACATTAAAGCAATTAAAAGACATCACCGACAAAGTAGAAACACCTAATACTGTTAAGTTTCCCCATAATATTCTTACTATTTATGATGAATTACTAACAAACTTTATTAAAGAAAGTAAAAAGTATATTTCCCCGAGAACTGCTAACAAAGCTTTAAAGGTTTTGAAGGTAGCCGCTATATTAGATAATAGAAATAAAGTTGAATATAGGGATTTAGAAGAATTGCGTTATGTATTTTGTGTCTTAAACAGAAAACTAGAAGAAGGAATCTTTGACGCTGTTTATGAAAAATTTGTCGGTAAAGCAGAAGAAGAAAGGATTACCTTAAAAGACTTAAAAGAAGTTGAAGGTAAAGTAGCTAAGGTTCCAGAGGATTTTAATGGTTTAAGTGATAAAGAATTTATTGGAAAAATGAGAGAATTAAATGAGTATGTTCATTTACTTGAAGATATGACAAGCCCAACCTCAAAAACCACAGAAGCAAGAGATATTATTCTTGAAAAGATGAGAAATATTATTGCTAATAATAGAGATAAACTATTTAAGAGAAAAGAGGGAAAGTAAAATGTTGGGTTGGCAATTAATTGGGCTTTTGACTTTGATACTGTCTATTATGCTTGAAGATGACCGTTTATTCCGTGCTGTGGTGATAATGATTTTATTTGCGATAATTATTGCTTTAGCAAAATAACATTAAAAAATGCGAGTAACAAAAACTAAACTTAAAAAGAAAGAAACAAGGCAAATTGCTGAGTTAGTTGATAGTCTTATTGTTTCTAAAGATTTTACTTTATCAATAGATTTTGCTGAAGATGCTTATGCCTTATTTAAAGAAGAATTAAGCAAGCGAAGGATATTTAAAAATTACTGGGAATTATTTTTGGATATAAGGGAACTTTATTCCAAATTTAAGATTGGTAATTTAATGAAGAATGTTACTTTTTATAATCGAATTAGGGAGTTTTTTCGTTATTCTATTTATTCTTCATTATTTAGAGAGTTGGATAAGTTAGACCCATTAGAGGCATTAGAGAAATTCCTTAAAATGTTCCAACCGCCCCAACCCTTATCTAAGCCCCAAAAACAACCTAAGGGAGGGTTAAAGGGGGGTTCAGGAGCTCAGGGGCAACAGAAAAAGCAAGATAATAAACAAAAAGGGCAAGGTAAACAACCTTTTAAGTCAAAAAAATCAAAAGATAAAAAAGGGTTAAGTGCTAATGAAGACAATCTCCCAATTGATATGGGTAAATTTCGCAAGCAACTTCCCAAAATTGAGAAAATGATTGATAGTGGGATACTTGATAAAGAAGATTTCCAAAAGTTTGTTGCTAAACAAGCAGGAGTAGGGCACCGAGAAATTCAAATAGGCAATATTGTTAATTTAGTTAATAAAATAGCCCAAAATGTTAGTGACAAAGAATTAGATATTTTCTATATTGCTCGCAAAAAAGAGATTATTGATAGATATCGTAGAGATGAAGTATTAAAGAGTGTTCCTTATCCTGATAACGAAATGACAATTAAGAACATTGACAAATATCAAGAATTGCTTAAAACAATTCCTACTCAATATGCCTTTGATGATGATATTTTTTATCAAAAGTTATTAAAGAAAGAGCTTTTAGTCAGAAACTATCAATCTCGTAGACTAAAAAAACAAGCTCTTTATCTTTTAATTGATGTGTCAGGAAGTATGAATACTGGTAAAGGTGTTTATGCTTCAGGAGTAGCCTTATCTTTTGTTAGACAAGCTATTTCAGAAGGTTCTGTTTATTTTTTACGATTTTTTGACTATTATACTGATAAGTTATATAGAGTTACTACTAAAAAAGAAGCCGAAGAGATGGCAGATATGTTAGTAAAGAAACCATATTCAGGAGGAGGAACCAATATTGATGGAGCAATTAGGCAAGCAGTTAAAGATATCTCTGAAGACCCTGTAAAATTTGAAAAAGCAGAAATTATGGTAATTACAGATGGAGCTGATGATATTGGGATTACTAAAAAAGAGTTAAAAAAGATTAAAGTTCATTCTACTGTTATTGATGGTGAAAACAGTGGATTAGAAGCTATCTCAAAAACATACACAGAACTTAAAAGTTCCGATTTATAGTTGATTTTTTAGGCTAATTTATGTTATAATTATTAGGTAAATTAAGAAAAGAAAATTATGAAATATATAAAAGCAGATTTAAACTATATCTTCATAAGAGCCAAAACTCCTGATGGGCATTGGGATAATTTTTCCCTTAATGAAATTACCGATAAACAATTTGTAGAATGGGCAGTAAAACGTTTTGATATAAAAATAAAAGATGCCTCTGATGTGATTGGTAAACCTTGGACGGCTCAACAAAAAATAGATTTTCTTAATAATATAAGTTTGCGTATGGGTAAACCTTGTGTAGTTATGATTAGAAGAGGAGCTAGAAAAGAATGGAACAAAAAGTTAAAGAAATAACCTTAAAAACTAAAAGAGAAAAAATGAAAACTATAATAGAGGTTGACAAAAAATACAAGGGATATAGATATTTGGTAGTTGGATGTTCAATGGGGCATCGTTGCGGGTATGTAAGAATACCGAAATCACACAAGCTCTATGGCTTGAGTTATTCCGAGCAGTTGCCAATTAAACTTGAAGAATTAAGGAAAGAACCTATTGGCAAGAGGGGAGTAATAACTCTCCTTTGTAATAGCACATTGAAGTCAAATGATAATATTTCTATGGATTTATTGTTTAATGTTCACGGAGGAATAACTTTCTCTGGCGAGTTTGGTAAAGGTGTAAATAAAAATGGCTGGTGGATTGGCTTTGACTGCGCTCATTTTGGGGACGGGAAAGATGAATCGTTAATGGATGAGAAAACAAAATTATATTCTCCCTCTATGTTGTTTGCTGGTGATGTTGTTCGTCTTTCTCCTTATGTGGAAAAGGAGTGTAAGAGGCTTATAAATCAGATTATTAAATGGTTTGGAAAAAAGAAAAAATGAATTTAGTTGTTCTAAGTGTGTCTTGAGGGTGTTTTCGGTTTCACCACCTTTCTATCCTCAAGGCACGCTTAGGGCAAATAAAGTCGGGTTATTGCTTTGAAAAAGAGAAGCATAAGGTGTTGGGCAGGCCCTTCCGGCTTTTGCCCTAACTAGGAGAAACTATGAAAAACGAAAAAACTAAACAATACCAAAAGAGAGCGAAAGATATTTTTAGCGATGTTATTAGGAGTCTTGAAGTTATGACAACAAAAGAAACAGTCGAATATATCAGAGCGAACCTGATGATTGCTCATTTAAAGGGAGTGTTAGCAGGAATAGAAGAAATGAAACTTATTAAGAAAGTATTATGAAAGTAAAAGTAGAAGAAAAATTAATACGAATGGCGGCTATGTTTGTTGGGCAGAAGCTCAAGAACGTAGTATTAAAAGAATATAAAATAAATAAGAGAGAAATATTAGCGATAGAATTACTTTTTTCCGATAAGGGAATCTTAAATACTATGGTTTTAGTTTTAGATAAAGATTTAACTGAAGGAAATTATAAAAAAATTGTAGAAAAAATATTAAATTAATGAGTAAAGGTAAAAAAAAGAAAAACTTAACAAAAAAGCGTAGGAAAATGAGAAAGAAAAAGCTTAGACGACAATTAAAACAGAAATAGTTAGGAGGTAAAAGAATGAAGTATAAATATAAGGTAATTGGATATCAAACAGAAGACAAAATTGCTAGAAGACTTGATAATGTTGTAATCTTATGGGTAGTCGCCAAAAATAGTGGCGAGGCACTTGATGGAGCAAAAAAGATGGTTAAAAAGAAGCACTATCGAGTGGAAGAGGTTCATGGGGTAGTTAAAGATTCTCCGCTTGAAGAATATAACTTGCAAAATCTTTTATATCAAAAATATAGGAAAAGAGTTGACACTAAAATGCTCAAAAACTCTAATGAATTAAATAATATTTTAGAAAACATCCTAACAGAATTAGCATTTCCAAAACTTAGAAGTAAAAACCAAAATAGGAAGGCATAATATGAAACTAAACAACAAAAAGAGGTGAAATAAAATGGTAGTTAAATATCCAGGAATATCAATAAAGAAAGATGGTAATTTTATCACTAAAAAGATAATATTAACACGAAATCTAAAAGACTGGTGTTGGCAACTTCATAATAATAAGACTGTTGTTCTTCTCAATAAAAACAATGGTATCTTTATGACTTTGGATAAAGTTAGACTAATGTCTTTTATAAAGTTTGCTATTAGTGCTTTGGATAAAATGAGAATTGAGGAGGCTAAACAATTTCGAGCTAGAATTAAGAAAATGAGAGAGAACTATCAGGTTAAAATTAAAAAGATGAGAGAAAGCTATAAAGAAAAAGTAAACAAACAGCGTATTAGTGCTAAAGCTAGAAAGGAGAAAAAATGAATACTTGTAAAGATTGTGGCAAAGAGATTACTAAATCGGCGATAAGGTGTCGGAATTGTCAGAATAAAGTAGTGACGAACTATGAGCGTATTAGACTAGTTCTTCTCTATCATGACAATGGAGCAACTATGACTGAAGCTAGCATGGCTCTCCATACTAGCAGACAAAGAGTAGATCAAATATATAAGAAAGAGCGAGGTAGATATTGGAAAGAAGAAGAGAAAGCGAAGATAATAGCTGAGGCACAGAAATCATTGTTAAAACTAAAAGAACATGGCGATGAAATTAAATTCAGATGTAAATATTGTAAAAAACCAGTCATAAGAAAAGAGGCAGGACGAAGAACGACATTCTGTTCTACTGCGTGTGGAACATTATATAGAAGTATCTCAGGGAGGAATAACAAAATATGGGTAGTCTGCATTGGTTGCGGAATTAAGTTTCACCCTTGGCGGAGTAGTGGGTTAAATCAAAAGTTTCATAATCAAAAGTGTTACCATAAAAATATAAGATTAAGGGGAAAAGGAAAAAGGTAAATAAAATGAGTTATAAACTAAAAATATTTTTAGATGGTTATTGGGGATGGTATGTTTCTCATCCTTGGGAGTTTCCTAAAGACTTCTATAAAGAAGCTAAAGCGTTTCTCCAACGGGGATGGAGAGGATATGCCGATTCGGATGTTTGGTCATTTGATGAATACTTAAAACAAGTTTTAGCAGGTGGTTTAAAAGAATTATCTAAGCAAGAAGCAACCTATCCTGGAATTGGCACAATGGATACCTTCAAAAAATGGCAGAAGGCACTAAAGACTAACGCTAAAAGATTTCAAGATGCCTTAGAGTATGAAGGCGAAGACCAATACAAGCTAAAGAAATACAAGAAAATACACAAAGAGCAAGATAAAGCATTGATGTTTGTGAGGAAATGGTTTGATTATTTATGGTGGTAAAAATGAAAAGATAAAATGAAAAAGAAAGAAAAAACTACAATTCTATATTTAAGAAAAGAGAGAGATGGGAATACAACTTGCTACTATTCCGATATGATTGGCGATAAGCCAGATGGAGAAATGGCAGAAAGAGGGGTTGAAATATTATTGGAATACATAAAACATATTTGGAGAATTAATTAAAATGAAAAAAATAATTGGAGTGTTGTTAATATTGCCATTGGCCGTAACGCTTATCGGTTATCTTATTATGGCTGCGATTGAGACGAATATGGCACCAGTTTTAGTCATTGGATTATTTTATATGATGGCGGCTGCTGGATTAAGTATTCTTTCGAAATGAAAACTAAAACTAAAATGAAAAAACGAAACATAAAAACACTAATTGAAATGCTCTTATCAGCAATACTTATTTTAATATTGTGGTGGCTATGGTGGGGGCTGATTTGGAGGATGGGAAAATGACATTTCCTACAACACATTTAAACGAGAAGGTTGTTGCTAAAGACGCAAAAAGATATTTTAAAGAGCTTATAAAAAATACAA
>Ga0075116_10001671_pt1 | contig 10190 bp, 9 predicted proteins | sample AntAceMetag02UKC_FD_69786 | JGI IMG/M metagenome (GOLD analysis project Ga0075116, IMG submission 69786) | Saline lake microbial communities from Ace Lake, Antarctica- Antarctic Ace Lake Metagenome 02UKC | ecosystem: Environmental > Aquatic > Non-marine Saline and Alkaline > Saline | place...
TTTTATCCGTCATCTCGATGCTTGCCGTAGCTATAAGTGGTTGTGGGGCAGGTAGCAGCATGGACAAGACCGAAGAACTGGAACCGGTAGAGATTAGAGACTATGAGGGTGAAAAACTCTCGTCGGCCAATGATTTCAGGGAAAATTCTATCGAGGGTCCGCAGCAAGTAGAGATAGAAAGTTACCGGCTCGAGATTGCCGGGCTCGTCGAAAATCCGGAGAGCTATACTTATGATGAAGCCCTCGACAGCCATCAGCACTACCAGAAAGTTGTGACAGTGAACTGTGTAGAGGGATGGAGTGCAACCATTCTATGGGAAGGTCTTCTCGTAAGAGAATTGTTAGAGGAATCGAATCCCCTGCCCGATGCCAAAGTGGTTATATTTCATGCCTATGACGGGTACACAACTTCCCTGCCTCTGGATTATATTATGAACAACGATATCATCATGGCGTATAAGATGAACGAGATTACTCTTCCGGCGGAAAGAGGGTTCCCCTTCCAACTGGTAGCCGAAAGTAAATGGGGCTACAAATGGATAAAATGGATAACCAAGATTGAATTATCAGAAGATGAGGATTACCTGGGTTATTGGGAAAGTAGAGGCTACTCCAATACTGCCGACTTGGACAAAGGCTTTTTCGAAAAATGAAAAACACACCCACCCCGGACCTGGTTAAGAGAATAATCCACTGGTCATTATTAACCGTGACAGTAATCTACTTTATTACTGGCTTCGGTATCTCGGAGTTCAGGACTGTTGAAGCTTTATCATTCGGATTATTAACTAAGAGCCTGGCTTTCAAGATGCATAACAGTCTATGGGTCCCCTTTATCGTATTGCTGGTCTTACACATAGTTTTCGCTTTAATCAGAAAGAGAAGAAAGGTTGTACCCAGTTAATTCCTGCTATTGGCTTTAGCCTTATCACAATCCTTGACTGCTAGCGATTATTAGTGTCAATATAGGCTAGAGAAGCCGGCGGGAAAGGAGATAGAGTAATGGCTACTTATATAATGCTGTTCCATCTTACCGGACGAGGCGTACAGGATATTATAGATAGCCCCACCCATATCGATACAGCCAGGAAAGTCTTTCAGGACCTGGGGGCAAAGATGAAGGATTTCTACCTGCTGATGGGTCACTACGATATTGTCTTTATAGTAGAGGCACCGGACTATGAAACTGTAGCTAAGGCTGCACTCACTCTTGACTCGTTGGGTAGCATGCGTACCGAGACCATGCGTGCCTTCACCGAGGATGAGTACCGGAAGATTATTGCTGACCTGAAGTAGCTACTGTTTATTTACGGCAATCTGGTATGGAGCGGGTGATGGGATTCGAACCCACGACATCTTGCTTGGGAAGCAAGAACTCTACCGCTGAGTTACACCCGCCCAAATCATATTTATTTTAACTCTAAAACTAATGAGTGTAAAGGGGATTAGGCTAGGGGGGAGTGACGGGGAAGCCTGTTAGAGTGTATCATAGTATAGAGCGTTTGCTGTGTACCTATATGCCTGTTGCAGTCATGGATAGAGGAGGGCCAGGTAGTGCTAGAGCCGGGCGCGCTGTCTGAGGCGGTTATTTTGGTTGGCGGCCAGGGGACAAGGCTCCAGCCGCTTACCTGTTATCTGCCCAAGCCGATGCTGCCGGTACTAAATCACCCCTTCCTGGAGCATACCATCACCTATCTTAAGGGATATGGGGTCGGTAATATCACCCTGGCGTTGAACTATCTTCCTGAAGCCATTCAGGGTTGTCTCGGTGACGGCAGCCGGCTGGGGGTATCGCTTAACTACGCGGTGGAGGCTAGCCCCCTAGGTACTGCCGGGGCGGTAAAGAATGCCGAGCGGTATCTGGACAGCACCTTTGCCGTCTTAAACGGGGACATTTTCACCGACCTCGATATTACCGATATGCTTGCTTTCCACCGGCGTAAAGGGGCGAAGGTGACTATCGCCTTAACCTGGGTGGATAACCCCTCCGCCTTCGGGGTGGTTGAGACCGATAGTGACGGCAGAGTCAAGCGCTTTACCGAGAAACCGAGCCCGGGGCAGATAGCCAGCAATTGGATAAATGCCGGCACCTATATTATCGAGCCGGAGGTCTTAGGGTATTTTCCCCAAAACAGTCACTATATGTTTGAGAGGGGGCTCTTCCCGCTGCTTCTTGAGCTGAATGAGCCGGTGTACGGCTACCCCTTTAGCGGCTACTGGCTTGATATGGGAACAGCGGAGAAGTATTTATGCTTGAACTGCGACCTTTTGTTGAATAAGGTAAGTAACCACCTTATCCCGGGCTTGGGCAGGGAGAGTATTTCCTGTGGGAAGGATGTAACTATCCACCCTTCGGCCAGGATAACTGGGCCGGCGGTAATCGGCAGCAGGTCTCAGATAGGCCGGGGAGCATCTGTTACTGGGCCTATCGTTATCGGTGCTGACTGTTACCTCGGAGAGGATGTCGGTATTGAGGAGGCTATCCTATGGGATGGCGTCAGTATTGGCGCTGGTGGCAGGCTGAAGCAGTGCATCGTTGGCACTGGCTGTAGAATAGCGGGTGGTGAGCAAGTCGCTGATTGTGTCTTAACTAAAGGCGATAGCGGACTGCCGAACAGGGGGCGTCTGAGGGTTGATTGAGCAGCCCCGTTTGATTCTATATCTATTGAAGGAGGGTTAGATGTCTGAAGAGCTTGGGCAGATTGAGAAGCCTTCGGTCGAGGAGTTTAAGGAGGGCAGAAGGTTATACTTCATTCCCCTTATTTACTGCGGTAAGGATTCCCCCGATGAGTATCTCGATAAATTTAACCGGTACTGGAACCAGATCGAGGACCAGGTGAGTGCCCTGGAGCTAAAGCTGGGTAAAATAAATAGAATATACCATGAGTTGGTCCCGGCGGGTGGTGAAGGTGGCATCAAGCTGGTAAAGGAGTTCAACGATAAGAGCTATCAGGTTGTTAAGAACAGATTGGATAAAGGGGCGCAGATGGAGGCTGCGGAAGAGGACGAACTTTTAACGGAGCTGATGGACTGGAGCCGGTGCCTGTCCGTCGGGCTGCAAAATCAGGGTGTATTTACCCGGGTCTATCAGTCTTATACCGAAGTAAGCAAGAAGAGGAATGAATATATCTCCAGTCATATTGATGAGACGCTTAAGGCGGATGAAATCGGAATACTGTTTATGAGAGAGGGGCACCAGATTCAATTTCCCCAGGATATCCAGCTATTCTATGTCTCTCCTCCGGCGCTGGATGAGATTGGACGCTGGCTTAGAGACCGCGAAACCGAATCGGAGCAAAAGGAAACCTCAGAGCAAAGGCAAGGCCAAGACGTTTAGAGCGACGGGGGCCGTTTTGTATTCAGGGCCTCGTCATATTCCACAAAAAAGTGGAGGGCACCGAAAGAGGTGCCCTCCACTTTATAGTTTCCTAACCACCTCACCACCTGGGTAATCCTCAAACCCAGCTCACTTACGGTTACCTGCGCCGTAGCGGGACCTCTCTTTGAGGCTACCCCATTTCGCTAACTCAAGTCAGGTCTGAGTTCCGCCCGCCCCGCCACTTGCGGGGCCCTATCTGTCAACTTGCCAAACTCCGTATCTCGCATGAAGCCTCATAAGCACACCTCCCTAGGTAGAATCCGTCGGGCTCTGCTTGGCCTCTATCTCCATATAAGCATATTATCCGGTGATTGTCAAGGGGGTGCTGGCAGCTAGCCTTGAGGTGAGTTTACGAGTAATCGGTGTTATAATAAGAGACAAAATTTGTTATTCTTTCAAGGCTAAAGAAAATATCCCTCTCTTAAAGAAAGTATTTTTGTGTTTCCGTTTTTATCTAGTGTTGCTCTGGTCTCAATATCCGGGGTTATGATGCCCGGTCCTATGTTTGCCGTCGTCGTAGCCAGGAGTTACCGGTCCCAGTTTGTTGGCTTAAAGCTAGCGCTGGGGCACGCTATTGTAGAAGTCCCCCTGATGCTGCTGATATACTTCGGCTTTGGGCGTTTCTTTGAAAGAGAGCCGGTCCAGATTACCCTGTACCTGGTGGGTGGGGCTATCTTGGTATGGATGGGCATCAGTATGTTCAGAAAAAGGGGTAGTGTAGTAGAAAGGGGCAAAGAACTGCGTTGCCGTTCGGTTGTGGCCGGGGTGGCTACCAGTCTGCTAAACCCGTTTTTTTTCCTGTGGTGGGCAGCCGTGGGCAGTATGCTCATCATGAAGTCCCTGACTTTCGGTTTCACGGGGTTTGCCCTGCTGATTACCGTTCATCTGCTGTGTGATTTTGGTTGGCTTGCTTCTCTTTCTGTTCTTGTCTACCGGACCAAATCACTCTGGGGGGGTAAGGTGCAGGTGGGGTTGCTTACTGCCTGTAGCCTGCTGCTTATCGGCTTCGGCGGCTGGTTTCTCTCGTCGGGCTTCCGGCTGGTAGCTTAAGCTTCGGCGTTATTATCTCTTAAGAAACTGTGTCGGATATCGGCAAATAGACCGATTCGACGAAAGGGGGTAGCTATGAGTGTGGGTTATGTTTATGACCCCATATATCTAAAGCATGATACCGGTCAGCATGTCGAAAACGCTCAGCGGTTGGTGGCAGTTATGACTTGTCTGGAAGAGAGTGGGCTCAAGCAGCAGCTTGAATATATCAAGCCCCGGGCTGCTACTGCTGAAGAGATAGCCCTGGTACATTCCCCTGAGCTTATTGCCCAAATTCAGGTGATGGCGAAGAAAGGGGGCGGTTGGCTGGATTCCGATACCGTGATGTCAGCAGACTCCTACCAGGCAGCCCTTTATGCTGCCGGTGGTCTGCTTAGGGCTGCAGAGGTGGTCCTGGATGGGGGTGGCAGCGTCTTCGCCCTGGTCAGGCCACCGGGTCACCATGCTACATCTACTCAGGCGATGGGCTTCTGTCTCTTTAATAATTTGGCTATTGCGGCCAGGTATGCTCTGAGCAAATACAAATTGGAACGTATCGCTATTATCGATTTTGATGTGCACCACGGTAACGGTACCCAGGATATCTTCTATGATGAACCCCGGGTGCTCTACATCTCGGCTCATGAGTCTCCCCTCTATCCGGGAACAGGTAGTATGGAAGAGACCGGCAGTGGGGATGGTGAGGGAACCACAATTAATATACCGCTGCCGGCTGGCAGTAGCGATACCGAGTATCTGGAGGCCTTTGATCAGGTAATCGTTCCGGCGGTCAGGCGTTTCGCTCCTCAGCTTGTTCTGGTCTCAGCGGGCTATGACCCTCACTGGTTGGAGAGACTGGCTATGATGGAGGTGAGTGTTACCGGCTTTGCCCGGATGACGGAAATCATCAAGGGGTTGGCTGATGAACTATGTGACGGCCGGCTTATCTTTGCCCTGGAAGGGGGTTACCCTCTTGATTCTCTGGCGGCTTCGGTCAGGGCTACCTTTGATGTGCTTCTGGGTAACACCGGTATTGAAGACTCGCTGGGACAGCCGCAACCTGGCTTTAAGATGCGCGGGTTTGAACCACCGGATATCACTTCTCTCATTGAGCAGATAAAGCGGCTACATAACCTGCCCTAGCCGTCTATAAAGAGAGCCGCTTAGAGTTATAAGGATAGACTTACGGGGCTAAACCCCTTGAAAATTGTTCCTTCTTCTCTTCAGCCTTAGCTTTTTCCTATTCGGAACATCTTGGTCCCGCAGGTTGGGCATATCCCCTGAGTTGCCGGTTTCCCGTTCTTCATAGTTATGGCCTTGGCATCCTTCATTTCCCGCTTGGCGCGGCACTTTACACAGTACGCTTGCATCTAGTCACACCCCTTTTTACTAAACAGGGTAGTCTATACGGTTGTAGAAGTCAATCGCCCGATAGTTGGGGTTGCTGCTGTAAGAGGGGAACTTACCGCATCGGGTTTCCTCAACAGGGGGTGTAGTGTGAAGTTAAGAAGTAACTCTATCAGCTCTCTTTGACCGGCTGCGGGTTCCGTTTGAAGAGGTTGCTCCACTTTCCTTCCTCCCAGGCTACCAGCAGGTTAGGGGCAATGCAGACTGAGCTGAAGGTCCCGGCGATGACGCCGATGAGCATCACCACGGCAAAGTTTTGAATTGATGCACCGACAAAGAGGAGCAGGGCCAGGATGACAAACAGTGTAGTCAGACTGGTGTTCAAGGAGCGGCTTAGGGTTTCGACGAGGCTGTTATTAACTACCGTCTTAAAGTCAGCACTTACTTTCCGGCTTAAATTCTCCCGTATTCTATCAAAGACGACCACGGTGTTGTTGACACTGTAGCCGACGACAGCCAGAATACCGGTAATAAACATCAGGTTGATCTCCCAGCCGAACACACCGCCGAGAACGGCAAAAATTCCCAGTGCCACCAGGATATCGTGTCCCAAGGCTATTAAGGCGCAGGTGCCGTAGCGGAAGGGGTTTGGCATCCTGCGGAATGCCCAGGTGATATAGAGCAGTATCCCGACCGCGGCTACCGCGATGGCAATACCGGCATTGCGTGCCGTCTCAGAGGCTACCATCGGTGATACCGAGTAGAATTCTGATTCGGTGATTGCCCCAAATCTATCCTGTAGAGTATTCTCCAGTGTGGCTTTGCTTTCGCCGGAGATCTCTTCAGTGCGGATAAGAAAGCCGTCCTCACCGGTCTGTTGAATCAGGGCGCCGGGATAACCGGCGCTGGCCAGCTCTTCTTTCAAGTCGCTCTTGACTACCGTCTGTTCAAAGCTGACTGTCAGCATAGAGCCGCTGCTGAGCTCAATACCGGGTTTGAGCCCGAAGCTGGACAGAGAGATGATGCTGAAGAGAATAATTACCCCTGAAGCAACGAAGAACCAGAACCTTTTTCCTACAATATCAGTCATTTTCTTTCCCTGAATAGACGCTGAATAGTGAACTCTTTTGCGCCAGGCGAGTACCGGCTAATGTGCGCAGGAAGGTGCGGGTAACCACAACCGCACTGAACATACTTATCGCTACCCCGATAGCCAGAGTAGCGGCGAAGCCCATCACCGGAGCGCTGGCAATAATACTACTGCCTAGCCAGTAGAGGATACCGCAGACAATGAAGGTGGTTATATTGCTGTCCCGGATTGCTGGCCAGGCCCGGCCGAAGCCGGTCTCAATGGCGGATGCCAGGGGCCGACCCAGCCGCAGTTCTTCTTTCATCCGTTCGAAGATAAGAACATTGGCATCTACCGCCATACCTATAGATAGCACAAAGCCGCCGATACCGGCCAGGCTGAGGGTGACTGGTATCAACTTAAATATCGCCAGCACTGATACCGCATAGAACAGTAAAGCACCGCTGGCGAGGGCTCCGGGCATGCGGTAGTAAATCATCATAAAGACCATAACCAGTATCAGCCCGATTAGCCCTGCTGTAAAGCTCATATCGACAAAGTCAGCACCCAGGATAGGGGAGACCGTTTGCTCATAAACGGAGGTCAGCGGCACCGGAATGCGGCCGGCATTGAGCTGTTTGGATAATCTCATAGCCTCGTCAAAGCTTAATCCTGTGATGACTCCGCTATCGCTAATTACGTCGTTGACAAAAGGCGCAATCGCTCTGTTGTCTTCTTCTGAACGGAGCGTGTCACCGCCTTCGAATATACCCAAGCGCTTTCCCAGCAGTTGCGTAGTGATTACTTCGGACAGTTTGCTCCCTTCTTCATTCCATTCAAACACTAGTTGTATTTTCCCGAAGTTATCCTGGGTTACATACGTGTTTTCTCTGAAGAAGGCGCTACTTAGCACTGTTTCTTTGCCATTAATCTCTGCTGCCGCCGATTTCCATCTACCCAGCTCGTTTTCCCATTTGGCCTCTTCTTCATCGGCGACTTGTTCTCCGAACTCTAATATAGCTGTACGCGAAAGACTTTCCTTTTCTTTGTCGGTAATACTGAGTCCAGGTAACTCGACTGCTATGCGGTTTTCCCCTAATTTTTGAATAACTGGCTCAGTCACTCCCAGCGGGTTGATTCGGTTGGCGAGAACGTCTATTACTCCATCAATAATACCGGATTCATCACCTGGCTCTACTTGAGACAGGTCAGCCTCATATACCAGGTGAACGCCACCCTGCAGGTCCAGCCCCAGGCGCACTCCCTTCTGGCCCAGCACCCCCCTGTCAAGGGGTACGACAACAAGTAGAGCCAGGGTGAAGAGAATACCGATTATTATGAGGGGAGTCCTGTTCTTCCTGATCATCCTTACCCCGCTTTATTCTCCAGGTGCTTTCGAATATAGGATAGTGCTTCCTCTCTGGTCTTGAACTCGCCTGAGGCATGGGCTTCGCATACCAGTTCCAGCAGATGCCCTATTCCGGGCCCGGGGCTGAGGCTAAAGATATTGATTAGGTCATTACCATTAATCAGCCTGGGTGGGGAGACCAGAGTCTCCTGCTCGAAACGTTTGGTCAGGACATAGTCTACTATCCGGTTGTGCTCCCGCCACCCATCTGGGCTGAGGAGGGAGCCTCTGGTGGCTAAGTGGTCAGCCAGGCTCAGGAATAGTATATCGATACCGGCATCGCCGGTATCACGGAAGTAGCGGTAGATAGCCCGTTGCGTAGGGAGGACACCGCTCTGGCTCATCTGGGTCGGTCTCATGTGGTGCTCTACCATAGTCTCTACCAGCTTTATCTCTTTATTGCTGAATCTCAGCCTCTCCAGAATACTATTACTGACTGCCGCTCCTTCCTTGGCGTGTCCCAGAAAACGCATTCGGCTACTGCAATCAATAGCTTTAGTCTGCGGCTTAGCGATGTCATGAAGAAGTGCCGCCAGCTTGAGCATCAGCCTCCTGGTGCTGCCGCTGCTTACCTCGGTGTTGAAGTGCTCGTCTAGTTCCACTGACCAGGGAACCATGGTCATAGTTTCCCTGTCGGCATACTCCCAGCTTCCCTGACGGAGTAGGAAATCAACGGCGGCTACTGTCTTGAGGGAATGGTCAAAGACATTCCAGAAGTGTTCTATGGGCTGTTCAACCCCCTTTTCCAGGGCCAACTCCGGGACTATGGCAGTTAGCAGCCCCAGCCTATCAAGGTGGGGTAGCCCCGCTTCGGCCTGGGGAACAGCCAGAAGCAGGAGCAACTCTTCCCTTACCCGTTCACTGGCGATGCCGGTGATAAGATGGCAGTAGCGTTGCATCAGTGCCTCAGTCTCACCGTCAATAGTAAAACCGAGCTCGTAAGACAGGCGTACCGCCCTTAGCAGGCGGGCGGCGTCTGACTCAAATGCGGTCTGGGTAACTGCTCTGATAATACCCTGCTGAAGGTCACGCTGACCCTGAAACGGGTCGATAATGGTGAAACCGGTATGCTTCTTTTCTAACTGGCTGAGTTCAATCGCCATGGCGTTTATGGTGAAATCACGTTGCCCTAAGTCTTCTTCAATGCTGCCCGCAAACGTGGAAAAATCAAGCTCACACTGCTCACTGGCATTACCTGTCAGGACTACCCTGCCTATCCTGTTTACCGTATCCATCGGTATATATTTAGCATCGAGAGCGATGGATACCCTATGGGCAATCTCCAGGGCGTCGGCGGCTACAGCAATGTCAATATCAGCCGTGTTCCTCTTGAGCAGCATATCACGGACAAAACCACCAACGATGTAGGACGGAATATTTTGCTCGGCAAGGAAACGGCTCAACCTGGTGAGTAGTGGTGAGACTATGGGCTCAATCAACCTGTCGAAAAAGCCTCTGGGAGCTTTTCTAGCAGCGTTCATCTCGCCATCAGTGCTTCTAATCTCCGCTAACAATTGCATTCCTAATGTAAGTAGGTCAGCCCTCAGCCTTTCCTGTTTCTTTCCCGTATCTAAGGACTAACTATACTATACGAGCCGTTCCTTTAGCAAGGCGAATCAGCGATGTTTTATTGACCTCAAGCAAGCCCTACCGGGTCAATATCGATTGTCCAGCCCTTTGGTATCGGTATTTCAGAAAGGAAGGTAGACGGTTCGGCGCCGCGAAGTATGAGTTGCCAGCGGAACCGCCCTCGTAATCTATAGAGAAATGCCGGTGCCGGTCCGATCAGACTGAGGTTATCTATCCCTTTTGTCTCTATTTCACCGGTTAGCCGGTGCTTAATTCTTTCTGCCTCCCGCTGGCAGAGGGTTTCGTTAGTGTGGCTATAGGTAAGACGGGCCAGCCGTGTGAAGGGGGGGTTGTGAAGCTGGCGCCGGTAGTTGATTTCCTGTTTGTAG
>Ga0075116_10001674_pt1 | contig 10185 bp, 19 predicted proteins | sample AntAceMetag02UKC_FD_69786 | JGI IMG/M metagenome (GOLD analysis project Ga0075116, IMG submission 69786) | Saline lake microbial communities from Ace Lake, Antarctica- Antarctic Ace Lake Metagenome 02UKC | ecosystem: Environmental > Aquatic > Non-marine Saline and Alkaline > Saline | place...
ATTATGAGTTGAAGTCAGACAGAGAAATCAATAAGTTAATTAGAGAGTACAAAGTTGACTTTAATGATGAGAACGAAGAAAATTTATCTGTTGACTATATAGAATAATGACAGATAAAGAAACACAAGACGCTATCGGTGATATAAAAAACAAATTAGATTCACTAAAAAATTGAACTTTTAAAATTAACCTTAACAACACAATGGGATTCGGAACAACTACAACATCAGACAACTACTTTATTAAAATTCGTGGTCTTAAGAAATGAGAAGACAAAGTATATTTTGAAGTAACCAAAGGAGAAGAGAAAATTGAAGCGACATTTATAGAGTGAAACGTAGTAAGTATAGAACCATCTAGCTATGAATATGAATGAACTGTTAGAAATACATACAAATTAACATTAGAAGATGCTGATTGAAAATATACACTTGATACAGCCTATACAGGAGTATGAAGAGCTATATTAAATTGTCTATGAAGTGCTGAGAAATTAGGTAAAGTTAAGATCTCTGTATATATTAATAAGAAAGGATTTAAAAGTGTATACGTAGAGAATAACTGAGAATCTTTAAAATGGTCAGTATCTATCGATGAACAAAAGACTATGATAGAAGAAATTAAAAACAAAAAATGAGAAGTAATTCAAAGAGATTATGCTCAACTAGAAGAACACTTTAGAGACATAGTTATACCAAAGGTTAAAGCTAATATCTGAGAAGCTGTTGTAAAAGAAGAAGTTAAAGAAGAAGTTAAAAAAGATATGGAAATAGAAGAACTGCCTTTTTAGTATCTAACTAAACATAATGATACTCTATATATTATTATCAATAGGCCTATATACTGCTTTAGCTGACTACTTATCAGTTAGAGCGTGGGAATTATTACCTCGCACACTATTTGTTGTGTTAGGTGAGGAGTTAATTAAGAACTCTTTCCCCTGGTTTAAGAAAGGATATAGTCGTTATCTATGCCATATTACATTTGGTGTAGTAGAGTATATTAAGACAGCTTGACCAGAAAATTATATGGGTAGATTATTTCCTCTTTGAATACATTTAATGATATGAGTTATAAACCAATTTAAACCAAAAGTATGATTTATAGTTGGATGTATAGTTCATATTATGTGGAATATATGATTAGGGTTGAATAATCGATTGTTAATAACTTGAGCAGTAGCGTTGTGATGGACCTTCATTATGATTAATATTATAACATTGAGACAAAATTTAAATTAATAAATAAAATTAAAATGACAGATTGATTAATAAAAGGAGAATACGTTTCATATGAGTGAAACCTATACCAAATAGATAAAGAAACATGAAATGGGTATTGTGCTATAATAAGAGTATGATATAAAGAAGAAGTAATAGAAGCAGATATTGAGAATTTATTATATTGAGGTAAACAACCTATATTCAAAGTAGTATGCACAGAAACTGAAGATTGAACAATATGAAAGTTTGTATGTCCAGAGTGTTGAAAGACAAATACACATTGATTTGGTTTAAAAATAGAACCAGAAGATGATGAATTAATTGTAGGGCATAGAATATCTCATTGTAGATGTTGGGATGGATATGGAATATTTATATAAAAAAAACAAAATGCATAATAAGGTTAAAAAAGAAGAGGAACAAGATAAAATAAAAAAAAACAGTTTCAAAACTAAAAAGCTTATTAGTTATTTAAATGCGTCTTATATGGATGAGTGTGAGACATTATGATTTAATAATATCAAAGATAAATGCAATAAATGATATTATTATAAAAGTTGATCATTACAATGACACTGGCGATTAGATATTTAAATTAATAAATAAATACGAATGGAGAAATTAAAAGATTTTATTAAATATAACCTTATATCTAACAATGTAGAATATCCTCTAGGTAAAGTATCAGAATTTGCTGGTATCACTAAACAGAATATGACTTACTATGTTAGAAATCAATTTATTCAGGTTATAAAGAAAGACGGCAAACAAACTAAGAGTGTTTCAGCCGTAGAGCTAGTTAGATTTGTGGCTATGAAGAAATTCTGAGTACATATCGATAAAGTATGAGCAAGGTCATTAATAAATGAGGTTCAAAAAGCTTTAACTAATAAATAATAAACTAAATGCCGTTACAATCTACAGTTAATAAGATATTATTAAAACGCATAAATGAACAAGATCTGTTAATTAAAGCATTAATATTAATGATAAAAGAGAACACACAGAGAATAGAGAGAACAGAAGATATAATAAGGGAGATAATAAAGTGAATAAATAATTTAGAAATTAACAATTAAAAATGGATAAAATTGATAAACTAATTACAGGATTTTGGATCCACTTAGAAACAAATAAAATCAAGTATGTATTCCTTTGAGTAGCAATGGTAATACCTACAGTAATATTTAGAGTTATACAATCTTTAAAACGTAAACATAAATAAAATGGATATAATAAACGAATTAAACGCACCAGCTATTAAAACAGAAGAAACTGTCAAAGAACTATTAAAAAGATTTTCAGGACAAGGGACTAGTCATCAAGTTAAAATAAAATATTTAAGGCACAGTTTAAGATTAAAATGAAATAGACTTATGACAGAGATTAAATCACGATTCAAAAAACCTAATCCAGATAATTTATGTCATTACTTTAAGTAAATATGGAAAAGAAAAAACATGATATGATGGAATAATTATATTAAACTATAAAGAAATACCTGAACATTTAGTTAATGAAAAATAAACATGAAATTCTTCGCATTATGTATAAAAGTATTTATTGTATGAGCTTTTGTTTGATTAGTATTAAAGACTACTGTATTTTGAAACAGTTATTACTTTAATCTATGGAATAGATCATTTGTTTATAAAGATATCCCTCAATGGAAACAAGATATATATAAAGACAATAATATACCAACTAGAACTATGTTAAAATTAGAGGCTGTAGCACAAATAGAATGTTGAAGAGATGATTGAATGTGTATTAATAGCTCAGATTGTTGACCATTTCAAATAAACCAAATGCACAGAGAAATGTATAATGAATGTAAAGCAGATGTACAGGCTTATAAATGGAATATGATAAATTGTAATCCATCAGATAGTGCATGGTGTATATCAGCTGAAATTATTAGAAATGATTTATATATTAAACAAGCCAACTGGACATTAAATAGATGGCTACATTATGTTAGAAAGTATGATCGGTTTAGCATGGATGATAAAGAGAGGGCTAGAAGGTTATTTGTAATACATAACTGAAACAATAGAAGATCATGTTGATGAAAAGAATGGAAATATTGTTATGCAGAAAAAGCATGAGTAGTATATAAATGATTACAAGCTTTATATAATAAACGAACACCATGAAAGGAATAAAAGAAACACTAGAGACACATATAAGAAAGATGGATTGACTAGAAGCCTTAGAGTCAGACATGACTCAACTAGAATATGCTAAGCTAAGGGTTAAGGTAGTAGAAGACCTATTCGAGGCATTAACTAGACAAGAATATAAAGAAGGATTATATAAAGATATAGCAGATAATTTAACTTAAAAAAGAAAATAATCAAGTGGGTAGTATCACTACCCAGTTCAAAATTATTGCATCAATTATTTTAATAATAAATTGATTAATAATAGCATATAATTCAGTATATCCTAGCCTATCATCAATGTTTATGTGATTTATTGTTATATTAACAATCCAGGCATGATATATTTATTTAATATTCACTCAATAAACACCATGAATAATATAGATTGTTATAGTTGTATAGAATGTAAAGATTCTATAGGATCTATAAATTGTATAGATTGTATAAATTGTATAGATTGTGATGATTGTGAACATTGTTATAATTGTAAATGACTAAACTATAGACAATACTATTATGATAATATTCAATATACTAAAGAAGAATACTATGATCTTATTAATAATTTAATTACTAAATAAACACCATGGATATAAACATAAAAGACTTAACAAAAGAACAAAGAGAAGATTTAAAGAAACAATTAGACTGATATGAAGAGACACCTAAGACTATAAGGTATATAAAAGACTGAGATGATTATTATTATATAGGTGGTAATTGAGCTATGTATTATTCTATCTATGAAGATGAAAATGATAATAATAATAATAATAATGATAGTAATACTACTATAGCTATATGAAATCCTTTTCTAACAAAACAAGAAGCAGAAAAAGAAGTAGAGAAACGTAAAGCTATAGTAAGAATTAATAATAGAATAGATGAATTAAATGATTGATGGATACCTGATTGGGACGATCATTATAAATATAATATATACTACAATAATAATTTATATGCTAAATGTTATAAATGTGACTTTACAACGTATAGAAAAGAATCACATGCAATTAAATATATGCAAACAGAAGAAATAGCAGAAGAGATTATAAAAGAGTATAAAAACGATTTAGATATTATTTTTGATATAAAATAATAACTTTAATACCTTACTATTAAATAACAATGAATAAATTGAAAAAAATATGACTTATATTTATACTGCCATTTATTATATCTTTTTTATGTTTTGTAGTATTTTTATTTATGTATATAGCTACTAGAAATATATGAGCGTTTATATATATCACAATGGTAGTTATGTTTTCTGCATGAATAGTAATATTACTTATTTCAGAATAGAAAAGTTTTAAAATAATTTAATTATTAATAAATAAACAACAATGATTAATATAAAAGACTTAACAAGAGAAGAAAGAGAAGATTTAAAGAAACAATTAGACTGATATGAAGAGAAGCCTAAAACTATATGGGATATGAAAGATTGAGATAGCTACTATGTTATAGATTTTGAATGAGATATATTAAGTTATAGCTATGATACTACCTATGCAGATGATGTTGTATCTACGTGAAGCTCGTTCTTAACTAGAGAAGAAGCTGCAAAAGAATTAAGTAAACGTAAAGCTATAGTAAGAATTAATAAAAGAATAGATGAATTAAATAATTGATGGATACCTGATTGGGAATATTATTGTCAATATAAATATAATATATCTTATGATATTGATGATAAATATTATTGAGTAGACTCTGCAATGTATAAAAAAAGAGGAATAATAATTAAATTTATGAAAACAGAAGAGATAGCAGAAGAGATTATAAAAGAGTATAAAAACGATTTAGATATTATCTTTGATTTAACATAAAGGGGGTGATTAAAATGAAACATGTTTGTGGAAGAGTACCAGGAAGTAGAAATTGTCTTTTGTTAAAGAACTTAGTACATCCACCCAAGAGATGCAAGAACTGTGTATTGAAAGGAAAGAAGTAGTTCTTCCTGATGTCAGGAAGAACTATAATAAGTAGGGGGGTTATTTACTCCCCCTAATTTAATTAATTAATTAATATATTATGAATACTAAAAAGATATCAATATGGTGTAAAGGTGTTAAAGAACCATTTACATTTGTATGAGAACCTAAAACAGACCTAGAGACCATGAATGTCCTTTATTATGAATGAGAAGAATGATGAAGAGAAGTTATATATTATTTTAGAAAAGACAATATAGTATGTGTGAGAGAATCAAGTTTTAAACTTAACTAATATAACTATGGAGATACCTAATAACATACTAGAGATATTAAATAGTATAGATACATATTCATGAATAGAAGAGATATCAGAAGATATAGATATAATAAAAGAATTTATAATTGATTTATAATATAATTAATATATAATGTTTATAAGAAGAATTATACAATAACAAGTTTTTAAAAACTAACTAATATAAATATGGCTAAAGTAAGTTATGACGCAAGGAATGTAGAAGTAGTTCTACAATATCTAGGAACAAAACCTTATGAAGAGGTTAAAGAACTAGTTAAATACCTACAAGAAAGATGAGAGATTACACCAGATCCAGTAGAAGAAGTAGAATCAGTAGTAGAGGAAGAGGTAACAGAATAACATATAAGGGAGTATAGAAATATACTCCTTTTTAACTAATAATTAAGAATAAAATGACTAATAAAAAACAACAGCTATGGAGATTTGATTGATTAAATGTTAATATAAATGAATACTACTTAAAATCTTTACTTTGGAAATATTGATTTACTCGGTCCCCTTGAGAATCATATACTTTTTCTCATAGAGTCGATGGGATTTATAAATATGAATTTAATGAATTAAGTCAAAAATATACTCGTTGAATAGATATTAAAGAAGGAGATATTAATCATTATGAAAAAAAGACAGCAGATAAACATTTTTTTATAACTCTTTGAATAAGAGAATATTATAAATTATGTGCGTGAGAAAGGAGTATATTCCTTTACAAATTGGAAGATGCAATTAATGAGGGTTGCGATTGTTTAAAATGATTACTTAAAATATTAGAGTGATGAAAAACTAATAAATATAACCAATTATCTACCTTTTTAACTAATAATAATGACTAATAAATATAAGAAAGTCTAACTTCCTCTTGTATTATTAATTAATATATTTATAACGTAATTACATTAATATTCTTTCTTGGGACTTGTGAAGTTAATGGACCTGCTCAAAACCGCTATAAACGGCAATGATCTGTGGAATGATTCAATACCCTATATAATAAACAGTAAATGCTTTCTCCGGGGTGTTTATTGTTTACTCTATACTATATACTGTATACTGTAAACTATAAGCAAGAATGTTAAGGACAATTTTCTTGTATTAGAAAATATACTTACTTAATGCTTATTATATAGGGACTTAATTTTTCTTCCCTACTAAAACATATAATTGCAATAACTCTTATTCTATATATATCTAGTATATATAACTATATTATATTACATATAAAGGACTTAAATAATATTTTGGTCTTTTTTTGTTACTAAAAAGGTCTAAAGTTAACATCAACTATTATATATGTTAAACAAACTCTAGATAGTTAACATATAAATGAATTTGGTGATTTTGTAACTAGTTGGGTCTATACAAAAAACACTTGATATTAATGTATTAATTATTATAACTATATTAATTGTGATATTCATTTATCATAATGATCTACAGATAGACTAAGGCATTTAATTATGTCTTTTTCTAGTATAATAAAAGTCTAACTTCCTCTTGCAATTGACCATAACTTGTTTATAACTAATTAAAGTAGTTGTGCTTAAATCAACTAAATCGGCAAGACTATGCTATTTATTCACTAAAATTATCTGTATGGCAAAATGAAAGAAAACTAGGTCTGAAGATAAAATAAAAGTAATTAAAGCTAAATTAAAAGATCCACAGAAAAGCCTTAGGGATATAGAGAAAGAAACTTGAGTAAAGAGAGATACAGTAAAGAGTATTATAGATAAAGTACCTGAAACAATTAAGACAACATACGACAGCCATTGACATATTATAGAAGCTATAGATAGTATTATTAATAAGGTTACAAAGTTAACTAATGAGTATTTAAATACTGTTAATCCTTTACAAATGGAGTCAAGAGATGTGAAAGCTCTTACTGATGTAGCCAAGATAAATTTTGATAGAAAGCAGATATTAGAATGAAAACCAACAGAAATACATGAACATAGTATAGATTTAGCATGAAAGACACCGAAACAATTAGAAGAGATGAGAAATAAATTGTTATGATAATCTTTAAATACTAAGATAAAGACATGAGTGTAGATTTAAGTGATTTTAGAGAGGTTTGTTATGATATATTAAGAGAGGAACAGAATTCGTCATCGTTTCCGTATACGTTAGTTGATCTAATGATAAATACAGCACAACAAAGAATATGTACTGGTAGAGTTATTAATCCATTAACAAAAGAAACAGCAAGGAAATGAACTTTGCCGTTTTTGAATACTGATAGATTCTACGCTAATGTACCAACAACTAGTTTATCAGCTGATACAACAGTATGAGCAACTACATTGACAGTAGCGGATACAACTAACTTTGAGAGTACATGATCATTATATATAGCATGAAATATTATAACATATACATGAAAAGGATCGACAACGTTTACATGAGTAACTTGAGTACTATTTGCATTTAAAAGCTGAATGGAAGTAAGTGTAGCGTTTACGTTACCAACTGATTATGCTAACGTTATAAACATAACATATAATAATAAGTTTAAATTAGAAGCTAAAAACTTTGATGATATATTCGAAGATTTAAACCAATATAAAGGTAACAATTACCAAAGGAATAGAGCTAATTCTATATATGAATCACCATATAAGATAGCTCCTTTTTATGTAATCAAAGATAATGCTTATATGATCCTATTCAATATGAATGACTTAGATTGAATAATAAGGTTAAGGTATGAAAAATTACCATCAACATTGACAGCAACAACTGATACTACTGATATTGATAATGATTTGTTCGCTAAAGGTACTGTACCTTACTTAGCAGTGTGAGAGATACTGTATAATAGATGAGAAGAAGCAAGAGCTGCTGAAATACTAAACTTTGGTATATGACAGGTTAAAGAGATGTATACATACTATAACGGTACAACATATGAGAAACTTAATTGAACACAATATAAGATAGGAAAGAGTAGATTAAACATTTAATTTATTAAAATATAGTTAATGAGTTACTCGTCGGCTAAATGGATATCTCCTAAGAATACTTTCTCTTGATGATACGTTGATAATACTGTCAACCTTTTTCTTGCTGATAAATTTTCTCCTTACTTAAGAAACGCTAGACTCGATTGAGAGAGTATAACAATAAGACCTGGTCATCAACTGTTTGCTACATTAACAGCTTGAAGTTATCCTAAAGGTATATGATCTTATTTAAGGACAGTGGAGACTAACGATAGACTGGTTGTAAGACATAATACTGATGCTACACATAAGCTATACTCTATAACAGAAGCATGAGTTGCTACAAGTATAACAACAGCATGAAATATAACTTGAGATGGTAGAATGAGTTTCGTTAATATATGAGACGTTATATACTGTTTTAATGGAGCTGATGACTTCGGTAAACTAGACTGAACAACTTATACAGTACCATCTTCATGAATAGCTTGAGCTTTTGTAAGATTCTGAGTAGTATTCAATGGTTGTTTATGGATATCATGAGCTGATATCTTCCCTAATAAAGTATACAAGAGTGTTGCAGATGACTATGAAGATATGTCTTGAGCATGAAGTGATGATTTCACTTTCCAAGAGACTATAACATGATTAAGTGCTAATTTACAAGCACTATTCTATTTTACAAAGAACACTATATCTGTAACATGAGTTAGCGATATAACAGACACAGCTTGAACGATTACTTATACAAATAGATCATTAGCTGTTAAAGAATGAGCAGTTAATCATGCAAGTATAGTAGAAACATGAAGTAGAACTTATTACTTAACACCTAGTAATAAGATAAACATGATAATGAGATGAACAGATGTTGATTGATATGAAGCATTGGAGTTATCAGAAAGAAAGTATCAATGAATAAGTAAAATAATGAGTACGTTAGATAATGACCAAACAGACAGTTTCGGTTATTTCTTACCTAAAGATAATTTAATTAAATGGTTTGTTAAGACACAATGAGCTACATTTAATGATCTATGTATAGTATATGATTTAAGTAAGGATGCTTTCCTTGTAGATGGTCAGAAGTTCTTCTATTGATGAGTTAACTTCAAGAATAAGAATTATACTATATCAATGATAGAACCAAAAGTATATAAAGATGAGATAAACCAAGATGATGAAGATGTACCTATACCGTTTGAGTATAGAACTAAAGAATTCTATATAACAGATCCTACGTATAAGAAGATATTACGAGAGACAAGAACGTTAGTTGATATAAACGAGCTTGCAGAGTTAAAACAGACATTATTCGCAGATTGATGATTAATAGATACCAAACAAATAGATAAAGATAACGTTAAAATATTTAGAGATTGAATATGAACTCTACCTATAGGAACGTTTGCTATATGAATGCCAACACAAACACTAGATGAATACCAAGAAACATATATACTAAGGACAAAATGAAACTTAAATACATTATGAAAGAAGTTCCAGTTTAGATTTATAAATAATAGTTTAGCCTGAAAAGTAAGACTAAAGAATATATCAATGAAGATAGAACAAAAACCATGATTAGCAACA
>Ga0075116_10001678_pt1 | contig 10181 bp, 10 predicted proteins | sample AntAceMetag02UKC_FD_69786 | JGI IMG/M metagenome (GOLD analysis project Ga0075116, IMG submission 69786) | Saline lake microbial communities from Ace Lake, Antarctica- Antarctic Ace Lake Metagenome 02UKC | ecosystem: Environmental > Aquatic > Non-marine Saline and Alkaline > Saline | place...
GCCACTCCGGCGATCGTGGTGGAGCTGACGGGGATCGAACCCGTGATGCGACAATGCCATTGTCGTGTGATCCCGCTTCACTACAGCCCCACAACGCGGGATGATTTTAACATTTTAGGCAATGTTTGTCAAATTTAACTTTACACTTGAGCATTGCACAAGTGTAAAGTTAGTGAGCTATGACTCAAGAATTTTACCCCTTTAAGAAGATCGAAGCGAAGTGGCAGAAGAAATGGGATAAGCAGGGCCTGTTTAAGATGGATCCTGTTTCTCCCAAAGAAAAATACTACTGCCTCATGATGTTTCCGTACCCTTCGTCAGCCCTCCACGTGGGCCATGGCAGAAACTACATCATAGGAGATGTGGTCGCCCGATACAAGATCATGCGAAAATTCAACGTGCTTGCCCCGATGGGCTGGGACGCATTTGGCCTGCCAGCTGAAAACGCTGCAATAAAAAGCGGCATACATCCAAAGACCTCGACCTTAAGCAATATCAAGACAATGAAAAAACAGCTGGATGCCTGGGGCGTGGGCTATGACTGGGACAGGGAGATCGCTTCCTGTATGCCCGACTATTACAAATGGACGCAGTGGATATTCCTCAAGCTCTACGAAAAAGGCTTGGCATACAAGAAAAAGGCGGCAGTAAACTGGTGCCCGTCCTGTCAGACTGTTTTGGCAAATGAGCAGGTCGTGGATGGTGGTTGCGAGAGGTGCTCCACTGAGGTAGAGCAGCGAAAATTAGAGCAGTGGTTTTTTAAGACTACAGACTATAGCCAGAGGCTCCTGGATGATCTTTCCCTTTTAAAGGATTGGCCTGAGAGGGTAAGATTAATGCAGAAGAATTGGATCGGCAGGAGTGAAGGCGTGGAAATAGATTTTAAAGTCGTTGATAGCGATATTGTCCTGCCGTGTTTTACCACAAGGGTAGATACTATTTACGGCGCCACTTACATGGTGCTTGCAGCAGAACATCAGATGGTGGATGAATTGATAAAAGGATCCAATAATGAAAGAGAGATAAAGACGTTTATCAGCGAGGTTAAAAAAGAGAGCGTTATTGACAGAGTCTCTGCAGCGACTGAGAAAAAAGGCATTTTTACAAATAGATACGTTATAAACCCTGTTAACAATAAAAAAATACCGCTATGGATCGCAAATTATGTATTGATGGAATACGGCACTGGCGCTGTCATGGCAGTGCCTGCGCATGATGAGAGGGATTTTGATTTTGCAAAAAGATATGGATTGTCAATAGAGGTGGTAATAGACGATCCAAAAGCCTCGCTTGATGCAAAGATAATGAAAGAGGCGTATATTGAAGAAGGCGTAATGGTAAATTCTGATCCATTTAATGGTATGTCGAGCCTCGATGCTATAGAAAAGATAGCAGACTACATGGAAAAAGAGAGTATTGGCAGGCGAAAGACTCACTATAAACTGAGGGACTGGCTTATTTCCCGTCAGAGATACTGGGGCGCGCCAATACCGATCGTCTACTGTGACAAGTGCGGCATACAACCTGTGGATGAGAAAGACCTGCCAGTGCTTTTGCCTGAGAAGATAGAATTTTCCGCCAAGGGCGGATCCGCCTCAGGCGGAAAACCTTGTACCGAATCACCTCTAAAGCATGCAAAGTCATTTGTAAATACAAAGTGTCCGAAGTGTAAAGGCAACTCTACCCGCGAAATAGATACAATGGACACATTTGTGGACTCGAGCTGGTATTTTCTGAGATATCTCTCACCGAAAGACAGGAAAAAGCCCTTTGATAAAAAAGTCGTTGATAAGTGGCTGCCGGTCGACCAGTATATCGGTGGCGTAGAGCATGCAATATTGCATCTGATGTATTCCAGATTTATCGTAAAGGTGCTTTATGACATGGGACATATTGGTTTTAAAGAGCCGTTCGCAAGGCTCTTTACCCAGGGCATGATCGTTAAAGATGGGGCAAAGATGTCCAAGTCAAAAGGCAATACGGTCAGCCCTGACAAGCTTATTGATAAATACGGCGCAGACACAGTCAGATTTTATACATTGTTTATTGGTCCGCCTGAGAAGGACGCTGAATGGAATGACAGGGGCGTGGAAGGCGCGTGGAGGTTTTTAAATAGGGTGTGGAGACTTGTGGGTGAAGTGTGTAGGGTGAAGGGTGAAGGGGGTAAGGGATCAGATGATACCGCTAAATCTTTAAAGCGCAAGACTCATCTTACTATTAAAAAAGTCACAGAAGACATGGAGGGCGCGTTTCATTTCAATACTGCCCTTAGCGCGATTATGGAGCTGGTTAATGAAATATACTCATATATGAGTATTCACCCTTCACCCTACACCCTTCACCTAAAAGAGGCTGTTGATACAGTAGTGATTCTTCTCGCTCCATTTGTTCCGCATATTGCAGAAGAGATGTGGGGCAAACTGGGCAATAAAACAAGCGTGTTTGAGGCAGAGTGGCCAGGCTATGATAAGGATGCATTGGTAGAGGATAGCGTCACAATACCTGTGCAGATCAATGGCAAGTTCAGGACAAAGATCGAGGTCGCATCAGGCACGACAGAGGATGAGATAAAAAGCATAGTTTTAGGAAACACAGTCGTCAATAAATGGACACAAGGCAAGCCACCCAAGAAGGTCATCGTCGTAAAGGGGAGACTGGTGAACCTGGTGTTCTAGCTTTACACTTGAAGATTGCAAGAGTGTAAGGATAAGTCTTTCAATGTCGTGCTCTTTAAAGTCTATAAAGGCGATTTTGTGGATATTGAGGATTTTAATATAAAATTGGTGGAGTATATAGTAAAGTAATTGTGTATTAACCTTGGGTAGATGCGTAGGCTGCCGTGGGGGCAGCCTACGCATCTACCCAAGGTTAGACGCGGAAACAAAGGAGAGAATATGATTGCTAAATTAGGTTCAGTGTTGATACTTATTTTGGTTTTATCCGGCTGTGCAGATGTGAAGACGCCGACGGCAGGGTATGCATTGACGCATCCATTGAGCACAAAGACTATGGTTGTCTCTGGGACAAGCAAGGGCGAGGTCTTGGAGAAATGGGGCGAGCCTTCAGAAATAATCGAGGCAGGCTATGATGATATGGGGATCGAGAAAGAAGAGTGGATATACGATGCGTGGTTTCCGAATACACCGCTGGATCACAGGCAGTTTTCCAGGAGTAAAAAGATATTCTTCACAGGCGACTATGCAACAGGGTATGAGGATATAGAAGATGGAGAGGCCACTGATGAATAAACTTAGGAAAATTATTATAGTAATCCTGCTCGCGTATTTTTCATTTTATAATCTGGGCTGCAGCCCTAAAAAAGAAGGGGTAAAAGAGGAAAGACCTGAGCAAGAAGTAGCAGAAGAGCAGGCAGAAGCAGTAGAAGAAACTAAACCCCTGGACAGAAAAGAGCAGATGAAGGTATATATGTCAGAGCTTAATCCAGTTTTGATCAATGTCCAGATCACATCCCGCAGGATGAGTCAAAGCATGATCCAGGTGGAGGGTGCGATCAAAGAGATGCAGAGTCATGTAGACAGTATTAATTCCTTGAGCCCGCCGGATTTCATGTCTAAACAGCACAATATGATTTTGTCATCGCTCGAGAGTTTCAAAAAGGGATTTGATGAATTAAACGCAGGCAATAGAGACGTCTCTGTGGAATTAGTGACGCAGGGGAGGGACTTGCTGCAGGTCGCAGTTAAGGATATACTTGAACTAGGCAGGAAGGAAGGGGTAATAGAGGAGACAGTTGAAAAATGAAAAGGGTTCTTGTTTTTAGATTAAGAGATTCTTTCGGCGCGGAGTTTACACTGAGCGAAGCGAATGTGCGCCTCGCAATGACACTTTTTGGGTGTTCTCTTTTTATCTTTTTAGCGCTCTATCCTGTTGTATCTTTCGCTGCCGAAAATAGAGATGGCGCAGAACATTACCCGACCCCGGAAGAAATCCAGCGGGCAGCAAGGCCGATATTGCCGCCCACAGTTCCTTCGTCGGTTTATGCTCCTACGCCTTCTCCGCATATATCTACGCCATCTATTCCGCATATGGTTATCAGCGCACCTCTTCATCCAGTGGGCCCGCCTTCACCTACGCATAATATACATAATGTGCCGAGCATGCCCATGCATGTAACGCCGCCTAATGTACCTGTAACGCTAGCCCTTCCAGAAATACCCGTAATCGGAAATACCATGGGCCGCGTGATGGACAAAGGCACAGAAGAAGGCGCGTCGTGGCTAGAGGTAAAAGACCAGCTATTTAATGAGGTCATACATGTAAAGATAGAAAATTTAAAGAGTACACCTATTGTGGGGCAGGGCCGCATAAAGAGATTCCAGGATATACAAATAGGAAAATACGTAAATGTCCTATATATGAGCAAGGGCAATGAAAACATTGCAAACTTTATCAGTATAATGACAGAAGAAGATCTGGCGCTTATACAGTCAGCCTCCCCAGCCCAGGAAGAAACTCAGCCGATCTCAGTAGAAGAGGATTCGACTGGAATAGGCATTATCCTCGGAGAATAATACCCCGTGTTAGATCTTTCAAGACAGGAAAGATTTCTCATCCTTGCATTTTTAATATTTGGAACACTGTGCATTTCTTTTTCTCATCGCCAGAAGGCTATTTCTGAACTAGAGACAGTGGACTTTGAAGAGCCGCGCTATGTTGTAAATATAAACACTGCCATAATAGATGAACTCGAGCGCCTGCCAGGCATAGGCCCTGTAATGGCAAGACAGATCATCAGCCACAGAGACACTTCCGGCGGATTTAAGACTAAAGAAGGATTAAAAGATGTAAAAGGCATTGGCGAAAAGAAATTTGAAAAGCTAAGGGATCTGATAATTATCAGTGAATAAAAGACCGCTTGCTGTAATAGCTCTTTTCTTTATACTTGGCATAGTATTGGCCAGGTACCTGCCCGAGTCGGTTAAGTTCGTGCATGTGTTAGTAGGTACTTCGATCTTTATACTTTTTGCTTTTTTGTTTACCACTCCCGGACCCGGGTCGATCCGACCCGGGTCCGGGGGTGGTAAAGTGTTATTAATCCTATCAGTTATTTCCTTTGCAGTGCTTCTGTATCTAAATGCAAATACCTTCCCAAAAAATCATATCACTAATTTTATAGGCGAAGAAAAGATCAAGACAGGCATTGTCGGTACTATTAAGAGTCCTGCCTTAGCTAGAAGGCCGTATTATGGGAAGATCGCATCGACGTATTTGTTTGATACAGAAGCGATAAAGAGAGATGGTGAATGGTGGAAGGTGAAAGGTGTGGCGCAGATCAGGATACAGACGGAAAAAGATTATAAGTATGGTGATAGGCTGTTTGTGAGGGGAGCTATAAGAAAGCCAGCCAATGGTGTCATTGCCCGTAGGCCAGGTTTAAACCTGGCCTACGGGCATAGTGTTCGAGCGAAGTCGAAAACTTTCAACTATCGCGAATACCTCGAAAGACAAAATATATTTGCCCTTATAAATACAAAAGAATATGATGTGACAATACTTTCTCATAATTACAAATCAAATTCAATCCTGAAATACATATATGCTATACGTGAAAGAATAAAGGATCGGATTATTGGGACTATACCTCTTGAGACGGGGGCATTCTTAAGGGCGATCCTGCTCGGTGACCGCTCAGAATTGCCCAGACATATACAGGACTCCTTTAAAAAATCTGGCACCATGCACATACTTGCTATAAGCGGGCTTCACATTGCTATTATTGTGCTGGTGATCCTGTATTTATTCAGGATCATAGGCGTAAAAAGAGAGATTTACTATACCCTTACAATAATATTCCTGATATTCTTTGCGCTCTTTACGCTTTCAAGGCCTTCTGTTGTCAGGGCATCGATCATGGCATGCGCCTTTCTCGTAGGTATGCTCCTGGGTAGGAAGGTGGATGTGTATAATTCACTGGGATTCGCAGCGCTCTTTATATTGATAAAAAATCCAAAGGACCTTTTCAATGTAGGATTCCAACTTTCGTTCCTGGCTGTAGTTTCAATATTATTTTTTGTGCCCAGGCTGATGAAACTGCTCGAGGATTATAAGAATTACTATGTTAAGAAGTTTCTCTATATACCTCTGGCAGTCTCTGTGTCTGCATGGGTCGCAACATTTCCATTGGTCCTTTATTATTTCAAGATCATCACGCCAGTCGCGATCATTGCCAACCTTTTTATTATCCCGATGTTATTTGCAATGCTCATAGCCAGCATGGCCTTTCTCGCATTAGGGTGGCTGCCTGTGCTCGGGCCATTCCTGGGTCAGGTCAATCACCTCATAGCCCAGGCCATATTCTCTCTTGCTGGCTTTTTTGCCTCACTCAAATTCGGGCATTTTTATATATAAGGTTATCCACAATGTAGGGGACCCTTAAGGGTCCCCTACATTGTGAGCATTGCAAGAGTGTAAAGTTGACAAAGAAAGGCGGCTGTGGTATGATTTTAGCCATGATGCGTAGAGTATATATTATATTGCTTGTATATATGATGTTGAGTATGGCCGTTCCTGTGCATGCATACTGGATATGGACGGCTGAGAGCGGGAAGTGGGAGAATCCTAAGCATGCTGCCAAGGACACGCCTGAGGAGCAGCTGGAGCAAGCTGTTTCATTTTATGAGAAGAAGAATTATAAGTTCGGGCTCAGGGAGTTTAAGAAATTAATCAAATATTACCCATTGTCTAAACAGGCGCCGACTGCGCAGTATTATATAGGAAGGATCATGCAGGACCTTGACAAGACATATGAGGCATATAAGGCATACCAGAAGGTCATAGACCTCTATCCCTATACAGATCTTGTGGACGAGGTCATAGAGAGGGAATATAAGATAGGCGTGAGCTTTTTTGAAGGCAAGAAGTTTAAGATCCTAGGGCCATTGGCAGTGCCGGCAAAAGACAAGGCAGTGGAGATATTGAAGACTGTCGCAGAGAATGCGCCGTATGGTAAATTTGCAGAGCCAGCTATATTCAAGTCAGGGCTTGCGTATAAGGATATTGCTGACTATAATAACGCAATATTGATGTTCAAGGATATCATAGACAAATACCCCAATGGAAGTTTTTTGAATCAGGCGCGGTATCAGCTCGCAGAGTGTTCAAAGCTCATGTCTCTGAAGGCTGACTATGATCAGACTCCGACTGAGGTCGCCCGTAAGGAATTCGAGGATTTTATAGAAAAGAACCCTGATGATGATCTGAGCGATGAGGCCAGAGAGATCGTGTACAAGCTTAAATATAAAGAGGCTGAGGGCGCGTATAATACAGGCCAGTTTTATGAGTCGCGCAGAAAGAAAGACAGCGCGATCGTGTATTACGAGGATGTAATTGATAATTACCCTGATACTGAATGGGCCAAGAAAGCGCAGGAGAGATTAAATGAGATCACGAAAAAATAGTATTTGCTTGTTGCTTGTCGCTTGTTGCTTGTGCGCTCTTAGTGGCTGTGGTTACACTACTCAGGCAGCGCTTCTGGAGGATGTTAAGACTATACATGTGGAGATATTCAAAAACAGCATTGATATCACAAAAGAAGTGAGCGCAAAGGATAAGTACGAGGCCTACAGGCCTGGCCTTGAAGTGGACTTACGAGACGCGATAGTGGAGAGGCTCTTCTTGGACGGGAATTATAAGGTCTCATCCAGGGATAGCGCTGATGCCATATTAGAGGGCGAGATCCTGCAGTACAGGAAAGATCCTCTGAGATATCAGGATGAGGATGTGACTGAATACAGGATAAGCATAGTGTGTGATGTGACTATGACCAGGGTCAGGGATTCAGAGATACTGATAGATGCAGAGGCTATTACAGGAGACAAGACATATTTTACCACAGGGACATTGCAGGAGACCGAGACCAGCGCCTTGACTGATGCAATGCGCGATGCAGCAAGAAGGATTATTAATAGGATCGTGGAAAACTGGTGAACAATGCCCACCCCAAACACCCCCGCACATCTTTTCCTGGGCGAAGAACAATTTTTAAAGGATGAGGCAATAGAAAATCTTAAGTCCAAGTTCCTTGATAGTTCGACCAAGGAGCTTAACTATAGTATTTTTTATGCCAAGGACAAAGGCTTTGAGCTCAAGTCATTGTTTGATGCCTTGAACACCATGCCTTTTCTCTCTAAAAAAAGGCTGGTTATCTTAAAGCAGGCAGATGATCTGCCTAAGCCGGCAAAAGAGTCTGTTGTCCTTTATTTGCGCGCTCCAAAAGAGAGCACGATCCTGATAATTGAAAGTTCATCCAGCGTTATAAAAGGGGATTTTTTATTGCAGGCCTCAAAACTGGCCAAGCTTTATTATTTCAGGAGGCTGACAGACGCCAGCATTGGCGCGTGGTTGACTAAAAAGGCAGCCCAGGCCAGGAAAAAGATCTCCTATGATGCCATAAAGATGCTAAAGGAAGACCTTCCAAATGATCTTAGGATGCTATCTTCGAATCTTGAGAATATTATTTTATATACTGGCGACAGACAGCTCATAACAAGGCAGGACGTAGAAAAGGTGATCGGGATAAGCCCGTCGCATACGGCATTTGACCTTATAGACAGCATAGAAAACAGGGATGCTAAAAAGGCGCTGCGGATATTTTCGAGCCTGAAGAGGGACAAGAAGAGAGAGACAGAGCTTCTGGGTCTTTTGTCGTGGAACACAAGGATGCTCTTGAGGACAAAAGAGCTCTCAAATGTCAAGAATGCTTCAGATATGCGTAGGGATATCGGGCTGAATCCGCGTTCGTTTGAGAGGATCTCTAAGCAGGCGTCTGGCTTTAAGACCTCTCAGATATTAAACCTGTTAGACGGGATAGTAAAGGCAGACCTTGACATTAAGACAGGTATGCCTCCAAAACTGGTTATGGAGAAATTGATCGTTAAGATGTGCTCGCAGACTTAAGTTTCTTTGCCAGGCGGGATTTTTTGCGAGATGCGTTATTTTGATGAATTACGCCTTTTGAACTGGCTTTATCGAGCTCTGACATAAGCTTATTTAGTTGTGTCTTTGCCTGGTCAAGCTTTCTGGACGCGATCAGGTCAATAAATTTTTTAGTCTCTGTTTTGAGACGTGATCCTGCAGCTTGATTCCTTGCAGTCCTTCTCTCAGTTACTTTAATGGCCTTATAAGCTGCGTGTAATATTGGCATATTGGCTCCTTTTTAGTGTAAGGTAAGATAACATATATGGTTAGCCATGTCAAGTAAGAAACACATACTAAAATCCGCTGGTATCATAGGCTCTGCTACGGTTGTAAGCAGGATCCTGGGGTTTGCGCGTGATATTCTGATCGCGAGATTCTTTGGCACTGCCAAGTATGCGCAGGCCTTTGTCGTGGCGTTTCGCATACCAAATATGCTCAGGGACCTTATAGGCGAGGGCGCGACAAACTCTGCATTTGTGCCTGTATTGAGCGAATACTCTCAGACCAGGAAGAAAGAGGAATTCTGGCATCTGGCGAACGTGCTTTTGAACGTGCTGCTTATCGCGCTCTCGGCTGTGACATTATTGGGCGTGGTGTTTGCGCCTTTGATTGTGCGGCTCATCGCCCCTGGTTTTATAACTGACCCTGAAAAATTAAATATAACCATACACCTGACGCGTTTTTTATTTCCATACGTGCTGCTTGTGGGGCTCCTGGCGTATTCAATGGGAATATTGAATTCATTAAAACATTTTTCAGCCCCTGCATTCGCGCCGGCGATATTAAATCTTTCAATAATAATCTGCGCATTGTCAAGGCAGGGCAGTGTAACGGCCTTGGCGATAGGCGTTTTAGTGGGAGGAGTCGCGCAGCTCTTGGTGCAGCTGCCGGTATTGCGCAGCAGGGGTTTTAGGTTTAATTTTAAGAGCGGATTTCGTCACGCAGCTGTCAAAAAGATAGGCGTTTTATTAGTACCGAGGATATTAGGTTCGTGCGTGTATCAGATAAATATTTTTGTGAACACAATGCTTGCGTCTCTGGCTAGCATAGTGGGGGAAGGGGGAGTTGCAGCGCTTTATTACGCCAACAGGATCTTTCAGTTTCCGCTGGCGATATTCGGGATCGCTGTGGCGCAGGCAGCGCTGCCGACCATGTCAAGGGAGGCGCTTGAGTCAGGGCTCGAAAAATTAAAAGAGACGCTTTCGTTTTCATTGAGCGCGGTGAATTTTATTATGGTGCCGGCG
>Ga0075116_10001681_pt1 | contig 10176 bp, 22 predicted proteins | sample AntAceMetag02UKC_FD_69786 | JGI IMG/M metagenome (GOLD analysis project Ga0075116, IMG submission 69786) | Saline lake microbial communities from Ace Lake, Antarctica- Antarctic Ace Lake Metagenome 02UKC | ecosystem: Environmental > Aquatic > Non-marine Saline and Alkaline > Saline | place...
GGATAACCATTATGTTAACTTGCTCATCATAGATATACTTTTGCTTAGGGTCTTCTGTTCTGTTAAAAGTTTCATGTGCATTCTTAGGCTGGTGGTTGCGGGATAGTTTACACTTCTCCCTGTAGAGTTTATTGTAGTGTCTTTGGTAGGCATTTCTGCAATCTCGACACTTTCCACCCTTCTCTAAAGCTGGCTTGCCACATTTGCATATTAGTATTCGTTCTCTCATGTTTAGCATTATACCATATCTAAGCTAAATGTCAAGAAAAATCTCATATAAAATAAAAAAACTTTTATCTTACAATGTACGAGATAGTATGGTATAATGTAGAAAATGTGAAGTATTTAAGGAGATGAATATGAAAGTGCTGGTAGCTTATGAGTTTAGCGGGATTGTCAGGGATGCTTTTATTAAGCGTGGGCACGATGCTGTGTCTTGTGATTTACTGCCTACAGAGCAACCTGGACCCCATATTCAGGGGGATGTGTTGGAGATACTTGACGATGGATGGGATATGATACTAGCATTTCCTCCGTGTACTTATCTTTGTGTTAGTGGTATAAGGTGGGTGGGGCATCCAAAACACCCGAATAGGCAACAATATCAAAACGAGGCGGTGCAGTTTTTTATGTCTTTTGTGAATGCGAAAACACAAAAGAAGATTATAGAAAACCCAGTAAGTATAATGTCCACTAGATACCGAAAGCCAAATCAGATAATTCGTCCTTGTATGTTTGGTGGTGATAGTAATAAAGCTACTTGTTTATGGACGGAAGGCTTGGATGACCTAAAACCCACTAATAAAATCATACCAAGCAGACATATATCGAAATCTGGCCGGAGTTGGGATAAGTGGTTCTTTGATACCTCGTTAATATCTGATCTAGTTGAACGGTCTAGGGTGAGAAGCTCAACCTTCCCTGGCATAGCTGACGCAATGGCAGAACAATGGGGATAAATGTGAGGTATTTGTGAATAAAAATAAAAAATAATTTATGATTGTTTTAAACAATCACGGCTATTGGGCTAAAAATTAAGGTATGTGTGTTAACAACCTAAAAACGAGTCCCATAGTAGTAGAAGGGTATATAAACTATGATTACATCCGAGCAATGGACTGCATTCGGACTGTGTGTCCAGGAAAAAAAGAATAAGAAAGTCGCCGCTGAACTAATGGGGCTGACTTATGATAAGGTCAAGGCGTTGCTTAATGATATGAAAGTACAAGAACCTGACTTGTTTCCAATTGAGTCCGAATCGCAAAATATACGACAACACCTCTCTTCTAAAGAACGCAAACGATATAACCACGATATAGTATCCTACGATGCCCGCAAAGATGGGGCTGATAATATCGAGGATGAGATTAAAGAGAAATTCTAACCCCTTGGCACGAATGGCTCTCAGACGAGCCTTTGGGTGCTTTCAGGTTCAAATCCTGCGAGGGGTCTTATTGATTCAGTAACTTACACTTCATACCGAGCAGGCCACAGTCGGCCAGTCGCAAAGATTGGTGTCGGGACGCTGCTAAACTATAACGGCAGAACGGGTTTAGCTGACCTCCGGGTCGGCAACTCTTGGCTCATCTCAAGCCGACCCTGTTCTGCTTCCTTTAACTTGAGATGGCCAGAGATGAGTGAAGATGCAAGAAATAGAAAAACCAAGTTATTATGCTATAATTCCCGCCGATGTAAGATACTCCCAAGACCTGCCACCAAACGCAAAACTCTTATATGGTGAAATTACCTGCTTATGCGCAAAAGAGGGATATTGCTGGGCAAGCAATGGGTACTTCGCCAAATTATACGAAGTAGACAGGTCTACTGTTAGTCGGTGGATTACCGCTTTAGAGCGAATGGGCAAGGTTAAAACCAGAGTTATTTATAAAAACGATGGGAAAACAGTTGACAAACGGACTATAACATTGTCAGACTGTGCAATACCTATAGGCAAAAATGAACCCACCCCCCTATGCAAAAATGAGGATAGGGGTGGGGGCAAAAAAGTCAAGGTTAATACTACAAGGGTTAATACTACAAGTAATAATACTATTCCTACGGAAAGTAAGAGCAAACAACTTCCAAAAGAGCTGGTAGAAGAATATTATCTTCCAGCATATGAAAGTTACCCTGGCAATAAAAGCGAATACTGGCAAACCTACCATTGTTTTACAAAAGGTTGCAATAAGTCGAAACTTATTCCCTTAGAAGAAATCAAGCTCCTTGCGCCAGCCATTGAAAAAGAGATCATACATCGTGCAAAAGCAAAAAAACTAGATGTATTCATGTCGAATTGGAAGACCTTTAGCGGTTGGCTGACAACTGCTTCTTGGCGTGGTGAGTTGGCTGAGCTGCCAGATGATAAATACTACCCTTCCGAGGCCGAGATAGAAGAGTTTAAGGAAATGTTTCGCAAGAGTAGGGAAAACCAATAAAAAAAGCCCCATCGCTGGGGCTAGCTCCTTTACAATTTAATAGGGTTTACAGTAAGGCTTTGACTTTCGCCCAGTATTTGAGCGTAGATGTCTTTTTAAAACCATTAGGCCCACCATTCCAGCAACGTGAATAATCTTGTGCGGTTGGTTTATGTTTAAGCCTTTTCGTGGTACAGTAGTGTGTTAAGTATGTTTTGCACATATTGTAAGACTTTTCACGGTTATATCTGTCTTTCATGGCGTATTTTGGGTGTCCAAGGATGCGGTTGACATCTTTAACCATGATCGGGTGAATCTGCAAACAACCAACAGCTAGGCCATTATCGCCGATAGCATTGCAATCCCCGCCAGACTCAACCTGCTCGATTGCTTTGATAACAACCGAAAGCTTGGGTTCGCAAGCCCCGACCAGAATCGGCAGGGCTAAGATAATTAGCATGTTTTTCATTACAAGCTCCTTAAAAAGATTAAAATTAAACCCTTACCGCGAATCGAACGCCGGTTAAACCATACAAGGGCGGGTTTTTTTATATACTACGGTTTTACCATAAGCCTCTTTTCTGCCCATAGGGCATTAAATAATATAAGTCGGCCATACCACTTGATATAAGTGCTATTGAGCCTTTATTTATCAGCCATGTAAGTGCGTGTTGCTCGACTGCCAGCTTGTAAATCTTGGCCCAAGCCCTCGACCATGCCGCAACCTTGCATTATAATCGAGATTACCAGTAATGTCAATATTAAAATCCATGCTTTCATAATTTCTCCTAAAATTAGATTTTATGCCTTAAGACGATTTCAAGGCGTTTTAATTCAGCTTGGGCAGTAACTATCCCCCTAAGATAGAAAGTCCTCTCACCAGCCTCCTGCGAAGCCTGAAGGCATAGCCTGTTGATGGCTATTGTGCATTTTGTGTTTATAACTTGATCGTTGATTGTCATAATACCCCTAACTTTCATAAATATAAGCTATCAAATATAATTGCTGCCGATTTTTGACGACCAGAACCGGCAAAACTGGGGGGAGCATCAGTTATAGTTTTGCGTTTTCGGTTAATTCACTTTCAAGACCATCGGAGCAATCCCAGTTAATAGGATAATCGTTATCACGCTCATAACGATACCATGTATTATTAAAACCCGGTTTTGGGTTATACTTTTCAGGCAACCAGCCATTTGCCCCCATTAATCCCAGCGCGGTTTGGCGGTAATGATCACCATAACCATAAGTAAACCCTTGCGAAATCTGGCGATTATCTTTATGCCGGATAACTCGGACAGAATGATAAGTGTTTCCATTAACCTTATCAAACCACCTTTTTGCAATAACTGTAAACTTCTTTTCTGAATCCATTTTAAGCTCCCAAAATAAAGATTTTTATTAAACACTACACAAGCCCAACCAGTTTTTAGGCTGGTTGGTAGGGTATAGGGTTTAAGCCTTACGAGATACCGAAAAGGTATTAGAATAACAAACATCAAAAAGACCCTTGCAACTACCTTTTTTCTTTATAGGTCTTTCAAGGGCTATTGATATAATTTGGCTAGAACAATTAAGCGTTGTACGTTCCGCTGTCGTGTAAACTCTTGATGGGTTGATAAAATCCATATCCTTATAAAGTTGGTAATATTCATTGTGTGTCATTTTATAGTTCCTTAATAAAAGATTAAATAACATTTAACCAAGTCCAGAGTTTAAACTGGAATCGGCAAAAGGTTATTAGCACCGACTAGAGCTGTGATTGTCAAGCCATTCGCTTGTTAGTAATGACATTAGGTGCTTTGTAGATACTTTAGTTTTGCTTGCGTGGATCCCGGGGAAACGGGTGTCATTCTCAAAGCCATTCCGCAATTCAAATGACCATGCGCCTGAATAGTCATAGCAATACCATTTATTATCTATTATACCAATATTATAACAGATACTACCCCTTATCCAAAGCAAAAAGGATAACTTACGGCTGTTTTCGGTTAAATTTAACATAAGTCTATACTCCAATAAAAAGGTTTAATAACATTTAACCAAGTCCAGCTTAAAAGCTGGAATCGGCAAAAGGTTATTCAAAATCAGATAAAATACGCTTTAATGCTGTTTCTATATGATTGTCGTTTAATCCAGCATTATATAGCTTTGAGCAATCGAACTTACTAGCGTGGAACATTGACCAGCAAAAAGAAACAAACTGATTTCTAACATACTTTACGTTTTGGCGGTGTTTCGTAATAATACTAAGACTATGCTTAGACATTACACCATCAATGGCGTTACATAATTCGCCGAATTGCTGTTTTGACATTTTCATAATATGACTCCCAGTAAATAAGGTTAACAATACATTTCGCAAGACTCCGTAGAACCTTGCAAGGCGGATTGTTTAGACAAGTAAGCAATTTATGTCTTGTGTTTGTGGTAAATTATAAGTATTATGCAGCACAAAAGCATAATCATTGCAGTTTGATACTGTATAGTCTATATAACTTCCAAGCATAGGCCTTGTTTTAATAATACTATCAGATGGTATTGTTTCATATACGCCGATGTCGTAAGTTAATAATTTGTACAAACCATTAATGCTTTTGTAGGCGGCCACAAGATAACCATTGTTTTTTGCAAAATCATATAATTGTTTTAATGTTGTTGTTTCCATAATCATAATTCCTTAAATAAAAGTAAATAACAGTAACTACTATTTCGTTAAAATATAACTTTGCCCGTCTTTGGTTATATAAGCATAACCTAAATGGTCAAAGTCGACTACATAATCAACACCATCAACCGAGACAAAGTCACCATCGTGACTGTCAACTTCAACACTGCAATATCCATTTTCACAGTAAAACATAATTAATTCCTTTATTAGCATAATTGCTATAACAGTAATATCGGCTATTGACCTCAAATAGTCAACAACAAAATAAAAATAATTCAATATATTCAACATATTCAACATATTTTCACAATATCCAACACAAGCCACACACACAAGATATAAGCCGATAAGGTATCAAAGCCATACAATTATACCAAAGCATAAGAGAAAACAGCGCACAAGCGATCCTCAGGACAATTAAAACGCCGAAATCAGCCTAAAAGCCGAAATAAACAGAAAACCGCCGATTAAGCCGTAAATAAAGACAATAACACAAATAGAGTAAAAGCTCATAACATAAACCCCCAAAAGATTAGAATAACATTAACAATACTAACTAAAGCATAATATATAGAAACGACAATGCCAAATATAAAAGAACGTAAGCCGACAGAAAAGCAGGAACTATTCGCCAAAGCTATGTATACAATAGGACTAGATACATTTGGTAACGGCACAGAATCGGCTATCAAAGCAGGATATAAGGGTAGTAAGAACCAAATGGCAGTACAAGCTAATAAGAATATAAGAAATGCTAAAATAATAGCACTAAAGCAAGGTATACAAGCCGATACAGAGAAGAAACTAGACTTATCACGTGAAAAACAGCATATAAAGCTGGAATCGGCTATTGCCTTAGCTATCCAATGCAACAGCCCCAGTGCAATTGTATCAGCGATCAAGGAACAAAACAGCATGTTAGGATATAACAGAGACAAGGCCCCTAACAGTGAGCGCCAACACCAGCTGACAACTAGAGTTAGCGATGAGCAGCGGCGCATACTCATCGAATGTGCCGATCTGTTACTGCGCAAGCAGGTAGATAGTAAGGACATAACCAGCACAGATAAGATAGAGCATATCGATTCTAGTCCCTGTGGGGCCGCTGGGCTTGAGAACGGCGATGCAATGGGCAATTAGTCCAGTTAGGCAAAGAGACTCTTTATATCGGCGGAGGGGGGGCATCGGGAATGGACTTGGGGTGAGTATATTATACTTGCCTCCCTCAGATATTTATATTTTTCTCACCATGTCACGCCCTATTGCAACATAAACACTAGACTTACAGCATTTATTTTTTGCTTAGTGTAGACTCGTATATACGGATAGAATCGGCTTTTTTGATAGCGTAAGCGTGGGTGGTAAATTCTCATAAGTCCTTTGTTTGCGTTGAACTTTTTTTTGACATAAGTCTAGTATTTTAGAAAGGATCCTAATGGATTTATTAGAGAGAATAAATTTAGCCATAGATGATTTTGTAGAAGATAATGGCAATGTACAGAATTGCATATCCTTGCCAGAAAAAGAATTTAAAGAGTATAAGGACATTGTAATGTCTACTGACCTTGGTAGGTCTTTTGGTAAGGGTGGTCTTTTTTATTGTACTTTACCTGTTACTGTTAATACTGGTCATGATATAATTGTGCTGGCTAAAGATTTGTGGAAATAGAGGAGTTTACAATGGATTTCCTAGATTACCTAGCCGAGACTTTAGCTAATACAGATGACGATGAGATAGAGATAGGTTTTAGCAAGGAGTCTACTTTGGACAATATAATTGAAAGGGAAGAATAATGGCAGTAAAAGGTTCGTGTGGCGGAACGCCTAGGGTTGGTAAAAAAGGCGACCCTAAACCAAGAGGCAGGGGAAGAGGTCAAGGCAGGCGCAAGCCTAAATAGCCCTCATCGGGTATAATTTAGGTAAGCTATTAGTTTCATAGCAGCAGTTGCGCATTAATGATAACGTATCGTACCTTATAGGGTATAACGATGGACTTTTTAGATTATCTTGCTAAGACATTAGAGACTACTGATGACGATGAGATAGAGATAGGTTTTAGTGAAGAATCTACATTAGAAAGGGTTCTTAATGAGCCACAGTCAAACCAAGCGTGAGCACAGTGCTGGCAAGGGAAGCCGGTACAGGAAGGTCGATCACAAGCGTTACGCTGATAATTACGAAAAAATTTTTGGAGCCAAGGATGGGCGGAATACACAGAATAAAAAAGAAATTTAATCCTGGAATCATGTTAGCTAAGACAGGTCTGGTCTTCGGAGGGAGTGATGTCTGTTTGGTAGTGGATGACAATAATGGAAGTGCAAAAGCTAAAGCCTTTGCTTATCAGTGCTTATATAACGCCAAGCGATCTTCGATGACTAATTTGAATGATGTATTGTCTACGAGTTCCGTATTTCGCACTAAGTTATTAGCGGGCGACCCCATATGGAATTGATGGGTAACTTTATAGTTGATGGCATATTGTGTGTGGTTATTAATCCATTGCCTTATAGCGGAGTTGTTATTGAGGCTAACGAAGTCTACCGTGTAAACGCTGAATACAAAGATTGTAAATGGTCGATCATGTTTGACAAGCACGATACAAAAGAAGAAATACAAGAAGTAACATCAAAAATCCTTCGCGAAGCAGTTATTAGAATTAACAAGAGATTTTCTTAATGGAATTAAACCCACAAGAGATAGCAAAAGCCGACCCAGCGTATTGGGCATGGTTGAATCAGGTCTTGATAGATGGCCGTCCTTTTAGCAAGAAGGGTCGGGAGTATCAGATAGAGTTGATGCGTCCCATAACCCAAGACGGCAAGATTAAACATAATGAAGTAATTAAGAAGGGTTCTCAGACTGGCGCTACTATGGGCAAGGCTATTGAGATAGCCCACGGCGCCATACACGGTCTTTATCCACAGGGCATAATATACTTCTTTCCAAGTAAGACTGCTGTTGAGGACTTCTCCGGGTCACGGTTTAAGCCTTTGTTGAAAGATAACGAATTTATAGGCAAGTACTGTAACGATATAAACTCGGTATATGCTCGCAGGATAGGAAAGATTAATGTAAACTTCCGAGGTTGTTCTGGTACTACTATAATTGGTGGCATAGCTAAGGACTCTAATCAGGTAAGGTCAACTCCAGGTGACTGGATATTGTTGGACGAAAGAGATATGTTCGATGATGAGATGGCTAATCAGGTAAACCAGAGACTTGGCAATTCCACTATAAACCGCAGGTCTGATATGGGTACGCCTAAACTACCAGACGATGGAATTGACTTAATGTACGGCAAGTCTGATATGCGGAGATGGCAGATACCTTGTAAAAGCTGTCGTAAGTACACTTGCTTAGAGACTGAGTTTCCACAATGTATAGGACTAAAAGAGGGCAAGGGCTTTCCGATCTGTATTCATTGCGGAGCAGTAATAGACCGTTCTGATGGCATGTGGATACCAGACCAGCCTAAGAAAGAAACTGTTGGCTATTGGTGCTCACAGCTACTTAACCCTAATAGGGACTTAGCTCACGTTCTTAAAGAATATGATGACCCGTCAGAGTTTGGCACAACTGAAGCTGAGTTTCAAAGAACAGTCATGGGAAGTGCTTATGCTCGCGCAGAGGACATACTAAGAGAAACAGAAGTTCTTCAATGCTGCACACAAGACCAGATGGCTTATTCTCATAACGGGCCGTGTGCTATGGGGTTTGATGTAGGCTATCCTTTAATTCACGCAGTTATAGGCCATAGGGTAGGCAAGGACAGATACAGGCTTGTCAGGATGGCTAGAGTAAAGAATTGGGAAGAGTTGCATGATTTAGCCCAGAGGTACGGTGTTAAGGCTACTGTAGGCGATGCTATGCCAGAGAGCCATAAGATACGGGAATGGGCTAAGAGCGAGGCTGGATATGGTAATACCGTATACCCGTGTTATACTCCCCACCACTTAAAGACATTTGATACATGGGGTACTGATAATATTGTAAAGGCTAATCATACTGAGATATTCGACCAGAGTCATTATATGGTAACGAAACCAGGAAAGATGTTATTGCCGCGTATATGTCAGGAAGTAAAGATATTCGCACATCAGATGTGCCAGAGGGCTAAGTTCTTGGAGACTGACGCGAGAGGCAATGCTTCATACTTCTACAAAAAGATAGGCGACAAACAAGATCATTACCGCTGTGCGGTTAATTATTTCTATCTTGCCTGTAAGAAGGTAGGAGTACCCAAGACAGAGAAGCAAAAACATAAAGAGTTATTTCAGGATACCAGCTACAAACTATGAGAGCAGGAGAAAAAGAATCTTATCTAAAGCAATATTTTTGGCAGGCAGGTGGAGATATAACATCTACCCAAGCCTTACTCGGTGCTAGCGCGCTAACTCACGCCGCTGTTGAGGCTCTTGATGACAGCAAGAAGGTCTTGATAGATATACCGCAAGGTTGGCTAGCATTTGAGTTGAGGTTTGATAGCGACGGCTTAGAGAACGATTCTGATGTAATTGAACTGTACGCCGCCGCAACGTCAGATTCCTTGCCAGATCACTACAGGCACTTTGCTCAACTCACTACTATCGTAGGCACGCAAGAGCACGGCACTAAGAAGTTCATTGATACCATAACCCCCATAAGCACATGGCATACCAATAAGGGAGCTGTAAGCCCTGCAAATAACACATTTGGAAGTTACGTTCTAAACACACACGGCCACACCAATTTTCTGGTGATAGCAAGTACGCTTAACAGCACAACATTTGGGATAGGATATAAAAAGGTATAAGGACATATAATGAAATATTTTATTATTACAGTATTAGTTTTAGTTTTAGCAACTATAGTATTTAATGAGTTGCGTGCTGAACCTGCGTTACAAGTTTCTGATTGGAAAGATGTTTTTGATATAGATTGTAGTTGTGGTCAACATATACACTGTGAGCCATGTGACCTAAAGCACTATAAAATTGAATGTATTAAGTGTGGTACAATATACGAAAAAGATTGGGATGTAAGTAGATATGAGTGAAGTTTACCACAATTACGAAACTGGCAATACATTATACTTCTGTGCATTTGAAGAAG
>Ga0075116_10001682_pt1 | contig 10172 bp, 11 predicted proteins | sample AntAceMetag02UKC_FD_69786 | JGI IMG/M metagenome (GOLD analysis project Ga0075116, IMG submission 69786) | Saline lake microbial communities from Ace Lake, Antarctica- Antarctic Ace Lake Metagenome 02UKC | ecosystem: Environmental > Aquatic > Non-marine Saline and Alkaline > Saline | place...
ATTAAACAACTTGATTGCCTCGCAGCAGCCGCAAGTATGGAGATGGTAAGCAATGAACTCCACAAAAGAGGCATAACCAGAGGCGACGGGATGCTTCATTGTTATAACGACCTCGAAAGAAACTGTAAAACAATAACCTATCGGTTAGGGCGGCGAGATATATTATTCTTAAGGTTTGGTAATGGCGGTCATACAGGATCAAGGAGCCTAGCGCGCGGGCAAAAAATTCTTGTCAACTGATCGTATCAGCCGCCGCCATACTGCCATAGAGGTTGATGGTTATGGTGTAACAATTTATCAACAGTCAGCTATCACTAAAGAGCAGCAAGCCACCATCAGCGAACATCAACCGGGAGACTGGCAGGATTTGTACGATATGGAACCGAGGGAAACAGCCGAGGCAGAGCGGCGGGAGCGGGAGTGATGGCGAAGCGCAAGAAGTATGATTGGGATGTGATTGAGCGTGAGTACCGGGCAGGGCAGTTATCTCTCCGGGAAATTGCACGACAACACGGGTGCTCGTTCCAAGCAATCAGTCAACGGGCGAAACGCCATGGATGGAAACGTGATTTAACGGCTGCTGTCCGTCAACGTGTCAACGCAAAACTTGTTGACGTTGACATTGACGTTGACACCCTCAGCGCGGAACCAAGTGAAATTATCGAAAAAGCCGCAACCCGTGGGGCGGGAATTGTCACCTTACACCGTAAGGATATTGGAGACGGGCGTAATTTTGTGGGTTTGTTTTATGAACAACTGAGAGATGCAGCGGAGAACCGGGAAAAGATAGAGGATGAGATATACAATAATACCAAATCCAGCACCGAGGATGGTAAACCCGATATCAAACGCAGGAGTCAGATGCTTAAAGCCGTGTCGTTGCCGGCGCATGTCGGTATCCTTCGCGATTTGTCGGTTGCCCTGAAAAACTTGATACCTTTGGAACGGCAGGCTTTTAATTTAGATAGCCCGATAGAAAATATAGGGATTAACGATGTCATTGCAAGTCTTCCAGACGGATTCCGCGATGCAGTTTGCAGCGCACTTGGTCAGCTTGTTTCCAAGTGATGAAATAGCGGCTGCTATCGGGATCACCGAATATGCAAAGTATCAGCAAGACCCGGTTGGGTTTGCCAAGGAAGTATTGGGCGAAACCCTGACTGATGATGTTGAGCGTATGATGTTGTCTGTTCGGGACAATGAGATCACAATTGCTAAGAGCGCCAACGGGACCGGCAAGACTTGGGGTGCTGCGAGGGTGGCCACCTGGTTCAAGAAATGTTTTCCAAATTCTCAGGTTTATACGGCTGCGGCACCCCCTGAAGATAATCTCAAACGTCTGCTGTGGGGCGAAATAGGATCTATTGCTACAAGTCACCCAAAATTATTCGCCTCAGACACAATTACCAATCTCAACATTTCAACCAATCCCAAAGAGTTTATCACCGGTGTGGCAATCCCCAGCTCAGGGACGAGTAAGGAGCGAGAGGCCAAGTTTTCCGGCAAACACGCACCATACTTGATGTTTATCCTGGATGAAGGTGATGCGATACCCGATGAAGTTTACGCCGGTATCGAATCGTGTATGTCTGGGGGGTATGTGCGGCTCCTGATTATGTTCAATCCACGGGCTGAGGCGGGCGCACCGTATCGCATGGAACGGAAAAGACAGGCTAATATTGTTCATCTGAGCGCGTTCAATCATCCTAACGTTACATCCGGAGAGGACAAAATACCCGGAGCTGTGACCCGGGCGGCTACTGTGCGGCGAATCAACCAATGGTGCCGGCCCCTGCTGGACGACGAGAAAAAAGACAGTACGATAACGTTTGAGTTACCTGATTTTTTGTCTGGCGCGGTTGCAAAGGATCAGGCCGGGCGCAAGTATCCTCCGCTTGCGCCCGGATTTTATAAAATTATGGAAGCGGCCTTTTCATATATGGTTCTTGGTCAGTACCCGGCGCAGGGTTCTCAACAGTTGATTTCAAGGGCTTGGGTGTCAGATGCAAGGGCCAGGTGGGATTCATATGTTGCAGAACATGGCGAAAAACCCCCGGTTGGTGCTGCGGCGATCATGGGCCAGGATGTTGCAGAGTATGGGGATGACAGCAATGTCACCTGTTTTCGCTACGGCGGGTATGTTGAGCAGCTGATTACTTGGGCCGGGGTAGATCCTTTGGTGACGGGGGACCGGGCAGCCGTGGAGATGAAAAAGCGTGATACTATGGCGTGTCATGTTGATGGTACTGGCCTAGGGTCCGGCACGGCTCCGCAGATGACCCGTGAAGGCTGCAAGAACGTGTATTCTGTTAAGGTTGCGAGTTCTCCGACGTTTGAAATTGAGCTGGGGCGGTTCAAAATACTCAGAGATCAACTATTATGGTCGCTCAGGGAATGGTTGAGGACAGACCCAGGGGCTATGTTACCCCCGGATGAGACGTTGATTGAGGAAATGTTGGTGCCGACATACGAGGTAAAGGATGGATATGTAAGGGTAATGCGAAAAGATGTCATGCGCGACCTGTTAAAACGGTCCACAGACAGAATGGACGCGCTGGCGTTGACCTTCGCGCCGTTCGAGGGATTGCTTGACCCTACTGATTTGGCTGATATGCCGGACAAGGCGGCCTGATGGGGCAAAAAACACGAAAAATGCAACGTATTGGAAATATGGTGGAAACAATCGGCGGTGTCAACTTCCCCCACGGGCGGGTGACTTAACAAAACAACAGGCGGGCAAAGAGTGAAAGAGCATCAAAAGAATGCAGCAAAACAAGAAAAACCAGTGTTTACGATCATGGTAGACGTTTTTCCGAAAGGCAACGTCCAGGTGCGGAATTTCCCGGCGAACAGCATGGAACAGGGGATGCAGGTATTGGCAGCCGGCATGATTATCCTGGCGAAGCATTTCAGAAAGCAGGATGCTATTGGGGAGTCACACAAGATTATCACGCTGAACAATAAACAGGTGGCCGATGTCAACCGGGGGAAGTTGCATTGATTGAAAAACCCCAAACAGCAATACTAAACACCAACGGCAGTGTAACCCTTTATTTTGAGTTTGATGAAGAGGATCTTCGCTACCCGCAAGCTGAGTTCGATATACGAGGTGGTGTGTGCTGGCCTATCACGTTCCGGAAAGACGGGTATGTTGATTCTCAGGGGTTTATCATTGTTGCCGGCCAGAACTTAAAAACGAAAGTTGTAACGATATTCGAACAACAGGAATTCATGGTGGTTGAGCCTATCCGGAATGAGACGCAAGGGATAGCTTATCCCGGGATCAGCAATTTTATCAACCATGCATTCTCAAACTATTACTGCTCAAAGTTTTATTGGCACCAGAATTTTGAGTTATCTAAGAAATGGCGGCTGGATGTGTTACGGTCAAAGATGATTGCACCCAAACCGTCCTTGGTTGAAGTGCCCTGGGGTGATGATGCCGACGCTGAACACCTGATATGGGCACAGGTCAAACAAAGGCTACTTCGGCACGACAAGGAAGCTGAGTTGTATCAGCAGTTACAGGCAATCAAGCGAGACGAAAAAAACCAGATTATGCCAGCGGTCCGGGCGCTCCAATGTTTATTGATGGGGATGTTCCGTTTTCCGCTTCGGCGCTAAAGGAGGCACAACATGGCAGGCGAATTAGCACAGAAAAAGTATATCAACGAGCATGTGAAACCGTTTATCGATGGTGAGCTTATCGTGTTGTTGGACAGGGTAGCGCGATTGGAAAAGAAGTTGGCAAAGGTTGAAGAGAATTTCATTGCGTATCGACTGGCAGAGCATAGTGCGAAACAAGCGCAACCAGGAAAGTTTGAATCTCACAAGGCCAAACCCAAAAAGGCAACAAAAAAGAATTAACTTATGAAAGATTCAGAACTCACAGGACTTGGGTATTACATCAAAGACACCCTATTTGGTGCATGGCAGAAGGAACGGCAGGCATCTGTTGAAAAGGACATGCAGATTGATCTGGATGCATTCAACGGGGTCACTGAAGGTTTCTGGAAAGCAGATGAAACCGAGGGGTGGCGATCTGATACTACAATCCAGATTACCAAGATGAAGGTTCTTACAGCCTACTCTATGGTCATTGACATTCTTTTGCAGGGCGGCAAGATACCGTTTACTTTCAAATCGTCTCCGTGGGACCGGGTTGTATTCGATGAATTGCCGGATGAACAGAGACAGGCGGTTGAGAACAGTATTGACGACATGAAAGCCCTGATTGAGCAACAGTTTGGTGATTGTCATGCCGACCGGCAGCTGATGAAGTGTGTCATGGCCGCAGCAATCTATGGTGAGGCATACGGGAAATATTATGTCCATGAGGTCGAGCGGTTTGGGTTTGAGCAGTCTATGGACGGGCAAGACCTTTGGGAGCCCACTGAAACAATGGTAACGTCTCCGGCATGGGAGTATATCTCAAACTGGTCGGTATACCGGGATCTAGAAACAGAGGACATGCAGGCCGGACAAGGCGTGATTCAACGTGGGATGATGAGCCCGTATGAATTGAGGCAGAAAAAAGATGGTGGGGAAGATTCCCTGTGGATAGACGACGCCATAGACCTGGCCATCGAATCAGCAGATCAGCCAGAACAAACGCAGGGATCGAAAGACACGAGCACCCTGCCTCCTGGTATGCGAAATATCAAGCACCGCCACAAGACCATGCAGAGTTTGGAGTTTTGGGGCCGGGTGCCACGGATTATTGCGAAAGAGTTCGAGGCAGAACTGAAAAAGGGTGAACACGGGAAAAGTTCGTTTGATTTTACCGACTTTGAGCATGACGGGGACGAAGTTGAGATCATGGCGCTTATGGCTGATAATGAGGTTGTCCGGTATTCCCGGAACAAGCCATCGACAAGGCCATTTTACAGGATGTTGTGGGAAATCGCACTGGACGAAACGAGCGGAACCGGCATTCCTAAGAATTTGAGATCCATTCAGAAGGTAATTAATGGTGGTGTGAGGGCCTTTGAGGACAATAAGAAACTGAGTGCCAACGTCGTCGCTGCTGTCAAGCGTCAATTCTTGCCAAATTGGGATGGAAAATTTGTACCAGGCACAGAGCTTGAGGTTTCCGACGAGTGCGATGATGCCGGCAAAGCTATACAACAGATCATCATCCAGGATGTGGGCCAGAGTTTACTTGATTTGATAGGTCTCTTTGAAAGGTACTCTGACGAAGCAAGCCAGATACCCAAAATTTTACAAGGTGCTGTTCACGACAAGCAAAAAGCCGACACCCTGGGTGAAATGAATATGCTCCAAGCCAATGCCGGAAAATATATAGGCGGGGTCATTAAAAACTTTGATGAAGGGTTGGTTGAGCCGGCTGTTACGGATTTTTACCAATACAACATGCAAGACCCTGGTATCAAAAAAGGCAAAGGCAACTATATCGCACAGGCTCTTGGGTTCACCAGTTTTCAGAATCAGGTGATACGACTTCAAAAATTAATGCAGGGGTTGAATCTTGTTTTGAACTCCGAAGTGTTGCTGGCTGAAACAAAGGTGCGGGACGTACTGGAAGAAATCTGGAAAGCGTTTGACATCGACCCGGCCCAGACCATGAAGACCGAGGAAGAAAAGCAGGCTGATGCTCAAGGCAGGGCGCAGATGCAGGCAGAGGAAGAAGCCAAGATCAAGGCCTTAGTCCAGGAAGAAAACGCCATGGAAGAGCAGTCCAAGGACCGAGAGCACGCACGAAAGATGGACGAGATAGACGCCAAGATTAAGGGTGACATCGACAAGCTTGAGGAAAAGTTTGAGAATGATTTGGTATTGAAGAAGGTCGAGCAAAATAAACCTGAGAAACCCAAGGAGGCCCAGAGTGACCAAGCTTAAACCTGTCAAATACCTTGAAGATGGAACGCCGGTATTCACCGATAAGGCACAGTTCATGCAATGGAACGCTGAAAAGCAATCTGAACTTTTAATTGATATCCGGGCAGCGATTGAAACCGAGGCGGTTAGAATAGCTGTCAATACCACCAAGGATCGGGACCAGTTTATTGTTGATAAGATTTTAGACATTGAAAAGCGTATTGAGAAAATTGAGAAGTGAAATTAAAGGATTACATACCCCAAGGTCGGTATTACCAGAACATTGCCGACATAAAACAGATAGGTGCGGCCAGGGAGCTGCTCAAAGGGGTAGAGGCGAAACGGGACGAAATCAGGCAACAGAACGAGACGCATCCAATTGTGTCCGATGACGTTCAGAAAGATTTTAGATTTAAGGCCGGCATGATTTACGCATTGAATTGGGTTTTGGAATTGCCGGATGAAGCCAGAAAATACATAGACCAGTTGCCAGACAACGAAATTTAAACAAGGAGACGAAAGATGAAAAGATTAAAATGGTTATTTTTAGCGGTAATTGTTTCAGTCCTGATTACTGGTCCTGCGTTCGGCAAGACTATTAGGGGTCCGGTAACCTTCACGGGTGACGTAACCTTTATGCAGACGGTGGATTTCAAAAAGGCCGTGTCCAGTGATGAGGCTGATTTTTCCAGTGTCCAGTATTCTGATGAGTATTGGGTGTCTTCCTCGACCGGCGCTAATGTGCCGCAGAACGGTGCATCTTATAACGCACCTTATGCCACCATAGCCTATGCCCTCGACCAGTGCACGGCCAGCAAAGGGGATAAAATTTATGTCATGCCGGGATACACTGAAACTGTCATCTCTGCAACTTCGCTTGCACTTGATGTTGCTGGGGTTGAAATTATTGGCCTGGGGGATGGTGCTTTACGACCGACCATTACCTATACCACGGCGGCAACTGCTTGCGTTTATGTCACCGGCGCAAATATGACGGTTAAGAATTTTATTTTCACTGCGAATTATGCAGATATTGCCAAGGCCATCGATATCGATGCGGTTAATTTCAGGATGGAAGGGTGCTCGTTTTATGAGACCGCGGCCAACATGAACTTTCTCAGCATCTTTGAAAATGATGACACGGCCAACGCAGCCGACGGCCTTACCATTATAAACAATGAAAGGATCGCTATTGATACGGCATCTTTGGCGTTTATTTCAATCCTCGGAGATATTAGCAGGCTGACGGTTGTAGGCAATTTTGACAATCAGGCGTCCGCTGCCGATGTCGGCCATTTTATAATCCTGGCTGCCAAGACTGCTTTGGGTGCAAAGATTGTCGGGAACGTTTTGAACCTGACTGGTGACAACAATGCTCAGACAGTCGGCGTATTCATGACGGGTAGTTCTGGTACTTGTACCGGGACCGTGGCAAATAATCTTTGCGGTTCTCTTGATACCACGGGTGAGCTTTTTGATACCGCGACTCTCACATTTCAGCATTTCAATAATTATTGTACAGGCACAGTTGCCAAGTCGGGTACAATACTGCCGGCAATCGAAACCTAAACAACGGTTAATCTAACCCCACCCGGGTAATACCGGGTGGTGTAATAAAAAAGGAAATCAAAATGCCAGACGATAAAGATTTAGAAATCGCAGAGCAAGAACCTGTTGACGACGCTGAATCTTCCTTTGACGAGGACGATAAGCCGGAAGTTGACGAGAACGGTGACATCATCGAAGACGACCCGGATAAAAAGGACGACCCGGGCGAAAAGGCAGAGAAAAAGAAAGCTGGCGACAAAGTTGCCAAGGAAAAGGCAGATGAAACGCCGAAGTATTCCGATGAACTGGATAAGCGGATCAAGACAATCGATGACGATTCGGAAGACGCGGAAGCTGAAAAGGTGGCCAAGGAAAAGAAAGAGGTTGATGACAAAGCCGCTTTGGAAAAAAAGGAAGCTGCCGACAAAGTTGCCAAGGTTGATACTGGTGAGTTCGGTGACCTGGATGACATTGACCTGCCGGATAAAAATATCAAGGTCGGTGGCATAGAGGTAAATCTGAAAGAATACAAAGAGGATTACCCGGACGATTACGCGGCTGCAACTGTTCTGGCAACGCGGATAGCAAAGAAGATTGTCGCTGAAGTCATAGATGAACGGCTGAAGGGTGTTTCAAAGGTTGGCGAAGCGGTGGCCCAGCTTGCAGACAGGGTATCTGATAGCGAGTTTTGGGGTGCCATAACAGAGGTCCATCCTGACGCTAAAAAGGTCAACGCCGATCCTAAATTTACGGCATGGCTTAAAAAGCAGGATGCTCCCATTCAGCGGATCGCTCAGAATATGTCAGACCCGGCAGATGGTATTATGATTTTGAATTATTACAAGGCCACTGAGACCAAAGGGGATGTGGACAAACTAAAGAAAACGGCGGCAGACAAGAAGAAAAAGACCGATGACCTGCACAAAGGAACCATGCGGAGCAAGCCAACGGTCAAAAAGTCTGGTGGTGCTGACCCGGACGATGCGGAGGCATCATTCAATGAAGACGACTGATGCAATAATCCCCATTTGCCGATCGAAGCAAATCCGGTGTACCAACATAATCCAGAACGGCAGGCGGAAAGGCGAGGTCTGCAACCGTATGTTCTGTGTTGGTGACATTGGAAGTGGCGGGGCCATTGAACATTTGTGCCCCAGGTGCAAACAACTCTGTCGGATCATGAAGATCCCGGCGGCATAAACCAGGGCGTTTGCCCTGATATAAATTTGAGAAGTCCTAGAGACTCTTTTTTAAACCCTTAAAATGGAGATCTAGGACTATGAGTGAGACTACGAGCTACGGGGACATTTCCCCGAGAACTGCTGGCAAGGCAATGAAGCGGCTTCTGAAAAGAGGCCAACACCTGATGGTTGTTGAGAGATTTGGGCAGAAAGATCCTCTCCGCAAAAACCAGACCAAGACTGTCAAATGGCGGCGGTACAATTCCCTGGCGAGAGCATCCGCCCCGCTGGCTGAAGGCATTACCCCAAAGGGCAAACGTCTGACTTACACGGACGTCAATGCCACCCTCGAACAGTATGGCGATCTTCTGGAAATTACAGATGTTATCGCAGACACCCACGAAGACCCGATCTTTCAGGAAAGCATGGACCTGTGCGGCGAGCAGGCGGCTGAAACTGTTGAAGAGCTGCGGATTGCCGTTATCAAGGCCGGCACCAATGTGTTCTATGCTAACGGTGTCTCAACTCGTGCAACTGTCAATTCCCCTGCGGTACGTGGCGATTTCCGGAAAATTTACCGGTCCTTTAAGAAACATAAGGCCCGCGAGATTTCCAGGATCATTGCGGCCACTGACAAGGTAGCCACCGAGCCGGTTGAGCCAGCATATTTTTGCATGGGCCATACCGACCTCAAGGCCGACCTCCGTGATGTCAACGGATTCATCCCTGTTGCCAATTATTCCAACAGCATGAAGGCCCTCCCGGGTGAAGTGGGTTCTCTGGAAGAGTTCCGTATTATCCTGACACCCATGTTTGAACCGTGGGAAGTCGCCGGAGCTGCCGGAACTACCTACCTGTCCAGTGGTGTTGCACCCGCATCCTCACTTGGCGCTGATGTCTACCCGCTGATTTTCGTGGCGAGAGACGCTTACGGTATTGTTCCGTTGCAGGGTTTTGAATCGGTAGTGCCATACGTCATCAACCCCAACAAACCGACCAAGAGTGATCCTTTGGCCCAGTTGGGATACGTGGCATGGAAAACTTACCAGACCGCTGGCATTCTCAACCACAGTTGGATTGCGCGACTCGAAGTAGCGGCACTGGCCAGTCCCTCGTGATGAATGAAGGGTGGATTTTAACCAATAACGAATAACTAAGGAGAATTGTTATGAGACGAGTAGGCGGACTTTTTAACGGAACCGGGGCAGATCTTTATCTGTGCATTGGGTTTGTGCCGGATTGGGTAACGGTCTGGAATATTGAAGGCACCCAGATTTTGAAAGCTGAAACGAATGTCAATTTCATGAGGCTTGCCTCAAGTGTCGAGGGCATCCAGTTTACGGCTGCTACAAATGATGTCGCGGTGACAGCCATTGGTGCCGGTATTTTGCCGTATTACGGTGGAACTGTTCTGAACACCACAACTGCCGGGACCGTAACATACGGAGAGGGGATTTTCCTCAAATGGGACCACAATGATTACCGGCATACCTCTGGTAATTCCCCCACTGGTTACGGCGATGCCTCCTCGGTTGATATCGATACCTGGACAGTTGATACCCCGGGCAGTAATACCGGGCATTTCAACAGCGGTGTTGCAGGGAC
>Ga0075116_10001685_pt1 | contig 10162 bp, 13 predicted proteins | sample AntAceMetag02UKC_FD_69786 | JGI IMG/M metagenome (GOLD analysis project Ga0075116, IMG submission 69786) | Saline lake microbial communities from Ace Lake, Antarctica- Antarctic Ace Lake Metagenome 02UKC | ecosystem: Environmental > Aquatic > Non-marine Saline and Alkaline > Saline | place...
AGCCCAAAGCAACGAGAACCGCGTAGAGCATGACGATTAGCCTGCCTACCAAGTCGAATGACAAGCCGGTTAGCATCACGGCCTCGGCATAAGCAAAGCGGAACACGGGAACGTACAAGTTGGGAACGCCGCCGCCGTAAGAGTAATCGTCTTGAATCGGGTAGTGCCCGTGCTCGATTAGGTGGCTCGCGCTCGCCACGTGAATCATGGTGTTCCCGTAAGTAGGCATGATGAACTCGTCGAAGACCATGGAGTGAGCCCAAACGCTCAAAACCACGGCAGCCAGCAAAAAGAGGTAAGGCACGTATTTCTTCACGAATTCACCTCGTACACGATTGCACCGTTATCAAATACCTTCGTGAAGTACGGCTCGATGAAGAGCGAGTGATTCACTTCAACCCACTCGTACCCCGCGAAAACATTACGGTCGGGAGCCCAAACAAATTCGGCACCGTACTCGACGGCGGTCGCGTGCGCTTGCTTTGGCGCGGACGCGCCGTAAAAATCGTATTGAATCGCGTGCATTCGCTTGACTACCTCGGGTATGATAGCCCAATCACCGCCCACCGTGCCCTCGCGCAGGGTATTACCCATGAGAGTCTCGCCGCCGAATATGCCTGAAGCAAAAACCGCGCGCTCGCGCGTGTTAGCGCGCACCCAATCAAGAGCCGCGTACTCGTTTTGCGTTATCACCGGGTTCATCCAAGGGCGGGCCTGCGACAAAGCAGAATCGACGTCCTGCCAAGCAAAGAAAGCCGCGATTGCAATCACGGCGAGAACCACTAAACGCTTCTTGTTCAACACTACAACCGTAAGAACACACGGGAAAGCGCGTTTTAATAGTTTCGAGGGTTAATGCACATTATTATGGGGGCCGCCGAGGAGTTTGACGAGATTGCGGGCGATTGGGATGAGTTCAAGCGCGAGCCATTGGAAGCCGCGTGCTTGCTTGCGGGCATGGCCGAAAAAGCGGATCGCGCTTTGCTCGTAGGATGCGGTAATGCGCGGAATGCCTGCCTCTTGAAAAAATTCGATTTTATTGAAGGCGTTGACGCGAGCCCGCGAATGGTTGAATTCGCCAAGGCTAAAGGATTGAAAGCGGCAATAGCGGATGCGCAAAATTTGCCTTTCAATGGCGCTTGCTTCAACGCGGTGTTCTACTTCGCCGTGCTCCACCACTTGGACCCGCAAGGACTGGATAAGGCATTGCAAGAAGCGCGCCGCGTTCTAAAGCAAGGGGGGCGCGCCTACGCCACGCTTTGGTTCAAGAAAAACAAGTCGGGGTATTGCCCGATTGCCTGGAAGAAAAAGGACGGTGTAATAATAAAGAGAAGTTATTGGTTTTATTCACTCGACGAACTGAAAAAAGCCGCTGAATCCAATTGTTTTAAAATAATAGATGCGTTTTATGAAGCGCGCGGAGAGCGTTCGAACAAAGGCAGCGCAACGAACACTTGCTTGGTTCTAGAAAAGGAGGATTGATTTGCATGACGGAAAAACTTGAAAAAAAAGTAACAAACTTAACTTACGCAGTAGCAGGAATCACGGTAATCCTAGCATTATTAGTAGTGTACTTCTTTACGCAATTCAACGCGCTCGACACGCGAGTCGACCAAGAGTTGTTCAACCAGAACACGCAACTCGCCGGGCGATTAACTAGCATTGAATCAAAAGTCGCCGAACTCGAATACTTAAACCCTTACCAGGAAGTGACGCTTTACGCGTTCTACGACTCCAGCTGCACGGCATGCAATAATGAATTCGTGACGAACATGAACACCGCCGCGCTCTCGAAGAACAATATTCAATTACAAAAAGTTGACGTAGCAGGGCAAGAGGGCGTTCCCTTGGAGCGCGTTCCCGCATTCTACTCCTTGCAAGCGGATGCAATCAATAACCAAGGACTGGCGAACTTCTTTAACAACGAGCTCGCGGGCGCCGGCTTCAGCGTGGAGTACGCTGGAGACGCGGTCGTGGCTTTTGCCCCGGGAATCACCTCGCGAATCGGAGCCGCGTGCGAAGGCGAAAAGCCCCTCGTGCAAGTGTTCTACCTCTCGGACTCAATGCTGGGCTCTCAAGCCATGGCCAACGCGAAATCGTTCTTCTCTCCATTGAATGAAAGCGTCGACTTCCAGCAATATTGCATTGCCTTGAATGAAACCGACGAGTCCAAATGCATCGCGGACATCGGCTCGGAAGCGTTCGAAGAAGGCATGGAATTATACGAAACATACTCAATCGGTAGTGAGGATTACGCGCGCTCCATAGTGGACTGCAAATACGAGTTCAGCGTTCTCGACTACTCGGACGTTCAAGCGGCGTTCTGCTCGCTCTATCCAGAGTACTGCGAGGAATTAATTGAATAATTCAACTATCCTTAACCCTTTTTTAGTTCAAACCGCACATAAGTAAAGCGTGGAAAAAAGCGTTTTACTGGTTGCGGCACTATTATTCATCGGGGCATTGAGCACGAGCTCGGCACTAGAGCCGGGCGAATCACTCAACATAAACAGCGAGTGCACGCTCGAATTACTCGATTACTCCGGCTCCCTCGCCTTCGTCGAACTAAACTGCGGCTCTCCGGTTACCTCGTTCCTAGCGCAAGGCGAGTCACTCGACGCTAAAGGCACTCAAATCACCTTCGAAGGAGACGACGAAGGAAAAGCTTCGTTCTCATTCGAGGAAACACCGGAAATCAAGAGCGCCGAAGAAGCAATTCAAGCCGGAAGCGCGCACTTATCCGATTACCCGGCAGAGTCAATCGAAGCAATTGAAGCCGACTGCAACGGCCGCGCCGCGTGGGGCGAGTGCTGGGCGATTTACGCTTACGAGACAATAATAGTCGAAGGCAAAACAATCGAAGTGAACAACGAGGCAATTGAATTGCCGGGCTACTCGCGAACAAAAGGCCGAATCGTTTACTTGAACCGCGAAGGCGAAGTCGAGCGCTTACTGGAAGTGACTTGAATTGCAGCGAATCGAATACGCAATAATAGCTGCGGTGCTCTTAATCGCCGGCGGCTATTACGCGTACGCGGAATTACTCCCGTACCAATCGAGCGTGTCATTCACCGTGCTCGGCTCGGACGGAAACCCGGCTCAAGCAATAGTACAATTATACGCGGACAACCAACTCGCGGCGCAAGGTGAAACAATCAACGGCGAGGTAACCCTGGAAGCCGAGCACTCGCGCGACGCCAAGCTAATGGCGCGCGCCGAAGCCGAGGGATACCTGCCGTCGCGAATCGGGGTAAAGTCGAGTGAGATAACTATTAGCCTGCAAAAGCAAACCGTTACCGAACCAAAAGTCGACTTGTTAATCGTCACGGACGAGCGCGCCCTCTCTAAGAAGTACGGCTCGGATTACGCAACTGAGGCAATAAACTTGTGCGGCGAACTCGCGGCAACTATTGAAGAAACCGAGGGCTTGACAACACGAATGGAATTGATCGGGGAGGATTACGCTTCGGTCACCGGAATGGTGAACGCTCTCGAACCGAATTACTTGCTAATCGTAGGCGGACCACAGATAATCGCGTTCAATGAATTCACGACTCCCTTGAAGAAGGCGAGCGGCGCACTCAAGTTCCTCGCTAACCAAGACCCGCTCGTGCCCTCGGACAACGCTTACGGAATGCTATCCACTGCGGACTACGAATGCAACGAGTGCCATCCCGACGTGGCAATCGGGCGTATTCCCGACGGCAACGAAGAGGAAAGTGAGTCCATGCTATTACTCGAATTATTGGGAGCGGTGATTGCAGCGCATGAGGGCTCCCTCGAAGTCGACTCCATGGCGAGTGTTGTCTCGCAGGACTCTTACGGCGGGCACTTGAATCACTTGATCTACGCGGAATTAGGCAATGAAATCGTGGACTCGCCGCCCATCCAAGTGGAAAACGGCTTGTCGGAATTGTTCGCGGCTTTTGCTCCGGCGCAAGCCTTGTTCTTAAGCGTTCACGGGTCGAACCCACCGGGCCCGCAAGTTTATTCGTCGAGCGACGGCTTCGGCGAGTATTACTTGATGACGCGGGGCATCCCTTCGCTGGAAGCGGAGGAATTTACCGGCAAATTCGTGCTGGCGGACGCTTGCTACGGGGCAAACCCTTACCGCAACGAAAGCGAGAGCTTGCCGTTGTTGTTCCTTGGAAACGGGGCAATCGCATTCATCGGGAGCACGACGAGCGCGCTCGCGAACCGCAAGGTGTCGTCGAGTGAGTTCGACGACGAAGCTGAGTTGCTCGCTTTGGGCTCGAGCACGGCATTCCACTACCGCGTGCTCCGCGACTTGCACGACGGCGAGCGAATCGGTGACGCAGTGAAGAACGCGCGCCGCGAAATGCTCGCCGGGTTGCCGGCTGACGAGCTCACCGCAATTCAATACGTGCTCTACGGGGACCCGACGCTGCGGGCAAATGATTAAAAAAAGCACCCGCCTTATTTTCTTTAGAGGTGCTTCAATTGAAGTTGAATAATGAAGTAATGTTAATCGGCGTCGCCTGCCTAATAGTCGGCGGAGCCGCAGGGTACTTGGTCGCCAGCCAAGCAGGCAACGACTATAGTATCAAAGGAATTTCAACGGCATTCGCCGAGGGAAAGGAAATCGGTTGTTACATGGGCGCGGCCACTGAAACGGAATTCGATGCCTGCGTAGACGCCGCTAGCAGTGAAAGCGACTACCTAACCAAGAAGTCAATGCTTAACATTGACCTCGAAGGCGGCTCTGGTGGTTCAGGCGGTGGCGGCGGTTCAGGCCCGCGATGGTGTTCTTACACTTATTGGTCGAATTACTACCAAAATTGTATGGGAACCGGAAAAACTTGCTATGTGCCCTGTTCTGAATGCGTTTCAGACGGCTGCTAATATTAAATATTAATTTCCCTTCTTCTTTTTTTTAATTTTATTTTTTGCCGGCTAACCGGAGGTTCCCCTTAATCTTTTAAACTCGTTTTCCTCTTACTTATCTTATGAAACGCTTATTGTTGTTCGTCTTAATCGGCTTCCTAGCCTCGGCTTACTGCGTTGACTCGGATGGCTTCAACCCGGATGCCTTGGGAATCGTCGAGACCGACGGCTGGGTAATAATCGACCACTGCGTGGATGACGTTACGCTGAGTGAATACTCTTGCGTTGACGGTTACGCTACGGAGCAACAAGTCGAATGCGACGGCTACTGCTTAGGAGGCAGGTGCGAACACGCTGCGTCAACCGCGCAGTACGGAGAGGAGCTCGCGAGCGAATCCGACTACCTGCCGAAGTCGCTAAACGACCCTGCGAGCCAAACCTTCCTCTGGGCGGTCGCCGGCTTACTATTAATCGGCATGCTCTCATTCTACGCGGGCCGCCAGAGCGCTTAGGCGTGTTGTTTGAAAATGAAGGGTAATCCGAACTTTTGTTTTAGGGACGGAAAGCTTTACACTCGAAACCTAGTCCGCGGCTTTCGCGTGCACGGAGAAGACGCGTTCACTGAGAAAGGCGTTGAATGGCGTAATTGGCGGCCGCAGCACAGCAAGCTCGCAGCCGCAATCAAGAAAGGCTTGAAAACCGAAATCCCGGTCGGCGCGTCAGTACTCTACTTGGGCGCGGCTAACGGCGTGACGCCGTCTTTTGTTTCGGATTTAGTCGGGCACACGGGAATCGTTTATTGCGTGGAATTCGCTCCGCGCTCTGCTTCGGACTTGATTCGCGTTTGCGAGCAGCGAGAGAACATGGTCCCCATTCTCGCGGACGCACGCACCCCAAAAAAATACGCGGAAGTCGGAGTAGTAGACTTCGTGTTCGAGGACGTTGCGGACCCGGAGCAAGCGCGCATCATGCTCGCGAACTCTTGCTTCCTAGGCAAAGGCGGAATCGGAATGATAGCCGTGAAAGCGCGTTGCGTTGACTCTACTGAAGACCCGCGCAGGGTGTTCGCCAGGGTTGAAAGCGAATTGGAAGACGCCTTCGAGATTCGCGAGAAACTGGACATCGAGCCGTTCGAAGCCGACCACGAGTTCCTATTACTCGAAAAGAAGTAATTTAATTAATTGCCTGTATTATTGGCTTGAAAAGGTGTAATTGATGAGTTTGACTAAGTTACGGCTGGCTATGCTATTAACAATGATTTTATTGTTCGGCTTCCTCGCGGGCATCTTTGGATTGATAGTGTGGTACTACGGGGCGACCATTGAAACAAACTTGATGATCGGGCTAATTATTGTGTTCGTAGCCGGCTTTACTGCAATTCAATGGTGGTCGGCGCCGTGGTTCATTCGGCGCACTACGCGAATGCGCGAGTTAAAGCAATCGGAGCAACCTTGGCTGCACGAGTCCTTGAAGCGCCTCGCGCGCAAAGCAGGGATTAAGACGCCGAAATTATACTTGGTAATGGATGGAACGCCGAACGCGTTCGCTTTCGGGCGCACCCCGAATGACGCCTCGATTGCCGTGCACTCAGGGCTCTTGAAAGCCTTAAACAAAGATGAAGTAACCGCCGTTCTCGCGCACGAAGTCGGGCACGTAAAGCACTGGGACGTAGCCGTGATAACGCTGGCCTCGATGATACCCTTACTCGTCTACTACCTAATCATATTATTCTTCTCGGGCCGCGACAGAAACGGCGGCAACTGGATCGCGGTATTCGTCGGCGCTTTGTTCGCGCAATTCTTGTCAAGGCTGATCGTAATGCATTTGAGCCGGACCCGCGAGTACTACGCGGACGCTTTCAGCGCCGCGGCCACGCGCAAACCGGGAGCACTACAGAACGCGCTCGCGAAGATATCATACGGGTTCCCGCGAGGAATTTCCGTTAAGGATTACCAAGTGAAGCGCGCGTTTTACATTGCGGACCCAATACAAGCGGCGTCCGAGCCGGATGACTTGCGCGAGGCAATAGCGTGGGAGAAAACGAATTCGTGGGCGCAATTCAAGGAATTACTCGGAACGCACCCTCTCACTTACAAGCGCTTGAACGCGCTAGAAGAATTAAAGGCGGACTTGCCGCTGTTGGAGGCGGTTTGAATGGAGAAAGCGGACATTGGAATAATAGGGGGAAGCGGTTTTTACTCGCTCTTGGAAGACGCGCACGAAGTGCGCTTGGAGACGCCTTACGGCTCGCCCTCAAGTGCAATAACAATCGGCGAAATCGCAGGGAAACACATTGCATTCCTGCCGCGGCACGGGTTAAAGCACGAGTTGCCGCCGCACAAAATTAATTACCGGGCGAACGCTTGGGCATTCAAGGAACTCGGCGTGAAGCGTGTTATAGGCCCTTGCGCAGCGGGCTCCCTGCAAAAAGAAGTAGAGCCGGGCACATTCGTGGTGTGCGACCAAATCGCGGATTACACTAAAGGCCGCGAATACACGCTCTACGACGGCCCGGAAGTCAAGCACTTGGCCGCAGCGGACCCTTACTGCCCCGAAATGCGCCCGATTGCAGTTGAAGCAGCGCGCAAGCTCAACATTCCGGTGAAGGACAAGGGGACCGTAGTGGTAATCGAAGGCCCGCGCTTTTCAACGCGCGCAGAGAGTCGCTTTTACGCGGCACAGGGCTGGGAAGTAATCAACATGACGCAATCACCCGAGGCGTTCTTGTGCCTTGAAGCGGGAATGTGCTATTGCAATATCTCATTGATAACTGATTACGACGTGGGCTTGGAAGGAATGACTCCGGTGTCACACGCGGAAGTCCTACGCGTTTTCAACGAGAACAACGAGAAGCTCAAGTCACTCATCCACGAGCTCGTCGAGAATCTGCCCGAGGAAAGGAGTTGTAATTGCGCGAACAAGGCTTAGTGAGCGTCGTCAAGGCAGAGCCAAGGCACGCTTACTCATTGAAAGTATTGACTAGTGAGTTCTTCCCTTACGCGGGAGTCACGAGCGAGAACGTTAACGCGCGCTTGAAATCAAATGAAATCGATTACTACGTAGCCGTCGAGAACAATTCAATAGTCGGCTTCGTGGACTTCGAAATCAAGAGCGGGAAGGCGAAAGTGATGGGCCTCGCCGTGCTCAAGGAAAAAAGAAGCAAGGGAATAGGGCGCGCCTTACTCAAGCGCGCGCTAACGGAAATACGCTCGAAGGGCGCGCGGGATTGCGTGGTGCTCGTAGCCGAGGACAACACCGTAGCGATTCGCTTGTACGAATCGTTCGGGTTCTCGAAGTCGGGCGTGCTCGACCGAAAATTGTGGGACAAAACCGTTTTATTGATGTCAAAAGAGTTATAGTAAGACATGGACTTGGAAGAGCGCTTGGCGCTGGTGATGAAAGAGCCGACGCAAGAGGTAGTCCCTGGGGACGGCTTGCGCGAGTTACTCGAGTCGAACGAGCACCCGAAGCATTACATCGGCTTTGAAATCTCCGGCTTGCTGCACGTGGGCTCGCTCATTGTCTCGGGCATCAAGATTAATGACTTGAAGGCCGCCGGATTCGAAACGCAAGTATTACTCGCGGACTGGCACTCGTTTATTAACGACAAGTTAGGCGGGGACTGGAACGCCATTAACAAGGCGAGCGAGTATTACGAGGAAGCATTCAAGTTATTCTGCCCGGGAGTGAAAATCGTTCGCGGCAGCGACTACTACGATAATGATTACTGGTGCGACGTGATTAACTTTTCAAAGAACGTTACTTTGCCTAGGGCAACGCGCTGCATGCAAATAATGGGGCGCTCCAACGCGGAAGCGTTGGACGTGGCTAAGTTCTTTTACCCTAGCATGCAAGCCGTTGACATGAAGCACTTGGAAGTGGATTTGGCGCACGCGGGTATGGACCAACGCAAGGTGCACATGCTCGCACGCGACGTCTACCCGAAGATGGGTTGGAAGCCGCCCGTTGCCTTGCACCATGAAATCCTCCCTAGCTTACTCAAGCCCGGGGAAGGCGAAGGGCGGATGGACTCGAAGATGAGCAAAAGCAAGCCGAACACCGCCGTATTCATTCACGATTCAATTGACTTGATTAACAAGAAGCTCGCGAAAGCGTATTGCCCACCCGAAGCCGAAGGCAACCCCGTACTTGCACTCGCGCGCGTTACTTGCTTCCGAAACGGCCCCATGGCCGTCGAGAGGCCGGAGAAATTCGGGGGAAACCTTGAATTCGCTTCTTACGTTGAATTGGAGAAGGATTACCTCGGCGGAAAACTGCACGCTGCGGACTTGAAGAACGGCGTTGCCGCTGGCCTCGACTCGCTAATCGCTCCAATGCGAAAGCACTTTGAAGAGCACCCCGAATTCCTGCAAGTTTACGAGAGCTCCGAGATAACGCGTTGAAAAGAGCCACCAAAACGCGTTTAAACCGCTTAATTTCTAATAATTACCAGGTGGGTTTTGAATGAAGAAAGCGTTATTTTTGTTGTTGCTCGTCCCCGTGCTGGCGAGCGCTTGGTGGGTACAAGGCGGGTTCGGTTCCACGCCGCCGCAAACTAATTATTATTACGGAGGAAACTACCCACAGTACGGGTATTACCACCCGTCGAGCGGCTACTACTCGAATTACCAGTACGCTTACAATTACAACGGCTACCAATCTTACTACTCGCAGCAATCCAGCGGTTACTCTTACGGGTATCAACAACCATCTTATTACTCGTCGGGCTACTCGGGCGGGGCGAGCGATTACTGCGTGCAAATGGCTTACCGCGGTTACTACGTTTGCTGAACCGTACCCCTTTTTCAATTCAGCGCGCGTCACTTTACTTAATGATGAATACTTATGAGTTCCGAGTCCGCTTCGGCGGGCGGTGACGAAGACCTTGAGTACTGAAAACGGTTCTTGAAAATGCCGAAGGATTTAGAGTTAATATCGTGGAATGTGAACGGGTTGCGCGCGGTTCACCGAAAGGGCGCGCTAAAAACCTTGTTCGAGTTGGGCGCGGATATCGTTTGTTTACAAGAGACTAAGGCGCGCGCCGAGCAACTCCCATTGGAAGCGCGCGAGCCCAAGGGTTATCACTCTTACTTCAACTCGGCGACTAAGAAAAAGGGTTATAGCGGCGTGGCGATTTACTCGAAAGTCGAGCCCGAAAGCGTGTCCCAAGGAATCAACAATAAAGAATTTGAGGGTGAGGGGCGCGTGCTCACTGCGGATTACAACTCTTTTGTTTTGATTAATTGTTATTTCCCGAATGGGGGCGCGAGCGAGGAACGGTTGAAATTCAAGCTTGGTTTTTACGACGCGTTCGCTG
>Ga0075116_10001687_pt1 | contig 10156 bp, 12 predicted proteins | sample AntAceMetag02UKC_FD_69786 | JGI IMG/M metagenome (GOLD analysis project Ga0075116, IMG submission 69786) | Saline lake microbial communities from Ace Lake, Antarctica- Antarctic Ace Lake Metagenome 02UKC | ecosystem: Environmental > Aquatic > Non-marine Saline and Alkaline > Saline | place...
ATCCGAGTCGTAGCCAATGACAATGGCCTTGGCGATGTCGGTGATTTCTTCCTCGGTAGGGGCCGCTACGGGCTTTTCTTGGAGTTCTGGGTATACGCTTTTCATCACTGCCTCTTAAATATTGTAGAGCTTATAAAGAATTTCGAGCGTGCCTGGGGTTCCAACTGCACCCAATTCTCGACTTGATATGCGGATCTTGTCCGACCTTGCGATGTCGAATTGCAGTGCAGATGCCTCGGCTGCGGCTCCGCTCGTCTGGGACGAGAAGTCCTCGCTCTGGAATTGAGAATTTACGTTTGCGCCAGCGGCGAAGGCCCCAGTGTTGACGACTCCGTCCGGGCTCCATGTGTCGGCCCCGCCTATCGTGACGGCTCCTTCGGGAAGAACCCTGAACGAACCGCCGACACCGCCTCTGGTGTAGGTGTACCAGAACTTGGCCTTGGCCCGACCTCCGGTTGAAATCTCAACTGCAACATCGTAGGCCCCAGCGGCTGGAAGAGCGGCAGAGACCTTGGCCGTCCCGTTGAGCATATCGTACTCTGGCGGGCTCTGCTCCACGACCTGGCCGGACCCCAAGGGACGGTTGTAGTTCGCTGGCTCTGGATGGCCGTAGGCGTCGGACTGCGGGATGATAGCATCTCCATCATCGTTGGCCGCCGGAACGAGCTGATAGTGGTATAACGAGTGCAGGCCGTTGATCGCGACGGCGGATCCGACGGAGGCGAAGGCAAGCTCGAGGATTCCATCGTAGGGCCTGGAGTAGAGGTTGCCGTAGTCGTCCGTTTTGATCGGAGCGGCGTCCCCGGTGTCCACCTGGTCCTGAGGGTCCTCAAACTTGCCCATGGTCAGAAGTCCATGGGCCGGGGCCGCGAGGTCGTCCTCGGCCAGCAGGAGCCTCTGGACGAGACCTCCGACATCGACGCCTGCTGCGACGAAAGGATTGTTGGCCGGGGCGACTCCAACGGCGTCAGCTCCCTGGACAGTGAGGATGGCAGACGAGAGATCCGTTTGACCGGCAGGGAGAAGCGCGATGGTCCCGTCGAGATCCGTTAGGTTTGCAACTCCATTGTTTGTCAGGATGATCTGAACGTGCTCACCAACGGCCAAGACGCGAACCAGTGCGCTGTAGTTTCCACTTGCTTGAAGCACGGCGGTGAGAACGGTGCGAAGATCCTGGGCCGCGCCGTCCGTTCCTTGATCAATCCAAACGGTGAAGGGCTGATCTGCCGAGATCATGCCGTTGATAGCGTCGAATCCTCCGCCAGCGGGGAAGTCAGCGCCCATTGCTAGGATGCCGGAGTCAAACGTGGCCGCCGGGGCAAGTGGAGTCGCCGCATGGAACGTCGCCTGGGTGATGATGACTTCGCGCTTTTGGTCTGCCAGATGTGGTGCGACCATTTTGGTCTCCTTTTATCGGAAGGCTGTGGCTTGGTTGCTTACCTTTTCTTTCGGTCCTTGATCATTTTCGCAGCAAGGCCAATACCCAGAAGGACGACGCCGCCGACGATCATTTTCTTCTGACCCTTGGCCTTTTCCAGCAGTGTCTCGGCTTGCGCCTTGCCGGTCTTGGCCTCGGACGTCTTGAGCTGATCCTCTAGGGCGGCGGCTCGATCCGTGGCCTGATCGAGAATGGCCTCGCGCTCCGCTGAGAGGGCGGGGATGTTGACCTCGGAGAATCCGACCAGGGTCTCGATCTTCGGGAAGACCGTCTCCAGGAGACGCTCTTGGACGCGAGACTGAGACGTGCCACGGGTAGCCCAGGTATTCCACTGAGAGGTGTAGCTGTCGATGGAATTGATAACCTGCTTGAGCTTGTTGGGGAACGTCTTGAGATAGGCCTGGGCCGATCCCATGAGGTTGAAGAACTGGTCCTTCTGCTTGTCCATGTCGGACTGGGTCGTGAGAAGGTTCCAGTCTTCGACTTTCTTTTTGACTTTGTCCATATCGATAAGGAAAAGTCGTTCGTTTGCTGAGAGCGATGACATTTGAAATTCTCCTATTCGAGTTCGTGGATGAAGCGGACTGATTGAATCCCTGCCTCTGCGAGGCCCCAGACCGCTGCTGTTGTAAAGTTGATATTCATCACGCCTTCCGGCTGTAGCGGATACCCATTGGCCGCCGTGACGGCGTTGGTAAATCCGACGTAGACGACCCTGTCTCCCCAGTTCTTGAGCTGAAGATTTTTCCTCGTGACCGTGGCGGCCATAATAGTCGTCGGACCTGCGCCACCGGCATTGTCCACCGGGATCGCGCCGAATGCCCCGTTGGCTCCGAGGGCCACGGCGACGATATCGGGATTGGTGGCGGCACGGTTCGACTCTAGGGCCGAGATGGGCCATAGGTTGGCGGCAATCTCGATGTTGGCATCGACGCCGGTTGCGGCGTCCAGGTAGGTGATCTGGACGTAGTCCTGCGTAATGTCTACGACGAACTCGGTCAGTACGCCTGGCACGAGGACCTGAGTAAATACCGTACTCCAGGTTCCTGCTGCAGGAGGCACAGCGAGGTTCGGGAACGGGTTCTGGTTGATGATGATCGCCCCGGCCTTGTCGGACAGGATAGACCCTCGAAGCTGCGAAAAGCCCTGGCACTGGCGCGGTGCGATGATAAGGGGAGTGCCGTCGGGGACGGTCACGACCTTTGCTGCATCGGCAATCATTTGCTGGCAGAGCTGGGCTGGTGTTGCGCTAGCCATTTTTTATCCTCGATTTGACGTCATTTCTACAAACTGAACATCGTCATCGCCGTACATGATCGGGATTCCAAAGTTCTGCCAGATGGACCAGTCGGCATCGAATTCAGTCGGACCGCCAATGATGTGACCAAACTCATGAAGAAACAGGCCCCAAAGTGTTTCCGTCGATAGATTTTTTGCGGCCTTCGCTGTGCAGACCACTCCGTCGAAGTGTTGGACGTGCATGTATGAACGGGAAGAGGTTCGATGAAGGGCATCGCACTCTGGACATCCAAAATACAGACGGAAGCCCCTGACCTCTGGGAACTTGGTCCCCACGAATCTCCGGGCCTTTCTGAACAGTCTTTTTGTCCTTTTCATTATTCAACCGTAATATCTCCGGCCTCAATCGCTGCGTTCAAATCCCCGGCCAGATTCAGTCCGGCCTGGGTGATCACGATGAGGCCAGTGTCGTTGGACTTCTGGGTGTCCTGAGAGTGGCGACCATTTGAGATTGCGGTGGCGAGGCCGTGGTACTGCTCCCCGGTAATGCTCTTGTTCGTCCTTGCCTTCACGGCGATCTCACCGATGGCGCTGTCGTATGAGGCAAAGAACGGAGTCGATCCGTCTTTGACATTGCCGTAGAGAGCGAGGATTTTGGCGAATGAACCCGGAGCTACGTTGTGATAGCTTTTGCTGAACGTTTTGAAATCCTTCTCGTGCATCATAAAATTGACGATGGACCTAAAGTCCTCGGATGTGATGTATCCCTGCTTTTTTGCCTTGTCTGCGAGAAGGTCGAATTCACTGTTTACTTGGTTCACGTTTAGGCCATTGAAGAAACCTTCATCGACTTGTGTGATCCCGAAACCCTGCTCCATGCCGAGTATGGCGCTGGTGCTCAGGGCCAAGAGATAGGCGACATCGGCCATCGATGTGGCGATCATCGTCATGAACCTCGCCCCAGCCTTCGCTGTTTCTGCTGCGACCTCGCTCACGTTTTTGCGGACACTGAGAGGAGCGCTTTTGACCGGGTTCTCGGCTTTCGCCCAGAGGTGCTTGACACCGAAGTATCCACCGATAAGGCCAACGGGCCACACCCAAATGGGGATTTTCCTTGTCATCTGCCTGTCCTTTAAACGGGAGGCTTAACTTGCTGGCGGAGCGCCTCTACATGCGCTTCATCGAGGAAGTGCTGGTGAGGTACGAACTCCACGGTTTTGTTGCATTTTGGACACCAGGCCTTGAGTACTCCTCCGCCAGCCGTCTTGTCGAGCTGGGCCAAGCTGAAGCCAGGCCCGACTTCGAGGGTGGCTACGAGTTCGCACTGCTTGCAAGCCCCGATAATCCCGGTGTCGGAATAGTGGGGGTCTGGGCTGGAATAGATCTCCTTGATGAGTTTGTTGGGGAGCGGCGTCCGTTTCTTGTGGTTTGCAATCTTCATTTTCGTTTCCTTTAAAACCTATGCGTCCTATTTGTCCTATTTATCCTATTATTTTTTCTTCCTGGTCATGAACCAAAGGAGCCCCCCGACGAACAAGAGCCCGACGGCTCCGGCTGCAACGCCGATGCCTACCTTCGTGCTCTTCTTCATGCCTGGGTTCACATTCACGCTGGGGTCCGGGTTCGGAACAGTGGCAAGAGCCGCCGCTTGTTCATCGGCTGCGGCCTTTGTGATTGCATCGATACTGGAAGTGTCAGGCTTCTTCGTCTTGCTCTTGTCTTCGATGCCGATAGCTTCCGAGATAGCGCCCTTGTTTTTTTTGAGCGCTTCTTTGCCGTACTTGTCATAGAGGTCAACTATGCTCGTCCAGAAACCAATTCCGCTGACATCCGTGTAGGGCATCTCCTGGTTCCTGTCCCATCCGTCGAGTCCGTAGATCTGCCAAAACAGATCGTTGTCCTCTTCTGGCGTCTGGCCCATGTTCTTCGTGGCAGCTTTGACTTTTTTACTGGCCTTTTCTGCGGCTCTGGTGTACCGCTGTAGCACGGGCCACCGGCCCTCCATCTCCGTGAAGGCGCTCGGCTTCAGGACGTGTGTCACGGCCTTTTTCTGGTCGTAGAGGACAGCCTTGACCGGGTCGGGCTTGGACAAGAGAAAAGCAATGTGATTGGCCATTGATGGGTCGGCCTCGATCTCGACCATGATTTCGGCCTGCGTCATCATAGGAAGCTCTGAGATGGCCCCTAGCTGACGCGAATTGTTCGAGGACCTGCCCGTGGCCAACATAGGCGTAGCGCCCATTGAGGGCGACACGGGGGCTCCGTGAAAGCCGACGGCTGTCGGAAAGGAATCAAAGTTCTCCAGTGGCATGTTTCACTCTCCTAGAGCAAGAATTCTGCGTTGATGTCGGTCCTCGTAGACGAGTACTCCGGCGTCCACTCCCATCCCTGAAATCGGAACTCGATGTCGTGGGCCACGATGTCAAGGTTATCGGCCCGGATCTCGAAAAAGCCTGGTCCGGTAAGGATGATTGGCATGGGCAGGCAGCAAGGGCACGTCGGTTCCCCGATCTTCCTGTTCATGTTCTGGTAGGTTCGCTGCTGCACACCGGCTTCGTTGAACCAAAGCGTGCTCGGGCCTTTGTTGACAGACTGGTACTGCAGCCTGAAGGTGACGTTGGGAAAAGCGTTCGGAGTGTCCAGGTCGTTGCCCATCTTGTTGATGATGGCCGCAGCTCCCCTGGGGACGAAGTAGCGAAGGATCAGGGCGTTTGTCGCTCCGCTGATCACAGCCGCCACCGGGTCCGTGTAGACGTCGATTGGCTTGGACGAGAGGGGCGGGTCGAGATAGTTGGGCCTTCGGAAGAACAGCTTGGAGAAAGTGAGGACATCGGCGAAGAGCTTCCCCCTCTCGACGGTTGCGTCTTCCTCCGCCTTTGTGAGCGCCGGACGACCTTCTCGCATGACGTCGTTGTAGGTCTTGCCCATCTGGCCATGCTGTACGATGGTCCGTCTCTGATGCGGATCAAATTCTTCGTTCGGCATGTCTCCCATGCCGCTTCCGTCCAGAGCACCAAGAGGAACCAGTCCCGCCAATGACAGGTCTTGGTCCTCTTCTGGATTTCGGTTTCTGTCCCGTGACATGAAATCCTCCTTGAGGTTAGGCCTGCTCCTTCGGGATCAGGACCTTAGATCCTGTGAGCGTGAAGTAGAAGTTGGCGTCGTTGGGGGCCAGGCTCCAGTAGTCCATCATGAGCCTGTAGTTCCTCGGGAGGAAGAAGGACTCGAACGGAATGTACGGATACTGGGCGTTTCCCCAGCCGAGATTCGAGTGAATCCGAAGGTTCTCCTGGGAGTACCGTCGCCCGGAGGAATAGTCTATCATCTCGAACTCGAATGGAGCGGCGAGGCCCGTGGTGGTATCGATGCTTGAGGCTGTCATCTTCATAAGTTCCATCGGATAGTCCGACGGGACGATGAACTCCACTCGGGTCTGTGTCGCCGTGGCGATGGCCATCTGGGCCTGGGCCGTTGTGAGCATGTACGTTAGGACGCGCTCTTTGATCCCGAATTTTCGAGTGATGGCCTGGCGAACGTCCTGAGGTGCCTGCTTGATGAAAAACGCCCGTCCGACGAGGGCAAGGCGGATTGTGTTCTGGTTGCCGGACAGGTCGGTAACGATCACGGAGAGCTGCCTGGTGCCCTTTTCCACGTTGAGGAAGTAGGTCACGGGCAGGATGAACGGTCGCTGGGCACTGCCAGCAATCGTATCGATCTGGATGGGTCGGTTCATCCACGAATGCTTCCGCCCCTGATCGATGATGGTGATCTCGTATGAGCCCGTGGACTCTGAAACGATGCCGAAGATCTCGGCATGTCCGTTGCCCTCGTCGAACTCAATAGGGATGTTCCCGGAGGTCTGGTTGGCGGGGAGCACGATCATCGAGGGATTGGCTCCGGCGAGGCCCGAGCCTTGAGCGTTGGGGATGTACCAGCGGGGGGCGACGAACCGCTTCGTCGGATTGAAGTAGATGATATCTTCTTTGGTCTTCTTGTCTTTTCTCTGGAGAAGAACGTGGAACGACATGCTGTGGTCCTCCTACTTGCATCTGTCTGGCATTTTTCGGCAGACCGCCTGGTTTTTGTGATAGATGGGGGAGAGACCGAAGGTTGGTCTCTCCCCCTGTTCGTCTGGTTCCTCCGATCCGGCTTTTTACAGCGCGGTGTACAGGATGCCCTGCATGATCAGTTTGTACCAGATCGTCGCGACGGGGGTGATCGGCGCGGGGAACTGGACTACTCCACGGAAAGACTCCATCGAAACGATGTGCCTGGCCTGGCGGAGATGATCGGTCATGTTGAAGAAGTTGGTCGTGGTGGGCATTCCGTTGGAAAAGATGGTGCTGGTCGCTTCCGTGGTCTGGCCGTAGGGGGCCACGCCGGACGGAATCTCGGTGATGGGAACCTGGAGCCAGGGAACGCTCTGGTGGAAGAACCACTGCAGGACGCCCTCTTCGTAGACCGCGCCGACGTCGGCGAGTCCGGCCAGCATGTTGAGCTTTCCGGTGAGGCCGAGGAGATCGAACTCCAGGGGCAGTCCGAGGACGCCATCGGCTTCCATATTGGTATCGTTGAGATTCTTCACCGTGGCGTCGGCGAACGTCCGACGGTTGACGAAGAGTTCGATACGTTGTACGGCCACGGCTGTGGGCATACGTTCCGTATCATACAGGGGATTCCGCAGGGGCCGAAGCCGTGCGGTCTGGGCCGGAGTTCCGGCGACGAGCGGTGCTCGACCTTTTCTGATGACCATTGTAGCCTCCTTGACTGTTTGGTCTTTATCCTATTATCTATCCTATATGTCCCTGTTGAACCTTTGTTAACCTACTGCCCTATTGCCCTATGGCCTCGATTGGCGGTGATTAGATCACGACCTCTGCGAGGAACTGGTCCATTGTGATACCGCCAGAGACGCCGCCGACCGTGTCTTCGTCGGTTGCGAATGCGGCCACGCCTGTTTCGTCCACGCCGTCCATCCATCCCGTGTCGTCGGTGTTGGCGTAGGTCTCGTCGTAGGCGTCCATGCCGCCTTCGGCAGCGGAGATTTCCTGCTGGACAGCCCTGGCGAGCTTGGCCTTCATCTCTTCCGAGACCTGGCCGATGCCGTCAAGCTTGTCGGCGTAATCGGTGTACTTTTGCTGAGTGTCCAGGAAAGAAACGATTCCGGCCAGGATGCCGCCGATGGCGAACTTGGCTGCGATGTCAGCTTTCTTGGTTGCGAAGCCGATGATCAGGCCGCCGACGATTCCGCCGCCCACTTCGATGGCTGGCTTCCACTTCTTGATGGTCGATACGAACGCTGCGTCCGATTCCCACTTCTTTTTGAAAATGAGCGGGATGGCGTAGCCCGTGAGGACCTTGGTGCCGACGAATCCACCGGCCAGGGGAAGGATCTGCTTGAGCCAGAGGTCCGGCTTCAGGAAGCCCTGTACGAATGACTTGGCCGACATCTGCATCGACATGGCCGGGTTGGAGAAGACGTTGGCCTTGACGTAGGGATTGGCCACGACGCCTGCGGGGATGGTGTAGCGGAAAGGAGCATTCCGACGGCGACGACGATAGGTCGTCCGACGGCGCTTCGTCGTTGCCTTGCGGCGTTTCCGACGGCGGGGATTGGCCTTCACGTACGGATTTGCCAGGGATGAGCCCGGAGACAAGGCGTAGGTGAATGCGCGGGGGGAGGGGTTCCTGCGACGACGACGGGGGTTGGCAGCGCGTTTGCGTCCGCCTGCTCTCCGACGACGGGCAGCCGCGCTCTTCTTGCCAAGCCACCTGTAGTAGCTCTTGGTGCCGAAGCGCGGTTTCGAGGCGCGGGAACGGGCCTTGGGTTTCGGGTAGCTCTTTCGGGTGCCTTTGGGTTTCCAGTAGGAACCCACCTTGGTCGTTTTCCTTTTCCCTTTGCGGTAGTACTTGTATCCCCGCACCCAGGGATTCTTGGCCTTCGTTCCGCCCTTTTTCTTGTAAGCGCGTGACGCCGCTTTCATGAGGGACGGGCCGGAGTAGCCTTGCTTGGCCAATCTCTTGACCGTTGCTTGCCACTTGTTCATAGGATTCTTCCTCCTTTTGGTTTTGGACTTGGGAGGGTTCAGGATGAAAATCGGCATCATGACTTCCCGTCCTTTAAAAAAGATCAAGGTTTGTTAATTGAAAAATTAATCTCGCATCCAATCGTCTATGCGAGCACGACCTCTCAGGGGTTTGATAATAAATTGATCGCCCATGCTTCCTCCGACCAACATTTGTGGCTGGTCGGTGTACTCATGGACATAAGAGCTAGGGGCCTTCCCGGAGCGTCCGTCCGGGGTATACGTTTCCGCCGGGCTCTTGCCTGCGGAGTACATGAACTCTGGCGGCAAAACGATGTCTCCGCCGACGGGAACGACTTCCATGGTGATGTTCTTGGGGAGCGTTCCCATGTGGAATTTTTTGTACTGGGCCATGGATTTTTCGTAACCCTTGACCCAGGCGTCGGGACAGTTCTCGTAGAGCCACTTCTCAAACTTCTGCCGGTTGATGCTCTGGCCCTTCTTGAATGGAATGCTGACCTGCGCTCCGGGATTCGACTTCGCCTTCTTCCTCTTCTTGGGGTTGACGGTGAGGAGGAGAGGGTTGGCCTCGTATTGATTGATCGGAGGCGGGAGTTGATTCCGGCGCTTCCGTTTCTTTGCCACTGGGACGCCTCGTAGGCCGTTCTGCTCGATGGCCTTGATCACGCGAAAAACTCGCTGGCCTGGGATGTCCATACGGTGCATGGCTCCACGTCCTCGACGCACGCCCGAGGTCGCCAGGACCGGGTACTTGGGGTGACGCTTGGAGCGAACGTACTCGCTCTTAAAGAGGCTCTTCTGGAACGACGAGGCTGGACGTATCGTGAACGTAATCCCTCCGTTGGTCGGAGAGATCGAAGCGGGGCTCGGCTGGTGGTCGAACATGCTTGAAATACGACGCCTGACCTTGGGGTCATGCAGCATCTCAAGCATGTGTCGCTTTGCCTTTGCTCTCGTTCTCGACATGTTTCTTATCCTATAGGTTGATTTCTTTTTCGATGTATCTCTCGGCGGTGACGATGTGGCCTTTTGCGGCGTCCGTGTTCGAGACAACGCCCTTCGCTTTCATCAGGCTTTTTTCCTGCGCTGCCATCCACTGGCGAGAGACTAGATTGGTCAGTTCTTGGATATTGGTTTCGTTGGCATCGATCCCGTTCATCTTCATGAGCCTCACGACCTTGGCGCTCAACTGAGACATGATTTGGTTCTTTGTCCTGGCGTTATGAGAGGGAGATATCGGCCTGGGCCTGCGGCGGAATGCATTAAGCTCGACCTCGATGACATTGGATCTGTCTCGGGCTCTCCTGTTCAGGGCGTCAAACTGCATCCTTTGTATCTGGAGAGCCTCCTGGGCCTTCCTGCGAAGCGACTCCTGGATATTTCTCTCTCTCGAATAACGGACCTCGTCAGCCGTGAGGCCTCTTTGGCGTCC
>Ga0075116_10001689_pt1 | contig 10150 bp, 17 predicted proteins | sample AntAceMetag02UKC_FD_69786 | JGI IMG/M metagenome (GOLD analysis project Ga0075116, IMG submission 69786) | Saline lake microbial communities from Ace Lake, Antarctica- Antarctic Ace Lake Metagenome 02UKC | ecosystem: Environmental > Aquatic > Non-marine Saline and Alkaline > Saline | place...
TTGGGGAAACTAAAATTTACTGAATTCAACAACAATCGAAACTAAATCCCAAACAAACGTATTGATATTATTATGAATTTTGAGTCTGGTATGTATATAGTAGAACACATAACTGTATATAGTAGGAACCTATTTTTTTTAAAAGTGTAAATAAAAGGAGGATACAAATGAAAAGATTTAACCTTTGGATTGATGAAAAAATGTACGCTGAAATTAAAGAACAGAGTCGCATTGATAATCGAACAGTCGCTGGTTCTGTTAGGACTTTAATTACTGAATACCTCGAAAAAGTGAAGAAAAAAAAGGATGTGGGTATAGATGTGTAAAAAATTAACTATTGAATTTGTAAAAAATTATATTGAAAGTGAAGGATATGAATTATTGTCTAAGAAATATAAAAATAATAAAGCAAAACTATTAATTAAATGTGATAAGAGACACATCTACAAAGCAACATTTAGTCACTTTCAGCGTGGATGTAGATGCCCTATTTGTGCAGTTAATAAACAAAAGATTACATACGAACATATAAGATCTGAATTTGAAAAAGAGGGTTACACTCTTTTGTTTAAAGAATATAAAAATAATAGAACAAAATTAGATTATATTTGTCCAAAAGGGCATAAAAATTCTTCAACATGGCATGATTTTCAACATGGACATAGATGCTCAGAGTGTTCTGGTTTAAAAAAACAATCCTACAAATTTGTTAAGATAGAATTTGAAAAAGAAGGATATAAATTAGTATCAAAAAGATACAAAAATTCTGATACAAAATTAAATTTTGTCTGTCCTAACAATCATGAGGGATCAATATCTTATCATAGCTTTAGAGCAGGGAGTAGATGTCAACAGTGCTTTAGAGAATTCAATGTAGGGGAGAATCACTCAAGATGGAAAGGTGGAAGACAAGTTGTTTGGTATGACACTCATGCACATCAAATTAATTGGATTGATGAAGTTAGAAGAGATCCTGATAATAATGAAGTGTTACAGGTTAAATGCACAGAATCAGGTTGCAGAAAATGGTTTACACCTACACGAGATCAAGTTACTAGTAGAATCAGTGCACTTAATTCTAAAGATGGATCTGAATGTAGTTTTTACTGTTCAGAAGAATGTAAAAAGAATTGCTCAATATATCGTCAACAACTTTATCCAAAAGGATCTAAACTAGATACATCACGTATCAAGGAATGGGCTGATATGGTTAAAGAAAGAGATAATTATGAGTGTCAGATATGTGGTAGCAAAGAAAATGTTTTAGCGCACCATTATGAATCAATTTGGTCAAACCCAATAGAATCTGCTGACCTTGACATGGGTATAACTATTTGTAAAGACTGCCATTTAGGTAAAGCACACATAGAAGTAGGTTGCAGATTTATAGATCAAACAAGAAAAAGTTTATGTAGAGAAGCGGAAAAAGAAAAGGAGAAGGAAAATGTATAACTTATTATTCAATTCAAGTAATGACTATTGCGTATTTGTTAGAGAATCATTTACAAAAGTTTGTAACGGAGATCTGTCAGCATCAATTTTGCTTTCAATCTTGGAAAATCTAACTACAACCTTTACACCAGACCCTAATGAAATTATAGATGGTGATGAGAGAATTTGGATTAAACAAACGTGTAAAGAATTCATAAGTAATTCTAATGGGATGCTAACTGCCAATAAAACAAAATCAGGACTTAAAACTCTGGTAGAATTAGGATTCATCCTAAAGCGTACACATCCATATCAAAAATGGAATCGTACCATTCAATATCACCTCCTAGTAAATGAGGTAAATAAACATCTTTTAGCAATTGAGGAGAATGAGTAAATATGGAGAATTTAATAACAAGACCTGAGAAAGATTTCTTTGTAGCTCTGCGAAATAGTTTTGTAAATGTCTGTAATGGAGATCTGCCAGCAGCGATCATATTATCTATTTTGGAAAATTGGACCATTTATAAAATTAAAAATATACAACAAAATAAAATCCATAATGAAGTTCTGAAAAAACAAGGAAAAAAACCTGTTGACGTTGGTGATGTTTGGATATATAAATCAAATTCTGAATTTAGAACTGATTCTCTTGGGTTTCTTTCAAAGAACTCTGTAATTAGTGGAATTAAAACTCTTTTAGATCTTGGGTTTATAGAAAAAAGAAATAACCCTAAAATTGGATGGGACAGGACTCTTCAGTGGAAAGTCGTTCCAGAAAAGATAAATAAGTGCATTTGCCATCTTCCTAAACAGGAAGATGGAGGTTCCTATTTAGGAAAAGCAATACCAAAGAATACTTCAAAGAAGTTATTAAAAGATAAAAGATCTTTAAATAACGATAATTCTGAAAAAGATAACCAAACAACAACAAAAGTTGATCCTGTTCTTGGTAAAATTGATTCAGTTAATGTTGGTAAGTCCAATTTAGTGGACATTGTGGTTGATAAGTCTGATTCAGTTGATCCCATTCTTGGTAAAGTTGATTCAGAGATCTATAATCAGATTCTTGATAACTGGAACAGCAACATTAAGTCTAATCAGATAAAAGGTGTGTCTGCTCACAGGGGACTGCAGTCCAAGTTAAAATATGACATGGCTCAATATAGAAAAACAATGTCTATTTCAGAAGCTATTGTTAATTGTATTGATCAGGGTAATACAGTTGAGGACATCAACAAAGCAATTGATAACTATTTCAGAGTATTATCTTCAGAATCATTCTGGTATGATTTTCGATATCAGAATATTGCCCTCTTCCTTCATTCGGAAAAGGGAGTCTGCAAATTCAAGAATGATAGTTATATCAATACCTTAAAGAAAAAGGAAGCTGATAGTGTAGATCAGTATAAGAAGCTGAGGCTTTCATATGATCCTGTATTCTTCAAATATAACAGTTCAAACATCTTAGATACAAATGCTCAGACTTATTGTGGTGTAGGTATTGGTATTTGTAAAGGCAGAAACATAGTTCGTATTCTTGATGAGATCAATAGCTATGCTGAATGTGGAAACTTAGATCAAAGCTACATGAAGATGTTGGAGGAAACGATTGTTGCTGGACTTTATCAGAAGATATCCTTAGATGTCCTAAGAGGAATGTTGGATACACATGCGTCTAATCGTGTTTTTCATATGCCAAAAGCAGAGATCCTGTAAATAGGGAGACATATAAAATGAAGACATATTACATAGTTAAGAGCTATGATAGCAGAATGGAACCAAAATGGTGTGCTTATTATAGTGGAATCCGTTCTACGTTAAATAAGTTTGATTATATGAATGCATTAAGTAAGTCCATATCAGATGTCAGTGCAGACGACTGTGAGGAACGTCTTAATAATATACTAAAAGCCAAGAAGATTAAACCTCAGATTATCAGGGCTGTCACAATATAGCCTATCAGATAATTGATAAGAATGGAGATCAGGTGGCCCTATCGCCTCACAGTCCAACGATAGGTGGCCCACTAAGGGCATTGTATAGGTTGGAAATAATAATGGCTTAGAATGGACGTAAGAGGAGGCTCATATGACAAATAAAGAAATTGAATGTAAATTTGGTATAGATATGGCTTTGATGTTTGATGTTATGATTCCTGGGGTTTGGAATCTGCACCCGAACCATCAGATACAGAACGAGCACAGTGGCCTATAGCAACACTTAAGTATGTAGAAATGTTAGAAGAATTTGTTGATGGAAAGGAACTTATATGAAAATAGTTACCAAGGTTCCCAACGGGACTCTCTTCCATAGGGAATACAAGGATACTGGTGTTGGCTATAAAAATTTACGGACTGACTTATCAAGCAGGATTGATGATGTGTATTATACGGTTATTAAATCAGATAGTTGTGATATAATCCGACCTGGATTTATATTACGAAAGCTGTTGTCTGGAATGGAAAAGAAGGAGGAAAAACGTGAGTAATGATGTTATAGAATATTTGTCATCAAAAGGCATCGAGTATTCCAGCTTTGGAAAAAATGAAGTGGCTATAATTTGCCCCGAGTGTGGGAAGAAAAAAATGTCCATAAACACGCTGTCAGGAAAGGCACAATGTTGGAGCTGTAAGTCTAAGGATGAAAATTTATGGACTGTTAATAAGTGTCATATCCATAAGATTATGGAGCACTTCGGCGATATCTTGAAAATAAAAAAATCAAGCAACTTTCCAAAACCCGGTGACATTAAAAAGATCATAGACGGAAAGAAACAGGAACCGGAAAAAGAGGTTGATCACACGGCTATTGCTGAGAGGAATCATAAAGCTATTCTTAGTAATAAGAAAGCGTTACGGTATTTGTTTAAACGTGGTATCAGTGAAGAATCAATTGAGAAGTTTAAGATAGGATGCCATTCTCAATCAGGGCAGGAATGGATTTCCTACCCCTCATATGAGAACGGCATAGCTAAGATGATTAAATACAGACAGTTACCACCAGAAAATAGTAAATTTCAAAAGTGTTCCAGAGAGAAAGGTGGTAAGTCTATTTTGTTCAACGGGGATGTGTTGAAAGACAATACTGAAATATACGTTTGCGAAGGAGAAGCAGATACGATCACCTTACTTCAGAATGGGTACTCAAACGCCGTAGGGTTGACCGTAGGAGCACAAACGCTTCAACCTGAATGGTATGATCAATTAAATGAAATGAGTCGCATATACCTCGTATTAGACTCTGATAAGACGGGACAAGATGCTGCTCGAAACGTCTATGCCCTGAGATTGGGAATGGACAGGTGTTGGAACATAGTTTTACCGGAAGGGGAAGACGTAAATTCCTTCTTTCAGAAATATAATAAAGAAGAGTTTGATGTCTTTGTTAAGAATGCAACACGGTTTTCTATTGAAGGGATCATGGATATCCCTCAAATTATATCTGAAATGTATCAACAATCGACCAATGAGAACTCACACATGGTGGAGACTCCCTGGCCTTTAGTCAATAATTTAATGGGTGGGGGGTTAAAAAAGAAGCACCTTGTGGTAGTTGGTGGACAAGCAGGAACAGGTAAAACAACATTCGTATTGCAAATTGCCTATCATTTGGCAACTGTCTATAACCTACCGTCATTTATATTCTGTCTTGAGATGTCAGAGGTTGACTTATTGGTTAAGATCATACAGTTGAAGTTTGATCTAACATATGATGGCATTGATATGTCGGATGCGTATGTGTATGGACAAGAAGTTGCAACTTTGCCATTGCTGTTTGGATATCAGTCAAACATTACACAGGATGTGTACCGAAATACAGTAAAACAGGTGAGAGATAAATATGGGTGTGCGTTCTTTGTTTTTGACAACCTTCACAGATGGATACGAAGTGATAAAGAATCAGATTATGCAGAAGCAGTTGGATTTTTTAAAGATATTGCAATGGATTATGAAATTATGATGGCAATGGTTGCTCAACCAAGGAAGTTAAATGAAAATACTAGTACAAATAATGGAAACGATCCAACGTCATTTTTGCCTACCTATGACGATTTGAAAGGATCATCTGCTATTGGACAGGATGCTGACGAGGTTTTATTGTTACACAGAAGACGTAACACAGATGAAAGTGTAATGGGAAGTTTTCAAAAGAAAACATTTGTTATCAATGACAAGGCTCGGTTTGCATCTGGGGGCAACTGCCTGTTGCATTTTGAGCCAGCAAAGTCTAGGTTTTATAACATAACAGATGATGTATGCCGTTCTCAATATACTGGAGATATTGGAAAACTGAAAAAGCATGGGGTAATCTGATTGCATGTATTAGTTGACTGTTTATTACTTATGAGGAAAATAATAAAAAAAATGCACATACCCCTTGACAAATCAAATTTAATGCTTATTGAAATAGGTTGCAGATTTATAGATCAAACAAGAAGAAGTTTATGTAGAGAAGTGGAAAAGAAGGAGTAATTAAAATGAAATCATTTAATATCTTAAAGGAATATTTGCCCTTACTTTCTCATGGTTCCTCTAACAGCGACTACCCGCCCTTTTCCAGATATATCTACTCAGATGGTAAGTATATTCACACATATAATAACAGTGTATATGTTCGAGTGAAACTTATATTACCATTTACTGGTTTTGTTAATATTTATATTTTAACAGACATATTAAATAAGATGGATGCTGGGGAACTGCAGTGTTCAATTGATAACAGGGTACTGAAATTATATGACAATAGCTTTAAATCTAACTTAAACATTGAAGCGTTTAATCCACCAGACTACTCATTAGTGGTGTCAAGATTAGATGATCTGAAATTTATAAAAGTAGATGATGATCTGTTGGATTCTTTAAAAACAGGGGTAAAGTTTTCCTCTCCTGCAGATCCTGATAAGATGTATGTAATTGTGAGAGACGGTGAGACATTTTCAACCAACGGTGGAATGGCTTTTTATTATGAAAAGAATTATGACATTAAAGATGCCGTGTTTGTTAATAGTAAGATTCTCAGTATACTAGATGACAGTTGTGAAATTGCAACTATGGACTATTACACCATTGTCAAGAGTGGTGATATCTTATTTATTTTTATTTTAAATAAAATATCATGGTCATTATCAACAATACGAAATATGTATGAAAAATGTTATGACAATTTAGAATATATATGTGAGTTTGCTGATCTTAAGAATGCCGTGAGCAGATTAAATTCTTTGTCATACGGCGAACAAGAATTTTATGTTAATCATGACATTACGCCTGGAATGATTACAGTGTCATACTCATCAGCAATAAATGGATCAGCGTCAGTATCCACTAAAAGTGAAACTGTTGCAGAAAAAAATTTAATAATTAATGGACAGTTTCTAAAAAAGATATCCGTGTCTGATTACAAGGTATATTTAAGTGATGGACTAAAAGATGGTATAGTCTTGCATAATGATAAATACTTTAGCTTTATTATTGGAAAGGAGATAAAATAATGTCTGAAATTGATAGATTTGATGGAGCCTCACTTGATGTAGTTGTCAACAGTATGACTTCACTAAAGGACGGCATTTGGTGCGTTAGGACGATCAAAAATGGAAAACATGCCTCACTGTTAGCAGAGAATATAGAAGATTACCCGGAGGCTTTTAACGAAGCAAAGCTTTTACCAATCAAGAATCAAATTACGAATTCTGTACACAAATACATGACATCAGATGGGAATAGAGACATCACAGAAAGGGGTATTGTAGATGCTGTTCTTAAAGCTATCAGAGAGAAATTAGTTTATGTTGATACGCAGAAGATGAAAGGGGCAAAATGAGTAAGATAAACATTATAAACTGTTGTGGTGATTGTTCTTATAGATTTTTTATAGGACATAAGCTTATGTGTGATTTAGTAGAAGGGCGAGAAGCTAATGAAAGCGGTCCTATTCCTAAATGGTGTCCACTTAAAGATACACCTGATAAAGATTACCCTGATCACCCGTGTAAATTTGCAGGAACTTGTGACTATATTTTAATGATTTGTGATGAATGTACAGAGAAGGAGACAAGATGAACGAAGAAAAAGAATGTCCATATTGCTATTACCATAATATTACAGACGATTGGGTTTATGTTTGTCCAACTTGTGGTGTAGAGACTTGTCCTGATTGTGCAGGAAGATGTGGATGTACACAACAACAGGGAGAAGAGGAGAACAGAAATGACTAAACAAGAATTAATTGATAAATTAAATGAGTATGAGTTTAATGCTGAATTAAAGGTTTTAATACTTGAAGAAGATGAAGAATATGATATAGTAGATGCTTATTGGGATAAAGAATTATATAAATTCATAATTGAGACTGGAGACTGAATAATGAGAATAGAACTTGACGAAAATTGGATGTTTGAATCGGATAGCCTTAATATTACATTGTTAAAATCCAGAATATCTAAGAAGGGAGTGAATAAAGGTAAAATAGCATGGCGTCCTGTAGGTCACTACAACAACTACGCAGAAGCGGCATTAGCTATGGTTGATTTAGATATCCAACAGTGCGAGTCATTTGCTTTTATGTTAGATCGGTTAGATGAATTAAAACAGTATATTACGGCTGTTGTTCCCAAGATTCCAATTCCAAGTGGGAATATAGAGGACTTCTATAAAAAGCGTAGGAAAGAGGTGGCTAAGTGAAAAGTACAAAATTTAATTGGGAGTGTGTACATTGTGGAAAAAGGAATATTGAAACTATGGGGTTTCAATTTGATATTCCCAAGTCGTACTTTGCAACATGGCCTTGTGACAAGTGTGGAAAGGATACACAAATATCGTTTTTGTTTACTACAGATATACCTGATAATAGGAAAGAGGGGAAATAGATGATATCAAATAAGGTAATGAAAACAAGTAATTATGACGATAGTGGTGCTATTTTATATAAAGTTGATTGTGATTGCATGGACAATGACTGCATTACAACTATAGAAATAGCTCACGAGAAAGAATTTGGTTTAACATTAACTTTCTTTAAAAAACTCAGATGGTCTTCTCATTGGGGAAGCTTAAATTGGTTTCAACGGCAGATTAAAAACATTAAAGCTGCGATTAAGATATTGTTTACAGGTTGGATTGAATTGGAAGAATCAATAATCATTCAAGATAAAGAACATATTATTGCTTTAATTGAAGCGTTGGAAACAGGTAAAAGAAAAATATTAGATTATGAGAGGATAAATAATTTATGAAATCTGTAATAACAACAGAAAACAAACCTATTAAATTGTGGCTTGATGACATTGAAGACGGAGCACTTGATCAAGCAAAGAATTTAGCTAACCTACCGTTTATATTTAAACATATTGCTATTATGTCTGACTGCCATCGTGGATACGGGATGCCCATTGGTGGGGTAATGGCAACTAAAGGTGTGATAGTGCCTGGAGCCGTTGGCTCAGATATTGGTTGTGGGATGTGCATTGTAAAAACATCCCTTCAAGAGATTAACAGAGAAACAATTAAAAAGATAATGGGGGGGATACGGGACAAGATACCTGTTGGATTTAATCATCATTCAAAAAAGCAAGATGAGAAATGGATGCCAAAATGGGAATCTTCTTGGCGTTTTGGTACATCCATTGTTGAGATAGAATATGAAAGTGCATTAAAACAAGTTGGAACACTCGGATCTAATAATCATTTCGTGGAAATACAAATGGGATCAGATGGTTACGTATGGTTGATGCTTCACTCTGGAAGTAGAAACCTTGGCTATAAGGTTGCTAAACATTATAATGATATTGCAATTGAAATGAATGAGAAATGGTTTTCCAAAGTCCCCAAAGAATGGGAACTTGCTTTTTTACCACTTTATTCAGATGAAGGAATAAACTATCGTGTTGAAATGGAATATTGTGTTGAATTTGCTCTGTCAAATCGTCAGTTAATGATGAAGCGTGTTAAGGAATCTGTTTCAGAGATTTTTCCTGATACTAAATATGAAGATATAATAAACATTGCACACAATTATGCAGCAATGGAGAATCATTTTGGACAGAACGTAATGGTACATAGAAAGGGAGCAACAAGAGCAAGATTAGGAGAAGTGGGCATCATTCCCGGTTCTCAAGGAACGGCAAGTTATATTGTCAAAGGATTGGGGAATAAGGATAGTTTTGAATCCTGTTCTCATGGTGCAGGAAGAAAGATGGGCAGAAAACAGGCAAAGAGAGAACTCAATCTTGCTACTGAAATTAAACGACTTGATGATATGGGTGTTGTTCATGGAATTAGAAATGTAACAGATCTTGATGAGGCTGCTGGATCTTACAAAGATATATCTGTTGTTATGGCAAATCAAGCAGACCTTGTTGAAATTGTGGTTGAATTAAAACCACTTGGTGTGGTTAAAGGGTAATAAAATGACTAAGAAGCTGACTAACAAAATAAGCAATAAGTATCTTATTTCACTTAATAATTTAAGATTAGTGTATATTTTGAGACTTGAAGGTAAAATAAAATGACATTAAAAAAATGCACAAGATGCAAATGGCATGAAACTGAAACTGGAATTAATTGTACTGGAATGATAGGTCCAGATAACGCAGAACTTATGTTGGTTGGAGAATCGTTTGGTAAAACTGAATCAATAAAAAAGACAGCTTTCGTAGGAGCTTCTGGTAAGATTCTGACTCAGATGCTGGATTCTATCAATATGACTATGGATGAAGTTG
>Ga0075116_10001692_pt1 | contig 10138 bp, 10 predicted proteins | sample AntAceMetag02UKC_FD_69786 | JGI IMG/M metagenome (GOLD analysis project Ga0075116, IMG submission 69786) | Saline lake microbial communities from Ace Lake, Antarctica- Antarctic Ace Lake Metagenome 02UKC | ecosystem: Environmental > Aquatic > Non-marine Saline and Alkaline > Saline | place...
CACAAGCGAAATCTACTACAACGTCATGAATGGAAATCTCTGCCATATCAACCATAAAATTGACCACTGGACGTGGTGTGAAGAATTGCCCCAACCCTTTGCCGCGCAACTGCGAAGGCAGAAACTCCTCAAATGCCCGCCCTTTCACATCAATGTCATTATCTTCATCACGCACATGAAAGCCCTTCATTGCCTTCAGTACGCTTTTTAGCGTATCAATTGAAAGATTGATCTTCGTATTTTCCTCGAACACATCAGGATAGAACTCATGCGCCGTTTCAGAAAACCATGAATTTACAAATTCCATTCCTTTGCTGCCCCATTCATCAATTTTTTGCGAAGTGAGCACAGGTTGCCCTCCTTCACGCTTTAACCATTCATCTTCAGCAGCTTTTAAGAAAAGAATCTTGCTCATTTCATCAAAAGAGGCGGAGGGGTCGAGCTTGTCTCCATCTCGGATGATGTTATGCAAGCTACGAAAGAAGCGGCGATAATCTTTGATTTTCTCTTCATCTGGTACAGCTACTTCGTTTTCTTGATCGGCAATACTGGCAAGAACATTTGCAAATGAAATTAGCTCCTTGAGCTTTTTCCATCCATCTTTTTTCAGTTCTTCAACGCTCTCTTCCAATATGTTTATGCGACTGTTGAAGGAATAATACCCTCGTAAAATAAAGCCGCGACCGTTTGTAACAACGCTGTATGGTGTCTGCAATGAAAAAGCGTAGGAGTCTACTTGGTCTATGCCAGATTGCAGTGTTTCCGTTGGTTTTTTTGCCTCTACTACAACAACGGGCTTTCCGTTGTGATACACAACCAAGTCTGCCTCTTTTGTTCTCTTCTCTCTACCTAGTGTTAATTTTACTGGCACAGCAAATTTTAGATCGCTATCAGGATAGCCAAGTGTTTGATGAAATAGAGGCTGCAAGAGCTTTGTTTCAATATCGCGCTCTGATTCAATAGTTGCAGGTGGCATAGGTTTACTAGACTGTACACCTACAGGATTTGTGGCGCAATATTATAACATACCAAAACGGTATTTTTACCAGTCGGATTTATACTACATGCCCTGAAGGGATAATCGCCAAAGGTTTTAAAAAACTAAAGGATGGGCATATTCATCCACGAACTAAAGATCTGGCCGGTCCACTTTGATCCTCTAATACGGGGAGTTAAAAAAGCTGAATACCGATGGAACGACCGGGAGTTTAAAGTAGGGGATGTTCTTAAGTTCCGCGAATGGGATCCTGAAACAGAGGAATACACCGGGAGACATGCGTTTGCCAGGGTTATTCACGTGGCTGACCAGCCTCCGATTCCGGCTGGGTTTGCTCTTCTTTCGCTGACGCGTCCTTAAGTGGATCCTCCGCAAGCACCTGATTACCGAAGAATATATCCATCCAGGATTGTAGATCGCCAATACCACGTTCAGCAGAAGCACGTTCATCAATCCATTGATTGATGTGCATTTGAGATGTACGACGTACGCCAGTGAGGTGATTACAGACTCCGGCGGTGAATACGCCTATCAACTCTCCATAAGAGAAGAGGAGCTCTGCATCTCCACGTGCAGAGGAAACATGAAGAATATGAGATTGTGCAGCCTTGGAGAGGTTCTTGAGTTTGAAGCTAATGAGTTTCATAATGTAGTAATAGAAGCGGTTAAAACAGCGGCGGCCATCCAGTAGATTCCATGACGGATATCACCGCTAGCGAAATATACGAAGGAGGCACAGACATCTAGGACAGTAAGCGTGATGGGGAAAATTATAACTGACATTTTAAACTTCAAAAACTTCGCGCTTAGGTTTGAAATATAATTTAGTCCAAGATTCAGTAACCTCGTCGAATCCAATCTCGAATGGACTCATGTTGGCACATTCATGCGAAGATGTATGTCCAAAAGCACGAATGATAACCCAGTACACAACTCTCGCTGGTAAGAGAAACGCCAAGCGCCTAGCCAATGAATCTTTAATTTTAAGATTCTCCATACCAGTACCCTACCTCACAACCTCGCAGGGTACAACCAACATTACCTTGACATACTACCCAGGCATTCCAGGGGGCATCATTGGCGTAGGAGGAAGCTCTACCGGAACATCAGTAACAGCGACCTCTAGTGTTAAGAACATGGAAGCTACAGATGCAGCATTCTCTAATGCACACCTGGCCACCTTCACAGGATCAATCACCATAGCCTTAACTAGATCTTCATATTCTCCGGTCATCGCATTGAAGCCCATATTCCCGCGCTGAGCTAGAACCTTATCTACAACCTCTCCACCATCATGTCCTGCATTCGACGCAATGTGCAAAAGAGGAGAACACAGAGCCTCCGCAACAATCTGAAGTCCAACCACTTCATCCTCATTATGAGTGTCCACCCCCCCAAGAACAGAAATCGCACGTAGATATGCCGTTCCTCCTCCTGGAAGAACACCTTCTTCGGCAGCAGCACGTGTGGCAGATAGAGCATCTTCTACACGGAACTGTCTTTCTCTCTGTTCGATCTCGGAAGCAGCGCCAACCTTGATGATGGCGACACCACCGGTCAACTTAGCTAGACGCTCCTGAATCTTCTCACTATCGAAACCTTCAGAGTTCTTTATGGCAGACTGAAGAACACGAATACGCTCTTGAATAGCCTTCTTGTCTCCGGAACCATCGACGATAACAGTGTGATCCTTAGTAGAGACAACACGGCTAGCGGTCCCCAGGTCATCTAATGTTACATCTTTCAAAGAAAGTCCGGCTGCACCAGTAATAACCTTTCCACCTGTGAGAATAGCTAGATCCTCTAAAACCTCTCCTCTACGATCCCCAAAAGCAGGAGCTTTGATTGCCAGTGTATTGAAAATACCTCGTAGCTTATTTACCACCACTGTTTTGAGCGCATCACCCTCAATATTATCACAGATGATGACCAGCTCCTTAACACCTTTATTAGCCAAGAGCTCTATAACAGGTAAAACCTCCTCAGCAGAGGTTATCTTATTATCAGTTATCAAAATGTACGGCCTCTCGAAGATAGACTCCATTTTGACCGTATCTGTTACAAAATACGGAGAAATATAGCCGGTATCAAACTGCATACCCTCTACAAACTTCTTCTCAATACCAAATGTCTGCCCTATTTCTACTGTTACGACCCCATCCTTCCCAACTTCATCGATGACCTCGGAGATTATCTCTCCAACCTCCTCATCTTGAGCAGAAATATTAGCGATTGCCTTGTATTCCGCCTTGGAGGCTACGGGTTTGGACATCTTCTCCAATTCTACAACAATAGCGGCCACAGCCTTGTCTATTCCACGCTTCACGGAAATAGCATTAACACCAGTCCCTAAAAGCTTACCCCCTTTCTGCATAATTGCATGCGCAAGGACAGTGGCAGTTGTTGTTCCGTCACCAGCAGCATCGTTCGTCTTGGTGGCGGCTTCTTTCACTAATTGAGCACCCATATCTTCAAATGGATCCTCTAGAGTAATCTCTTTTGCCACAGAAACACCGTCTTTGGTCACAATTGGCCCGCCGTACGGCTTTTCTATAAGGACATTGCGCCCACAGGGGCCCATTGTCATCTTAACCGCATTGGTTAATTGAGTGACTCCGGAGAGAACCTTGTCGCGGGCTGTTTCACCGAATAGAAGTTGTTTTGCTGGCATGATAAATAAGGGGAAAATTAAGAAACCTTACCTAGAATAGAATCTAGATGAAGAATTTTTACAATAATATCCTCTCCGCACGCATCCTGAACGACAACATCATCGCCAACATATTTCCCAAAAATGACCTTGTCACCAACTTCTAGAAAATCAGAAGGATTCGCACAATCTTTATCAATCCCACCGTTCCCAAGAGCAACAAGAATACCTTCTTGAGGAGCCTCTTTTTGAGCACTGTCCGGAATTATAATCCCACTCTTACTAATCTTGTCCGCAGAATCAGGAACAACAGCAACATGATCACCAAGTGGTTTAATGTGGGTTTCAGGGTCGGATGGAGTGCTCATAACTGGCAGGGGAAAGATTTCGAGACAAAGACTAGCAGACGGACAAGTAGAAGTCCAGTCTATTTTCTTAACCGCGGATACACCGCATCAACCACCAGCGCCACCAGCAGTAGGAACACCCAGAGGAGGAGGGACTGGCTGAACCGGCTTAGGACCGGAAACAGTATGCCCCCTAGCACCAGAAGTCTCATAGTCATGAGATTCAAGCTCTTGGAGGAAATAATGCCAACGATGCTCAACCTCATCGTACCTCGGGGTGCATGCCAAGAAACAATTCTGCGGAATATCAACAGATTCGCCATCAGCGAAGGAAACATTGTGAACTTTCATAATATAGCGGTGAAGGAAATATATACCACAATCCTACAGGCGCGTGCGCCGACAGTCAATATCATACCAAAACAATACAAAAAGAAGTCAACCCCCCTTAGTTTACTTTATATAGTACGGGGGCTACACTCAGGAGGCGAGCCACGACGGTGTAGACGGTACGTAGTGCCAAGCGTAAAGCACCTCGGGGCATTCCGACCTCCTGTGTATGTAGTAGCACCCTACGTACAACTATTAAATAAGAAGTTAAGCTTACTATAATATAAACAATAAATACTTAGCCTTGGAGAGAGCAATGAGAAATAGAAGAGGCCTTTTTTCAATAATGCCAAAATGTAAGAGGTGTTCTGGCCAGCGCCAAGGCTCAGACCAAGGCATGTTCATGGGGCTTTACACAAATACAAAGCATGTTGCTATACTCCAAGTTGTAAACCCCTATTTCCCAAGTTGTAAACCCTAGAATAACAAATCCCTTATTCTAGTATCGCCTTCTCTATTAGAATAACAATTTGGAGATCGATTACCTTGGAGCGGGCAATAGGCGTTTTTTTTGGAACACTGTTTTATTCATGTTCACAGTACCCAAAATATAAACCCGAGGGTAGAGTGTCTAATCCGAATCGGGGGTGTGGCTCTTAATACAAGACATGACAGATAAAGGAGTGTCATCCTATGATGACACATAAATGCTCCCCCCTAGCTAGCGCCAAGGTGTGCTTGATAGTTAGCCTTGGAGAGTGCTTAGTGCTTGAGGGTAGTGACCTCTTGTGATTGCTGATCGTCACCCTTGGAGTGGGCTTGTGTCTCTACTGCTTCCACGTCGATCACCTCTTGGCGGTCCCAGTCCACACTCGGTGCACCTGTCTCTATCTCCCTGATGATGCCAGCAACGTCGATCTTAACATGCGTTTCCTCGGTGCGGTCCTTCCAGTCGTGTAGGTTCTTGAGTATGGCGAAAAGGTTGTTGGAGTACTTGAAGCCTCCGCGCATCATGGTGGCGAGTTGTGCCTCTTGTACAGCTATCCCCCACGCAACAGCGTCTTGGAATGCGGGCTTTGTATCATCTTTGATCCAGACGTCCAAGGTGTTACGGCTCACTCCAAGGCATGCACTAACGTAAGCCTTTGGTGCAACAATAGTTGGGTCGGTAAGTATCTCGTACGCCTTGTCTGGCATCCAATCATCCTCGTACTTAGTCTTACGACCACACCGTGAAGCCTGAAGGCGTGCTTTCACATCACCAATATGCTTATAGGTATTATTAGCTATATCTATAGCTCCAAGTTGTACCTCTTTGTAATCAACCAGCATTGCCTTGGTGCGCTTCTTGTACTCGGTGAGCTTGTCTCCACCCACCTCGTCGCTTATGCCCTTAGAGGCAAGCGCCGAGGCTATGCTGTTGTCAAGGGTCTTGTCGGTGGTATCGTCCGCCTTGGCGAGTGCCTTAGTGCCTCCCTTCATTCTTGTGCTTTTGACTGGCATGCCATGCATCATAGATTATACTGTTGTCAATAGTAAATACACCGATGAGTATAGAATATGTATTGACTTTGTACTGTCGGCATGATACACTTAATAGTGAAGGTTCCTGGGAGTTTGCTATTGTTCTCTTGGTTGATGACCGTGTGACGGTAGATAGATCACTCACTACACAGGACGAAGGAAGCTAGAGCACTCGAAGCGTTGAGCACGGCTATGCCGTCAGGGACTACGAGTGTTCTCTGGTTCTTTCCCGCACGCTGGCTTGAGCCGCCAGACTACCCCTGAAGAAGTGCTAACGGCTAAGGGACTAGGCAGAGCACCGTGCGAGAAACCAGGAAAGCACCGATAGTTTAACTGGTAAAATTGTGCTCTGTGCTATAGCGCACCACAGACGGGAGTTCGACTCTCTCTCGGTGCACCAGTATGTTCTTTCCCCTCCTTTCTTTTATGTTAAAACGATACTGTCCCAAGTGCCGAGGATACCACTTTAGTTCCCAAGGCTGGCAGAAGGTGCGCAAGGTGTTCAGTACTCGCGGTGAGTTCCTTGTCCTGCTTGCTGTGTTTACCCTCTTAGCCTTTTACAGTGGCTTACTCCTGTCACAGTACTGGCGTTTTTGGACTCCAGTTGGCGGGTAGTAGAGCCTAGCTAGTGCACCTCTCCGAGGTGTACTCTGGTGCGCTTTGCACTTAACATTTCCCCTCTTTCCCTCATGCTCGAACACGAACCGAGTAACCACGAACTGAAATCTCTTCCCGTTGCCTTGCAGCGAGAGAACGAGAGCGTTTTAGAACGCTCCTCGTTTTGGAACATTCAGCAGCCGGTTCTGCTTACGAACCTGCAAACTGCGCTAGTGTCCGAATGAAGCCGATAGCTCCCCATTATGGGGGAGCCTTCGGGTTCACTTGAACTATTCTTTTCCCCCTTATTTATGAAAGATATAACAATTACAGAAGAGGAGTTCGACAAGCGGTTCCCGCTTATCAAGAATCATATTGCCGACAATGCTAGCCTCGATGGCTGTATGTTTGAGACTTATGGAAAAGAGCTTGAACATGTAATGCGTACAAGAGGTGAATATGTATGGACGTATGCAGATGTTGAAGATGGAATGGCGTTCCTTAGTGGCTACCATCTCGTAAACCGGATAGGCTATATTATCAGCTCGAAGCCAGTGCCGAAAGGTGAATGTTACCATGTACTACTTGAAGAATCCCCTGCACAAGCTGTTGCAGAACGTGGTGCGGCTGTACATGAAGAGATTAGACAAGATCTTCAGGATGAGAGAGAAGATCAAGACTTCTCCAAGGAGGGTAAGCAGGGAGACAACACACCGCCTCTGGTGAACGAGCCGACCAAGGTTATCTCTGGATGTACGTACCAAGGGCTAGACGATTCAGAAATACAAAGGAATGCCTTGATTGTTCTGCATCGCATATTGACAGAGTCCGAGCTTAAAGAGCTACGCGAGAATTACACGGTGCACTCTGGAGAAGATCAGGACTTTAATATTGAACAGACGATTACCGATTGCGGTTTTCCTGCTCATTTTCTGTCAAATCTGTAGAATAGTGTCATTCCCCCCCTCGGTATGACACGAAAACTTACCAAGTCCAAAGAAAGCGCAACGCGGAAGAAAATAGACAACGCATTGTCCAACCTCAGATGGTGCATTGATGAATACAGCCCGAAATGTAACGTCTTCACGGAACGAGCAAAGACCGTAGAGCAGCAGAAGAAGCTTAACGGGAAGGAGCCTGATTATGTTCTCTACAAGAGCGGCACAGATGAGCCCATAGGCATCATCGAGGCAAAGAAGCCCAATCAGAATCTATATGACGCGCTCACGCAGGGCATTGAGCTTTACGCAAAGCCGCTTGGCATTCACATCGTATTCTCCACGGACGGTTCCATCGTCCAGACGCACGATATTCGCAGTAACGCGCCGCTTCGGATTGACGGAGAGATCATCACGGACTTTCTCTCGGAAAAAGAGCTTTTTAAGTTCATAGAAGAAGGCGCGGAGCGGTTCACGGAGCAAAAGGTATCGCATACCAAGCGGGAACTCATCACTATTTTCTCCGAGGCCAACGACCTTCTGAGGAAGGAAGGAATTAGGGAAGGAGTGGAGCGGTTCACGGAATTCTCCAATCTCCTGTTCCTGAAACTCATCAGCGAACTAGAAAAAGACCGAGAAGAGAACGGCGAAGCACGAACACTAGAGGAACGCTATTGCTGGGACTCGTTCAGCAAACGCGATCCGCAGGACATGATGGACTATATCAATGACACGATTTTCCCGAAGCTACGGACAGACTATAACCACAGTGGCGATGTTTTCCAAGAACACCTTCTGATTCAGAAACCCGATACGTTGAAACGGATTGTGGACAAACTCTCGCCACTCCAATTGATGAATACGGATTCCGACATAAAGGGGGACGCTTTCGAGTACTTCTTAAAAAACTCCGTGACCGTAGGAAATGACCTCGGAGAATACTACACACCTCGCCATATCGTGCGGCTTGTTGTGGATCTCGTTGACCCGCTTTTCGAGGATACCGTCTACGATCCGTGTTGCGGAACAGGTGGGTTCTTGATTCAAGCGTTTAGACACATCCGTCGAAAGATCAAACCGACGAAGAAAAATATCGCATTCCTGAAGGAAAAGACCATCTTCGGAAACGAACTGACTGGAACGGCGAAGATTGCAAAACTGAACATGATTCTCATCGGAGACGGCCACAACAACATCAAACAACAGGACAGTTTAGGGAATCCAGCCAGCGGCGATTTTGATGTTGTTCTGACAAACTTTCCTTTTTCGCAAAAAACGGACTACAGCCAGCTTTACGGTTTTGAGTCGGAAAGTGCCAATCCTATCTTCCTGAAACATGTCATTGATGCTCTGAAGAAGGGCGGTAAAGCAGGGATCGTTGTCCCCGAGGGATTGCTGTTCGATGAAAGGAGCGAATGCGTGAAAATACGGCAAATCCTCATGCAGACCTGCAATCTTACGGCAATCATCAAACTGCATGGGTTCGTCTTCAAGCCCTACACAGGACAACCAACAAGCATTCTGCTTTTCGAGAAGGGAACGCCAACAAAAAAGACGTGGTTCTTCGACGTGCAACAAGATGGATTCAAGCAGTCATCGAGCAAGAACGGACGCGACCCGATTAAGGAGGACGACCTTGTGCTTCTACGACAGATTTGGTCTACAAAGGAGGATTCGGATCGCTCGCTCACCGTGGACGCTAACGCGATTGCATCTAACAAGTTCAAGCTTTCGATGGATAACTACGCGAAAACCGCATGGAAGAAGGATGGAGGGAAGATGGAGCGAGAGAAGCTCGGTAGTGTGTGTGACATCCGTATCGGCGGTACTCCTTCGCGGAAGAATATGCGCTACTGGGGCGGCGAGAATTGCTGGGTGAAAATCTCGGACATGGACGGCGGCACGATCATGGATACCCCCGAGAAGATCACGGATGATGGCGTGGAGAACTCGAACGTAAAACTCCTACCAAAAGGAACAGTTCTATTCAGTTTCAAACTAACAGTGGGGAAAATGGCAATAGCGGGACGTGATCTCTACACGAACGAAGCGATTGCAGGACTCGTACCGAAGGATGGGAGGGTGCTCCCGAAGTTCATCTACTACGTCATGCCGCGACTCGACTACAAGCCCTACATGCAACGGGCGACGAAGGGGAACACGCTTAACAAGGACATTATGCAGGAAGTCTTGATACCGCTGCCAAGCATCAAAGAGCAGGAAAAGTTCATTAGGCTCATGGACGACAAAGAAGTCGAACGAAAGAAGCTTCATAGTAGCATCGACAAAGTGTCTTCGCAGGAGGACTCATTAGTGTCGAATCTTCTTTCCTAAAACGTTCCCCTCATCACGCCTCTCGATCATACTTTATGTGTTCCTAGTCTTCTTTGTTTTTTACCAAGAATTATAATGTCACCATATAAGGCGCTCACAATCTTAAATCATTCGGCAGTGGGTTGGAATTTCCCCGCGTACCAAAAAATACATTGGATGAGAATTGTTTTTAAGGCTCATTATGAGAAGTTCATTCCGAGCGCAGCGCCATCATTCCATGAATTGTGGTGGAAGCAACATCAAGATATTAGAGGTAATGAATTTCATTCTATTTATCTTGATGAGGCTCTTTGTGATGAGGGTATCAAATCGTTGAATGAGTACAGATATCATGCGGCGAATCGTACCATACCAATAGATTCTTTTGGTACAAGAGATTATGGAACTGAATTTTATCTTTTTTCCCCCTATGTCGATGAAA
>Ga0075116_10001693_pt1 | contig 10137 bp, 15 predicted proteins | sample AntAceMetag02UKC_FD_69786 | JGI IMG/M metagenome (GOLD analysis project Ga0075116, IMG submission 69786) | Saline lake microbial communities from Ace Lake, Antarctica- Antarctic Ace Lake Metagenome 02UKC | ecosystem: Environmental > Aquatic > Non-marine Saline and Alkaline > Saline | place...
TATTATATTGGACTAAATTTTTGTGAGGTCTATATATGGTTAAATCAAAAGAACGAGCTAGCGCTAAAATGGAGCGTAACGTAAGATCTGCAGGAGCAGAGCTTAAAGCCGGGATGGCTGATGCTGTAGATCCTCTGGATGTATTGAGTGCAGATCCTAAGAAATACGGTGACAAGATGAGTGCCGGGGTCGCGGAAGCTGTCAGGACAAAAAAGTGGGAGAAAGGTATTGAAAAAGCAAAAGGTCGCGATTCTTGGAAGAAGTCCGGGGATAGAGCAGCCGCACACTATCAGGAAGCAGCTCCTAGAATGGTTGAGAATGCTATGGAAGATTATGATAGCCGGGCAGCATGTATAGGGAGAGCACAGGCAGCCACAAAGGACTTGCCAACTACCACAAGAGACGAACGTATGGCAAAAGGCTACGCATATCAACAGGCAGTGGCAAAAGAGTTTGATAAACTCTACGGACGCACAGCTTAAACGGTGATTCACAATGACCGAAAAAACTACAGAAACCGAACCAATAGAAGAGGAAATAGTAGACTTTATTCCTCCTATTGTAGACAAATATCCCAATGCCGTTAAATTCGCAACCCCTGAACTCGAGGAAGAGAACAGACAGAACGAGTTTAATAAAGCCGTAAATGAAGGAGTGATCTTCTTATGAGCGATTGGAGATATGAGCGAGCCCTTCATAATGTCCCAATGGCAAATAATGGCACCATAACTGAGAGACTACCTTCCTCCGGTATTATTTCTCAGTTACAACTTTATCTTTATGGACAAAACAGCAACAACATGCACAACATCCCTGAAGAAAGGTTGAGTCGTCATATAACCAACGTCACTATAATCGGTGATGATGACGATATTATTGTTGATGCTAGCGCCGAACAACTCCGCGCCCTTGCATGGGATAATAATCAGCATTGTCCAATAGAACATAACCAATGTTATGGAGCTAAAGGTCAATGGACTAGCGTACCGATCAACTTTGGCAGATTTTCCAGAGACAAAGACTATGGTCTGGATCTCTCGAAATGGACAGAGGTCGAGGTAAAAATTACAAATGACGCAGCAGCAGCAGAGATTCAGGCCGATACTCAGAGTATGAGCGCGCGTCTTTTGTGGGAGAAGAGCGGAGATGTTGCACCAACTCATTATATGAGTCCGGTGGAAATAGATTCTCATGTATGTGCACGTGCAAACGAGCATTACGTGAAAAGAATCGCTCGTAAAGACCTGATTCGCAGAATCCAGATCCAAGATACTGTTACGGTGGATTCTACAAGCGGATGTCCAGACGCAACCAGGAACGGGAATATAGAAAATATTAAGTTCTCGAAACACACCCGGGAAGACATTATATTTGATGATAAATTAACCGAACTTGGTTATTTCAATGTCTCAGAATATGGCTCCGATCTGGAAACATTCTTTAAACCCGGTAACGGATCAATGATGTATCCAGATGTATGTCTCCTAGATCCTCGTAACGTCACTGAGATGCAGATGGGCGATGCAGGCGCGGCAGCAGTCGCGGGCGGACTTCTCGCAGATGATCAGGAAAGATATCCACTTGTCCGTGCATACGGAGCAGGTGACTTTTCATCTTGGCAGGTTATTGGCTCATTGCCTTATGGATGTGGAGTATTCCGCTTCTATGACATACAGCCACATAATTTAGATGGCGACAGTCCCACAACTTGGCTCGATCCTCAGGCAGAAGCAGACGTTGAGATCGACTATTTGCTCGGTGATACTGACGGAACAGTACATACAGTAACCGAAGCAGCAAAACCACACCCTTAAAAATAGTGGATAAAATCCACTATTTTCTTTTATTTTTGAGGTGATTTTATGAGTGAAAAGTTAGATCGCAGAGAGAAAATGCAACCTATACATACAGTTATTGGTAACATTGCCGCAGGTGCCCGGAAAGCATTACCTGCCATTCCAGTATTCAGAGCTCGCAAAGTTTGGGCTACTGTAAGAGCGACATTTTCCGCTCAAGGAGACGATCATATATATCTAGAAGCTTTCTATTCTCCAGACGGATCGAATTATGATACATCGACTTTATTCTCTACTTTTTTGCCTGTTCGTGCCGGGAATACTCGACAAATAAGTCATTGTTTTAGTTGTATCCCCGAAGTTGGATCAATTAAATTCGAGATCTATAACGCTGATGATGTGCAGGTGGATAATGTAAGCGTGTTTGTAGGTGTCTCGAAATGGGATAATAACGTGAGTATGGAAGCCGGAGAAAAGCCGGGAGTGAGATAAATGCCGGAAAAGACACAAGTCTATGCAGAGTTAGCAACTAAATTTATTAAAGAAGTAGGTTTCCCGATAGTTGCATATTTACTTTTGTTTTATCTTTGTATGACTACAATGCAGGAAAATACCGCAGCAGTGGAAGAACTTACAAAAGTTATAGCGGAGTTGTGAAGTTTATGACGTCCGAAGCATGGAAAAACGGAGATGAGCGGGTTTTATTAATTACCGACTGGCCTTCGAGGGTACTACGATTTTATGATATAGAACATAATCTCTTAAATACATGGAATATTCCCGATGAGGTTTCTGGCGTTGGTACTTGGGACGATTTTATTATTATTGCGGAAGCTGGAGACTGGAATATATTATTTTATGATATTGAAGGAAATATTGTTCGATCTCATAACATAGGGTTTCAGATTGAAGGTATTCTAAGATATAATGATCATATAATTTTGAATAACCCCGGGGCTCGTTCACTACACATTTACGATCTATATTTCAACTTGTTTACAACGGTACCTCTTGGATACTGGGCACGAGATTTAACTCGTTTTAATGATTGGTTATTGATCACTGATCGTACAAATAATAGTATACATTTTTATGATACTGAACTTAACAATATTCGTACTTGTTTAGTAGGATATACTCCCGATGGAATATGTCGATGTGGGGAAAATATTTACGTTTCCCAATTAAACTCTACAAATGTATATATTTATGATATAGAGTTTAATTTAATAGATACTATTACCTTACCAGGCAACTATAAAAAGATGCATTCTAGATATTTCTATCATGAATGAGGTATTATGACAGGATACAATTACGGGGTTATTGTTCCCGCAGGGACACCATTTAACAAGCCTTTGATAGAAGAACATGGGATTAAGCCGGGTATTATCAATAATATACATATTGAGTTTCCTAACGGATGTAATAGGTTTGTATATGTGCAGGTCTGGATCGGGGAAACTCCTATTATTCCAGATGATAAAGGGGAATGGTTGAGAGGAAATGGACATTTATATCCATATGGTATAGATTTTATTATAGAACCGATGCAAGGCAAACTTAAGATTATTGCCGCGAGTCCTGAGGCTACCCTAGACCATTTTATTAATGTAGGGTTAGGACATTCAGCAATTCCAAAACCCGATACCTTAACTCCAGCTATGCAATATTTAGCAACAAGGATCGATCAGCTTATTACAGTTATCCAACTTTCGGAGAGTGCTTCTAGTATATTATTAGGTGAATTAATAAGGAGGTTGACCGGTGGCAAACATTGATACACCAGATGATCAGATAATAGCCGTTAATTACGGGGATGTAGAGACAGACGATTGGGCGGCTAAACATCAGATAAGTTTATCTGAGCAAGCAAGCCGACTCGATGCAAAACAACATTTCGATAATAGAGGTAGGCAGATATGGACAGATGGGTTCGAGAATCTAGTTGTACAATGGAATGTTATTTTAATTGGTGGTGCTACCGCAGTCCGCAGCACTATTTCTGCATGGAGAGGTAACGCGTGCGCGCTATTTACCGTGCCCGCGGTCGCGTTAGCTCAAGCGACGATCCAGAAATATTTTTATAGCCCGGAAACCGGAAGGTATGGGATTGAATTTGCATGGTCCAGTGATAATAATGATTTTCGATATTTGTATATGGAAACGTACATAAATGACGGCACGAGACTTTATAATGCAACTGTTAGAGTAGATGGGAATACCGGAAGATTACAGTATCAGAATAATACGGGTGCTTATACGACATTCGGAAACCCAATAACTCAAATCGATGATATTCACTTTTGGCATAAAATGAAGTTGGTATATGATATAGATTTAATGGAATATGTCCGCTTTTTGTTTGATGGGAACGAATATGATTTATCCGGCATTCCACTTTATTCAATTGCAAGCGCGTTAACTCCAAGAATAGATGTTTGTATTTCATTAATGAGTGACGGAGCGGCAATTTATACAGCGAAAATAGATGATTTTATACTAACTCATTTAGAACCTTGAGAGGGATATAATGACTTGTTACGAATCCGATGTTATCAAAGTAGGTGAAACATGGAATGCACCTCAGGCACATATTAAACATATTATTTTATATTCAACAAATACCGGAAGGGTATCTATTGATGATGGATTCGGATTAATTGAAGAGTTCGGAATTGTGGAACATTCAGTTTACGAGTTTCCACAGGCTAAAAACCCTTTTTCTCTTGAGATTCTATGGTTATTATATGGAATAGATCCAACCCGAAACGGGATAATGTTTAAAACGTGTGATATAGAACCAATTGAAGAACCAGAAGAGCCGGAAGAAGAACCTACTGATTTTTTAGGATTATTAACATATATTAAAGATAAAATTGTTAATGCCGGGCTTGGGGTTTCGGCATTGGCAGCCACGTTACTTAATCATGAAGGAATTATAACCGGGATCAGAGATACTTTAAATCCATTTATAACTTTAGTCGAGACGAAATTTGGTGTTCTAAATACACAATATGACGCGCTGTGCGGGACTCTCGACACGTTGCACGATAATGTGATATTGGGTATAAGTGATAAACTGGAATTATACAAAACGGATATAATTAGTGCAATAAATGAGATAGAGTTCGGAGATCCCGGGGAGATCTTAGATCCGATCCGGGCGGAATTTACCCAATTAGGACATACTATCTCTGATGAGATTATTTCAAAAGTATGGGATTATATTGAATCGCAGTTATTTGAGGATGATGATTAAATGAGTTTGACACCAAAGTGGATTAAGGGATTTTTCGATATTGCACAAACAATGCAGAAAGGAATTAAGGATTTTTGGTATAGGGCGTTTATTGATGATATGAAGCTCGAGGTAGCTTTAACCTCGTTACATGAAGAAGAGTATAAGAGTGACGAAGTTAAGTCAATAGTGTCCCGGATAAAAGAGGATTGGTCGCATAGTCCTGAAACTGCTTCTCAGTTCGCAGAATCTCTTATGACAGTTGTTTCCGGACAATTAGCAAGTCTTCAATTACAAAACATGATTGATATTAAAGTTGATGATACCGCGCCTGTTTCTCAGGCAATGTTTAAACAATTAGGTATAATTACGGATATAAGTTTATTGAGTTCTACTCTTAGCGTTATCGGGGAAATATGTTCATTAGGACAAATTGATACTCTAGGACAAGAGATCCGATCTTATCTGGATTATTCCGGGTTAAGTCAGATTACCGGGTTTGGTTATGGGATGATGTTAAGTAACGCTGTAAGTCCATTAATCGCTCAAGAAATAAATTCTCAGGTTAGACCATCGCTCTTAGATCCTGATAGAGCTTTAAACATGTTTTATAGGGAGATTGTTGACGAGCCTACTTTAGCGTCTAATATGGAGAAACAGGGATTTACTGATATTCAAATTGAACAACTGAAAGCAGGATATAAATTTTATCCGAATCCTACGGATTTTATTAGATTCGCTGTTCGAGAAGTGTTTAATGAAGAAGTTGTTGATAAGTGGGGATATGATCAGGCGTTTCCTTCTAATATGGAGCCATACGTCAATAAAGCGGGAATGGATATGGATGTTCTTAAATGGTATTGGCGGGCTCATTGGGAGCTTCCTAGCCCTAATATGGGTTATGAAATGCTACATAGAGGATTATTGAGTAAAGACGAACTTACGGAATTATTACAATTAGCGGACTTTGCGCCCGGGTATATTGATAAGATGATCGGGATCTCATATACTCCTTATACTCGAGTTGATGCTAAACGGATGTTTAATGCCGGAGTTCTTGATGATGTCGCGTTAGTGAAAGCATATACGGATATTGGATATTCTGAGGAAATGGCACAGAATTTACTAGAGTGGGTAAAAATTGATAGTCAGGCATCCGAGAAAGATTTATCTAAAGCACTTATAATACAGGCATATTCTATAGGATTAATTGACAGACCCGCAACAGTCGAGTATATTGAGGGGTTAGGATATGACGCGGATGAATCTGAATTAATTATTGCGATTGAGGATAACAAAGATGAGCAAAAACAAATAGAGTTAACTCTTAAAATGTTAAGAACGCAGTTTATTAAAAGCGTTATTTCAACTCATACTTTTGAAGAGAAAGCTACTTTATTGGGTTTATCGACTGTTAAAATCAATCAAGAGCTCGAGAAAGCAGAACAAGAGAAAGCGAGTAAAATATCATTACCTAGTAAAGCGGATCTTGAGAAATGGTTGAAAAATGGGCTTATCTCTGAAGCTGAATTTGAAAGCCGGATGTTAGATAAAGGCTATCAGTACGCAGATGTACAAAATTACCTTAAGGCGGTTGTATTATGATTGATAAAGAGTTTTTGAAGAAGTATAAACAAGCGGTTAGTAAGAAAGGGAAACCAAAGAAGAAACCCGCTAAATGATACAAAAGGTATATACGTTAAAAGGTATATACCTCGTATGGGGATATTTCCCCGGGAAAGTGATTGAAATGTCTAAACCAACAAGAAACTATAGTATTTTATTCCCTACATCGGGAATAAGACAAGATCCTAACCACCTTTCATTGTCGGAAGCAATGAAGATTTTTGTGGGCGAATTAAAAGACGTAGATCATATATTTATTCCTAGAGATACCATAACTCCAGACTATGAGAGTGATCTTTGGTTTACTTATGATGTGTATTGTGGTGATCTAGATGATTAAGAAGATTACTATACCGGAAATTATAGAAGAACTAAAGGAGTTTAGTGAGGGGTTTCCTCATAATGCTCACAATGACGATATTATTGATTCGGATTTGCATTATATAATTAAGATCCCCATGAAAAGAGATCGAGTAATTCCACTAGAACAAAAGCCGTTAAATTACACCTTTAACGATGTTGGAAAAGAAAAGCCTAGTAATGTCGAAATAAGGGAACATAATAAGGATATTCGACAGGGTAATTTTAAGAGGTGATTTTATGATCCTGGAAAAGATAATAATTTTTAAATGTTCTGAGCAGGATAAAAAGGATGTTAAGTTTGTAGCTGAGTTTTTTGGGATGAGTATTTCGGCACTACTGAGATCCATAATACGAACAGAAATGGAATTTATTAAGGATCAAGAGAAACCTGATTTTAAAATGTAAGGAGATTAATTTATTATGGCTTTCTCTTTTGTCTCTGCTGCGTATCATTTCCCGAGTAAGTGGACTACAGATCAGAGACAGAATGCACAATTCATTATTAAAACGGGGATGAAAGTCGGAGCGAAAGCCGCAGATATGCAGAAAATGCTTATAAAAGCCGGGACTGGATACCGGAAAACTAATATGTTAGCGGATATTTCACGAGCCAAAAGTATAGAACAGGCTAAGAGTCCGGGAGCATATCAGAGGGCGGAGAGTTGGTATAATACACTTGAGAAAGTGAGAGAACAAACCGTAGGGAAAACGAGGGCGGAAGCCATCACATTTATGGAAAAGTGGAAGTTTGAAACATGGGAAAGCATAGAGGAAGCGGAATTAGCGAACAAGTTAGAAATGGAAGGCGGGTGTCCGAGTCCTCCGTGCTAATGAAGAATTGGGACTCTAATCCTCTTAAATTCAACGATATTACCTTAAGAAGGTATCCTAATAGACCATTAACAAAAGACATTATTCATAATGTTAATGCTCTTGATACAGAAACATTAAAAGGGTATGTTAAGATAATTGCTGATCAGACCGGCCAATGTATAGAACCACATTCAATAGATGATTTATTGGAGTTTATGACTCAATCCAAGTATAGATCCGCGCATAACTTCTTTTATAATATTAGATTCGATTACCAAGCTATTTTAAAATGGTTTGATGAGGATCTCATAAAGGAAATATACGCGAATGGTAAAATCGAGTATAAGGATTATAAAATAAAATATATCCCGAAACGGCTTTTCTCAATAACAAAAAATAAGCATGTACACAAATATTATGATCTAGCTCAGTTCTATGAAATGAGTTTAGAAAAGGCAGCAAAGAAATATACGAATAAAAGCAAGAATGAAGATAATTTAGACCGGAATTTAATAGGTACTTCGGCAACTTATTGGCGATTACATAAAGAAGAGATTATTAAATATTGTATTCAGGACTGTCAAATTACATATGATCTTGGGGTATTGTTACGCGATACTTTACAAGAGAAGGTTAAATTCCCGGCTCAGAACTTCATATCAAAAGCCGGACTATCTAAAGAATATTTTAGGACTTTCTGCGATATTCCTGCGATTGATAATATCCCGAAAGGCGCTTTATCTATGTTTATGCAAGCGTATAGCGCGGGAAGATTCGAGGTTATAAGGAAAGGGTTTATCCCGGGATGTTATGCGATAGATCTTAATAGCGCATATTCAAAAGCTATTAGCGAATTACCGGATATTACCCGGGGACAATGGAAAAAGACCGTTAAGGTTCATGAGGACGCTATTTTAGGCGTGTATTTGGTTAAAATGAGTGGATTGCATACAATGGTTGCACCTCACCGTTATAGGCTTAAGAACGGGCTTATAGTCTATCCTACGGGCACATATTATACCTATATGACTAAAATAGAATATGTGGAATATAAACACGATACCAATATTAAAGTGTATAGAGGTTGGGAATTTTTCAGTAGAGATATACATAAACCATTCAAAAAGCGCATACGAGCTTTATATAGACTTAAATCACAAACGTCAAAGTTGGAGTACGAGTATGACTTATATAAGAAAATAATGAACTCGTTATACGGTTCATTTTATGAGAAAAGGGAAGAAGATGGGAAGTGGTATGCGGGAAAGTTATTTAACCCGATATACGCAACTTTAATATGCGCTTGGTGTCGTGTGGAAATGTGGAAGGTTATGAGAGAATATCCAGAAAACGTTATCAGTGCCGCGACAGATGGATTAATACTTGATACTAAGCCTAATATACATTTATCCAAAAAGATGGGAGATTGGAGTGAGGAAGGGAAAGGTGATGTTATCATGCTACGCTCAGGATTATACCGGATTGGGGAAAAAGTAAGAGAGCGTGGGATAATGTCATTTAAAGGGATTAAAACGAAGTATGGGGTTTATGAGGACATTTTCGAGTATATAGAGGATAAACCTGAAAGAAAATGTTATCCGATATTATCACATCGACCTTTAAACATGGGCGAGTGTATTATACACCATAAGAAGAAAAACCTTGATATGATGAATATTTTTGTAGATCAAGAATATACGATCACTATCAACAAAGACTATAAACGCTTATGGAATGACACGTTTATGAACGGTGGCGAGCTATTTGAGAAAGAGATCAGCTCAAGACCGCTTATAATAAATTAAATAGGAAAGTGAAAACTATGATAAACAACAAAGAAGAAAGTATTGAGAAGGAAGAGAACGATGAAAATGTATGGGAAAGCCAAGAACTCGATGAGATCGAATATATAAAATTCGCTTCTTCTGGAGAAAGTTCTGTAGATGTGAAATTCGTCACACCAGATCCTACAGTATCAAAAAATCAGTTTGGTACAAAGGCGTACGACTTCGAAGTAATGGATCTCAAAACTGAGGATATTAAGATCTTGAGCGTTACATCAATAAGGTTGATGAGAAAGCTTCGTGAGTTCGTGCCATTGGAAGGAAAAGGCTTCTGTATTACTCGCAGGGGTAAAGCTATGGACATTGACTATGACCTAACCTTGATAGCCTGAGCGCTTTCTAAGAGATGTGAGATTAATATGAATTGTACATGTAAAAAGTGTGGATTCAAGTGTTGTAAAATATCTTAGATGTTAAGACACCTAATAGATCAACACATAAATATTTTTGTTGA
>Ga0075116_10001697_pt1 | contig 10131 bp, 12 predicted proteins | sample AntAceMetag02UKC_FD_69786 | JGI IMG/M metagenome (GOLD analysis project Ga0075116, IMG submission 69786) | Saline lake microbial communities from Ace Lake, Antarctica- Antarctic Ace Lake Metagenome 02UKC | ecosystem: Environmental > Aquatic > Non-marine Saline and Alkaline > Saline | place...
ACAACAGTAAAAGTGTCAAGTGGACAGACGAGAGAGCCTCGCTTAGGCGCACGGCGATAGGCTTGCCTGAGTGCACGTTCGAGGCCGCAGGCATCGGTACCAATATCATTCGACGCCATTATGACGTGATTATCGAGGACGACTCGGTCGCACCCAAAAAGGACGAGCTAAGTGGAACCGAGTTAATGCCTTCACGCACTGAGATCGAGAAAGCTATCAACTTTCATCGCCTCACCATTCCCTTGCTTGTTGACTTCGACTCGGGGCAACGCATTTGCATAGGAACGCGGTGGGCTTCCTATGACCTCATTAACTACATCTTAGAGAATGAGGTTGAGGAAAAGGGTGGGAGGTTTAAGGTTCTCGACACACCTGCGGTTGACCCTGAGGGTAAGCCCTCTTATATGAGGTTCTCTCTTGAGTCTCTTGGAAGCATCAAGGCTGGCCTCGGCACCTTTATGTATAATGCCCTTTACCTGAATGATCCTCTCTCGACGGAGTTCATGAAGTTCCGCCCGGAGTGGCTCTCCTACTATGAGGAAAAGGACTTACCTGAGGATGGTATCACTATAGTCACTATTGATCCTGCTGACCCCCCTACAGGTAAGTCCTCTCAAGACTACTGTGCAGTCGTCAGTTGCAAACATAGTGAGAAGGGCCTCTATGTGAGGACAGTGAGGCGAGGGCGTTTCACAGAGATGGAGATCATCAACATAGCCATCGAGGTGGCCAAGAAGGATGATGCCTCGATTATTAGGATTGAGACTGACAGGTATGCTAACATGGTCGCCGCCTTCAAGGTTGCCTTAGAGAAAGAGGGCCAGTATAGGACTGTGGAGAGCGTCAAGAGTAAGGGTCGCAGTAAAGAGGCAAGGATCATGAGGCTGGCTCCTATAGCTGAGAACCGCCTCTTGCACCTTAGGAAGGGCATGAGTGTCCTTGAGAGTGAGCTTTTTGCGTTTCCAAGGGGCACCACAGATGACGTCATCGACGCCCTGGCTTATCATGTTGATAAGAACTTCAAGTTCCGCTTGCCTAAGCCTGTTGAAGAGAAGGTAAAGCGTCCTTATATGACTACAAACCTGACTGAGATAATGAAGACCTTGCCTTGCATGAAGCCAACAAGGCTACCGTTTCCTGCCATGCTGGGGCGTCGAACTCTCGCCTCATTACTTAACTGATACATCGACCTTCCTAGGTCGACCCCCTCACTAATGAAAGGGTGGGTATAATGACAGCGTGCAAAGCTAAAAAGATGGCGTCGACGGCGGCAGTGACTACAGGAAGAGCATTCCTACATGGGTTCTCACTGAAGGGTGGCTCGACGGCGTCGAGTGTGTTGTTCAAGAATGGTGGCACAGGTGGAACAGAGCTGTGGTCAGCCTTCATAAAGACACAGACTGCCGCAGGCGACGACAGCGTCGAGATGACTTTCCCCACGCCTATTGAGTTCAAGGATAGCCTCCACGCCACGCTCGCTGGCACTAATGCTGTCCTCTATGTCGCCTACACAGAAGGCCCATAATGCCTAAAGCATTTGAGAAATGTGTTAGTGGTGGTGGCAAGGTGAGAACGATCACCTCTTCATCCTCTATGGGTAAGAAGATGAACCTCCAGAAGGGTCAGCATGTGAAGGTCTGCTATCAGGGTAAGAAGATGCATGTGGGTGAAAGACATGAGAAGTCTCCCTTGGCAGATGCTATAAAGGGGCGTAAGTGATGGCAAGACCTAATGTAGAAGCATGGGAACAGATGATTGACAAGGCCGTCGACTTTAAGAGGCGGTTCAGTGATTCAAACAACTGGCCTTCCTATCGTGATTACTATAGGGGTGTTTTTCCAGGCTACGCTAAGGACCCCGATGGTGAGAAGACTGTATTACCTTATAACCTCATCTTCCCCTTCGCTCGCACGGTCATAGGTAGCACTTACTTCCGTAGCCCTTATATAGTTGTGTCTCCACGAGACAACCGAACCTCCTATGCAAGGGCAAAGATGGTCGAGGGCATGGATAACTGGCTTATCCAAGAGATGGGCCTCAAGAGGCAGTTCAAAACAGCTGTTCTCCACACCTACCTATGTGGACGTACCATGCTAAAGGTAGGTTATGATAGTCAGTTTGGCTACATGCATGATGAGGAAGATCTCCTGGCGAAGTCTCTTGATACTCGTAAGGACGGCGACGAGCTTATTGAGTATAGGGCAAACATCAAAAAGGGTATGCCTTGGGTGGTGGCTCTTGACCCTGATATGTTCCTCATCCCGCCGGGTGTGAAAGACCTCTGTGATTGTAGGTGGGTCGATCACATTGTGTTGCGTCACCTCGCCGACGTGAAGGCCGACTCAAAGTATAAGAACGTAGCTGACCTGACGGGCTCACATTATGATGTGCTGAGAAAGCTGGAGGCAAAGAACCGCATCATTCAAGACATGGATCAGGAAGACGAAGATGACGCCTTAGTTGAGTTGCATGAACTACATGACATGAAGTTCGGGGATGTGTCAGTTATGGTGCATGGGCATGATAAGTTTATTCGAGGGCCGATAGAGGATGCTCTCCAGATAGAGGGTCTTCCTTTTGTTGATATGTGTTTCAATGAGGACCCCGAGTACTTCTGGTGTTCATCGGATGTCAAGATCGTCGAACCCCAGCAGTTAGAGCTGAATGAAGCTCGCACGCAAGCTATGTATCATCGAAGGCTTGCTCTTGTGAAGTTGTTGGTGCAGAAGGGTGCTATAGATGATGAGCAAAAAGCGAGGCTTCTTGATGACTCGATTGCACCCTTTATAGAGGTAGAGGGATCACCAAGAGAGGTTGTTGACCAGATGCAGGTGGGCATCCCCAACGATCTTATTCAGTGGGTCAACATCATCAGAGAGGATGCACGAGAGATCACAGGCCTCGCACGTCAAGAGCTTGGTAGTGAGGGCTATAGCCAAGATCGCATGACAGCAACAAAGTCATCTATCATCCATCAGGGCAGTCAGCTTAGAATGGATGAGAAGCGTGACGCTGTAGCCACCGCTCTAACACAGGTGATGCGTAAGGTGAACCAGATATGCTTTAAGTTCTGGGATATGGAGAGAGTTGTGCAGGTGGTAGGTATGGAGGGCGCTAGGCATTGGGTTAAGTACACAGGCCAGGAACTCCGGGGTGAGTATGACATTAAGGTCGACGCAGACACCCTTGGGCCAGTGTCAAAGGAAGGTAGAAAGCAAGAGATGGTTGCCCTCCTCCAAACCCTCGCAAAGAACCCCAGGGTGAATGTCGATGCCCTCATGAGGATGCTCTTGCAGGAATTCGAGTGGTCGAATGCTATGGAGATCCTCCCGATGGCTAACCCCCAGGGGACACCTGTATCAGAGGGCGAGTTTACTCAACAGCAAGGCCAGCTGGCGGGTAACCCGCAACAGCTTATGCAACAGCGTCAACAGAATATGTCAGCGGTTGGTGGCATGATGGGAGCCAGGTGATGCCTCTCTACGACTTTAAGTGTGGTCAGTGCGGTTTAGATGGAAGTCGTATCTGTGCTATTAAGAATCGACGTAAGCAAAGGTGCCCACAATGTGGAGGAGTGCTCAAGCAACAGGTGTGTGCTCCTCAACTCCTTATCTTTAAGCCCAGGATGTTCGAGAACCTCCCCGAACCGAGGTATATCCATGACAGAAGACAGCTCAGAGAAGAATGCAGGAAGCAAGAAGTTGGATGCGACGAGGCATTCGTTGGTGTCGATCGACGTCACTGATGAAGGTGGCCCTAAGATTGAGTTCAAAGGTGATAGGACGTTGTCGTCAGGTGACTTCGCCCTCATTATCAAGTACATGAGACGTGAGCATCGACGCTACCTAGGTGCTATAAGAGCAAAGACAGCTAAGCGTGATAAGGCGGCAAGAGAGGCACAACAGGCTAATCTAATGGCAGTTGAAGCACAAGGAATCTTAGAGGAGAACGAAGATGTTTGATGAAGAGCAAGTTGATGAAGATGAGAATCTCGATAGTGAAGAGCAAGAGGATGAGGAGGAAGAGAAAGGAACGCCTCCTGATGAAGAGAGTGAGGTTCTTAAGAAACAGGTAGAGGAACTTGAGGGCTCAAAGACTGGTTTGGAGAAGCAGGTCGACGATCTCAACAGCAGGTTGACTTCTCCTGAGTATATTGAGTATCTCAATAGTAAGAGGCAGGGCAAGGAAGAAAAGCCCCCTAAGGCTGAAGATGATGAACACGAGGATCTTGATATGTTGTCAAGCACCGAGCTTGCCGCTCGCATCAAGGGTATGTCTCGTGCTGATCTGAAGGAAGTTAAGGACTCTGTTGCTGGCGAGTTTGGACAGCTAAAGGCAGGCATCGCTAGGAAGATGGCTGCTGTTGACCTTCAGCTCGCTGTTATCAAACATCCAGAGCTCGATGATGCTCTTAATGACAAGAAGAGCCAAGAGCTCCTTCAAGGTATCGCTAACGGCAACCCTGGATGGAACATGGAACAGGTGTTTAGACAGTTTAAGCTTGAGAAGATGGCCTCTGATAAGGAACAAGAAGAACAGAACGACGTTAAGAAAAAGCGTGAGTTAGATGCTGAGTTCGAGAAAGGTAGCTTGCCCTCAGGGTTGAAAGAGCATAAAGACCTCTCACCTGAAGAGGCAGGCAATCTAGCATGGAAAAAGGCTTTTGGTAAGTAGGAGTTAGATGATGGCTGTTCCAACCCGTTCCGACTCAATAGATACCCTGTATCTTGCTACATGGCAAATCAGGAAGAAAAAGATCATCGACGCGATCTTCGAGGTAACACCTTTCTACTATCAGATGACCAAGCAAGGTCGGATGGATAGTCAGAGTGGTGGCAAGTATATCGAGGTTCCTATCAACTATGGTAAGAACACGTCGATTCAGTTCATCAGCAAGGGCCAGAATGTGACCCTTACGCATGATGATACCCTCACGGCAGCGAAGTATGAGTGGAAGTATCTTTGGGGTCACCTCTTCCGCTACATGGTTGACGACCAACAGAACAAGGGTAAGTCTCAGTGGATCAAGAAGGTCAATCATGACCTCGATGTGTTGAAGGATTCCCTTGTTGACCGCCTCGAAGAACTGTTGTTTGGTGACGCAACAGGTGACGACGGTAAGGCGCTTAACGGTCTTGGCAACCTTGTTCCTGAAGACCCTACGACAGGAACAATCGGCGACCTCAATCGTGCTACCTACTCATGGTGGAGAAGTCAGTATAACGACATGACTGGCCTCGAAATCTCTCCTTATCTCCTGCCTCGTATGTTGAGCATGTGGAATGACTGCGGCAAGCTCCAGGGCAGCCAGCGGTTCCCCGACATCATCATATGCAGTCAAGCAGTGCACGAAGCCTATAACGCTGAGTGCTTCGAGATTGGGCGGATCGCTATGCCCGATAAGGGTATGATGGACTTAGGCTTTGGTGACCTGTCGTTTAAGGGTGTACCAATTACCTGGAGTCCTCAGTGTCCTGACTATGCGATGTTCATGCTCAATACCTCTACCCTTCAGTTCCTCACCGATCCAGGTGTTCACTTCTCTCTTGGTGACTGGCTCCCTATCGTTGACCAGCCTGGTGATAAGGTTGCTCACAACCTGACCGCGTGTAACCTGTGTATCAACAATCCTGCCAAGAATGGCCGAATCTTCAACATTGGTGCTTAGAGAGTCACGATTGTGACGAAAGGACTGGAAGATGAGTAAAACTACTCAAGGTATGTTGGGTCCGTTGACGATGCCCCCACAGGGTATCTATGAGATCTCCTCGACGCAGAAGTTGCCGCTTGGGCGTCGGCTTCAGCTTGGTGAACGGACGTTTCACTATACTGAGGCAGGCGGGACGGCACTCGTGGCTGGTTCCTTGAATCAGTCACCTGTGCCTGCCGCAGATCACCTCACGCTTGCTGTGGCTACGGCTGTGGCAGGTGTGACAGAGGTGACTGTGACGAACGGAGCCTCGACGGCGGTGACTGTCAATATGTATCGTGGTGGTTATATGTGGATCGATGCAGGTACTGATAACTTCGGTCACATGTATGTTGTGAAGCAGAACACCGCCGCTGCAGTCAACGCTGACTTCGTGGTGACGCTTTACGATCCTCTTGTGGAAGCCCTCACGGCTGCCCAGGAGACGGTTGCGTTGGTGATGAACCCCTACAAGGATGTCATTATCCATCCGGCGGTGCCTACTGCCCACGTGGTTGGTGCATCCGTTGTGGATGTGACAGCTGACTACTATTGCTGGCTCCAGACATGGGGTCCGTGTCCTATCATCACAGAAGGCACGTTGGTGATAGGCGAGCACGCAGCTGTTGGTGATGGCACTAATGGAGGTGTGCAGCCTGCTGACACTGATGTCGAGCACATCGTCGGTGATGTGATGAGAGTGAGTGCTGCGGCTGCCTATTCGCTTGTGTATCTTCGTCTCGCCCCGTAGGTAACTTATGGGAGAGGGCTTGAAAGGGCTCTCTCCCTTTTAGGAAGGATAGTGTTATGGCTGCATACGCTTCAACGACTACTCTTGACCTGCCGAGAGTTGCACGTCTTGGGCGTGACCTTTCGATGTTGGTTGGTAAGTGTGATGTCACGAACTACAATCAGACAGGAGCAGAGATCACTGACATCACAAAGTACTTCAAGGCCGTTAAGAGGGTTATCGCTGATGGTGTGAGTGATAATGGCTATGCTGTTAGGTGGAACGCCACCGATAAGTGTTTCCATGCCTTCAATACGGTGAGAAAGCCTCTCCTTGTTGTGGAAGAGGTTGTGACGTGTGCGTCGAATGTGGGTACGTTGGCTCATGTGCCCTTCTATATCGTGGCGATTCAGGCTACCACGGCGACTACGCCTGGTGCCTACAACATCATTCCTACTGGGAAGACTCCCTTGACGAAGGAATGTGCTGTTAACCTGTTGACTGGCGGACTCACTTTTGTCTCGACAGATGTGGTGACCGTGGCTAAGGTCACGTATATTCCACTGCAGACAAGCGGCCCCTTCATAGAGGGTAACAGAGTCATAGATGAGGAGATCACAGCATCAGCGACGCCTGTGGCTCTTGCTAACCGTGCATGTGCTATCCAGAGCATCTACGACACAACAGATGGCAACATTATGACTGTCACTGACCCTGTGGGTGAGCAGCCCACGGCAGCTAAGGGTTGTGTTGTTGACATCACAGAGACAGTGTCAACCAAGATTGACTTCCATGCTACGGATGCAGATACAAAAGTGGCTGTCACATATATCAAGCACACCGCTTTGGCTGCGTCGAGGTGTATTGGTGATGGTGACTTGGCGTTGTCGAGTGAGGCTTACCACTTCACATCGTCAGGTAAGTATAGTGGTATCGTAGTGCCTGGCCTTGGAACTCAGTTCGTTGGTGAAGAAGCAAGTGCAGGCAATGAGGAAGGTGTGTGGGAAGGTCCAGCTGGCACAGCGGCTAACACTGTTGGTGTGTGGACACCTGCCCTTAACCATGTCCTTACCAACAACACCAACGCTATCGTCACGTTGTCGATGCCGTGGTTTGTCATAGATGCTCTTGAGCATCAACCTGTAGGTGGTGACGAAGTGGCCGATGATGTCGATGTTGGAGAGGTAAACTTTGTTGCTTTAGGCACTTGGCACTGATGTTCAAGAAATGAACAAAAATGAACCTCACTGACTTAACAACCAATGTTCGTAACAGCATCTCTAGGGAAGTTGCTGCGTTCTCAGATGCGAGGGTCGTTGACGCTATTAACGTGGCTCAACGACGCCTCGCAGAGATGCGCACCTGGCAAGAGATGAAACTCATCTATGAGACTCCCTCTGCTGTTGACCAAATGCGATACGAGCTTCCCACAAGGATGAAAGAACTCTATTCGGTTAGCTGGATAGACGGCTCATCCTCAAGGGTGCTTACAGGGAGCGCTCCAGAGGAGTTCGATAAGGCGTGTGCGTATCCTGAGAACAGAACAGGCACGCCATCCACCTTTGTGCTCTACGCAGATCACATCTTGCTGTGGCGAGTCCCAGATGCTATCAAAACCCTCAGGATGAGGTGTGGTATCTATCCTGAGAACTTGTCTGGTACTGACACAAGTGATCTCAATGAGAAGGACCACCTCATCATTCCCTTAGCGGTTCATGAGTGCCTTCTTCAGCTAGGTGAACTTGAGGACGCCGCGACATGGCATAGAGATGTGTTTATGTCTAGGTTTGCTGAGAGCCTCGTGCGAGACCGTCGTTATCACTCGTTGTCATGGGATAGCAGGGGCAGGGGCTTCCACAGGATGGCAACAGCTATTAACCCAGAAGTTCCTCTTACATGAATGAGAATTATGGTGCAGGCAAAGGAGAACGGCAACAAGTCTTTCTGGATACTTGTCCTAGTTGTAAGCCTTGCACTTTCTGTTATAGGTGCTGCTGCTGTGAGTGCGAATGAACGTAGCATCGCTACAGAGGCAAGGCAACAAACTATAATCAAGAGGCTTGACCGACTCAGCGTTGGAGTTGAAAAGCTCGATGACAAACTTATTGACATTAAGGAGTTGATAAGATGAGAAAGCCTCTACGTGATGGTAGTGGTAAAGGTGTTGGACAGCCAGGTGGTGGTCGACGAAACAAGAACAAGAAATCGTGCCCTGCTGGTGGGCCTGGTAAAGGTAAAGGTGGCGGCAGAGGAAAAGGTCAGAACCGATAACCCTGTGTTAGGAAAGTTGAGGTAGTGTTATGGCAAGTGTAGTTTATAACGAGTTCAAACGTGCGAGTGCTGCAGGTGAGGTAGACCTGAATGCTGATGATATTCGGCTCAGGTTGGTGATGAGTAACACCACCTGTGATACCGAGGAGGATGTCACAGCATTCCTTGACGACTTCACCACAATTGATGTGTGTGATGGAGCCAACTATGTTGACAAAGCGTTGGCGAGTGAGGCAGTCAACCGAGACGACGCCAACGATAGAGCCGAGTTCGACGCTGCCGATGTGACGTGGACTGCCCTTGGTGTGGGCACTAGGACAACGGTTGGTGTGCTTGTCTACAAGTTTGTTACTGATGACACAGATCACGTCCCTATCGCCTACGTCGAGTTCGCTGGCGCGGTCACTCATGATGGAACCAACTTCACCATTCAGTGGAATGCTCAAGGCATTTTGCAGTTGGCGTAAGACATGGCGACTCATTACATCCTTCCAATCGTCTGGGCTGGCGGCGAGCTGAGCGATCAGCCGGTCTATGGCTTCGATCTGCCTGCCAGGCTCAAGGCCGACCTCACCGCGCTGGGTGGCATTGACCATCTCACGATCAAGGACAGCAACGGCGACGTGCTCGACCACGGCCTGGAGGGAACTGGCATAGACGCCAAGGTCCATGTCAACGTCCCGACCATAGCGGCTGCCGCCACAACCGAACTCACCTTCGAGGCGGACGCGGGCACCGCGGAGAATAAGGCCGGCGTTCCGAGCAGCGACGCGGTAGCCTACTGGCCGATGGGCGATGCGTCGAGCCCCTCGGTGAATTGGGCGAACGCGGGCACGCTCGACGGCACGGGCGTGGGCAGTCCGACGTGGGGCGACCCCGGCCAGATTGACGGCGCGGTGACGCTCAACGGCACTACACAATACCTGTCGTGCGGGAACTACCTCTTCCCCAACGCTCTTACATTGGGCTTTTGGGCTAACTGGAATCTAGCCACAAGTCAAGTTGGATTTCCAATTGCCTCAGGTGCCGCAAACGTAACCTACACCTATGGGATTTTCATCTACAAAGTCAACGCAACCCACGTTCGTATCGATCTTTACTTTTTCACGAACGCCAGCCATTATCGAGACTGGACGTGGCTCTATACCGACGCGGCGCTGCCACAAAATACTTTCTGCCGGATTCTCATTTCGCAGGCGAGCGCTCTCGCGGTCCCTGTGTTGTATCTCAATGGTGTGCTGCAAGGCGCGCCGGCAGAGACAGCTTTTGGCACGCCCACGCGCTCAACGCAGGCGCTCAGTATCGGCGCTCGTGGTGCGTATGCCGCACAGCGATTCCCCGGCACACTCGACCATGTCGGCATCTGGAATGCTGTGCTGTCTGCCGATAGAAAGAAACTCGACTACGCCTGCGGCACGGGCAGCATCTTCGGCGCGTGGGA
>Ga0075116_10001699_pt1 | contig 10116 bp, 19 predicted proteins | sample AntAceMetag02UKC_FD_69786 | JGI IMG/M metagenome (GOLD analysis project Ga0075116, IMG submission 69786) | Saline lake microbial communities from Ace Lake, Antarctica- Antarctic Ace Lake Metagenome 02UKC | ecosystem: Environmental > Aquatic > Non-marine Saline and Alkaline > Saline | place...
AAACACCTCGCTCCTAACTTCCTGCCTCTTAATGAAGTCACGCCAGAACTGCCTACGCTGCGTCCGTGTCCATCCAGCCTGCCGCATACGCCAGTCCATCGCATCAAGTATACGCAGGCTACGGTTTATCCGCCATTTGCGATAACAGCTAACAACGGCATCAAAGGGATAACGCAGATATCCTAATAACTTTCTCATTTCCACTCCTCCGGACTTGTACCATCAATAATATAAGCCGCTATTTGTGGAAAACACGCTTCGTCCCCACGATACACCAAACCGTTCTCGGACATGTTCTGCCGGCAATTAATAACTGTGATGGTTGGTGTCTGGCTCCCATCATCCTCCGTAACCAGCCTCGCCCGTAGATTTACCTGGACAATAGACGGCAACTCACTAAACCCAGCCGCATCATACTTACCGTTCCACACGCTATCATCCGAATTGGCACTCTTCTTCACATACTGCCTTTTATACCGGGCTATCAGGATAAGGTTCTTGTCATTATCAAATGCCTCGTCTATAAGTTTCCGGAAAACACTATTAACCTCGGCATAGTGATGTGGCTTGATCTGGGTGAGTTTACCAAAGTGGGCCATCCTTGCCATTTCCCATGCCTCAGTATCGGTATCCCAGATGATGGTGCGGATATTGGGGTCGGCCAACAGAATACGATGGTCTTTCTCAAAACTATCCCATTTCTGCTCATGCTCTTCCTGGGTGCTTGCTGGCAGCTTCCTATAATCCTTCACACTAATATCCTTTGAGGCCAGCGTCCCATCAACAAACTTCTCCACAACACCCTCAAGGCCACGGTCATTGTTGATAATGCCGATGGGTCCCGGTGCAGTGAGAGCAAAATGCGTCTTGCCATTCTTTTCCAACCCGCCTACCCGCATAACCAATCTACGCTTTACCGGTCCAGCTACTACTTTCTCAAAACCTTTAGGCATCCGTGTCCTCCTCATCTACTATGATGGGTTTAACATATCCGCGTTCAATTGCCATAGCCATCATGAGGCGGGTGAAGGCATGGGCTAGATGATCCTCAGTACAAGGCAGAACCCCGCCGCGTAAAGCCTCACCCCCGGCTGCTTTTACATGTGCCGCGGCATGAGCAAGGTGTGTCACAACGGGCTGTTTCTTCCAGCTATCGTGATCATGATTGCCGTCCCCAGCCTCCATCACCTTTTGTATCTCATCCACGACCTGATACGGCCACAACTCCTCAGTTGTGGTCACATTGATATTAACTGTTTTCTGTAATCCCATTTACATATCCTCCTTACCCGTGTTAAGTATAGCCATCTGCCCTTCCAACTGCTCTATCCTGATCTGTGCATCAACCAGATGAGCCGCGAGGTGTAATAGAAAGACGGCGTGTATAGGTAATATAGTACCTGGTGCCACCCGCACACGGCTATTAGCAGCACCAGATATCTCCTTAAGGAGTTCGATGAAATCATCCTCAGCCTCGGCTATCTTTTCCAGCGCACTAAGCACCTCCGCCGATAAGTTTATCATCCCACCCTCCCACTAACCACGGTAGTCTCCGTCACTTTAAACCCGGGCATAGTATTGAATTTGCTACTCACTATCCCATTCGCCTTCGCATACCGCTTCGCCGCACCCACATCCACCGTCAACAGCACCGACGGCAACTTATCATGGAACACCGCCTTGATAACATCCATCTTACTTACCAACTCCACCTTGATATCCTTTCTCACCGTGGTAGAGCCACCACCGGTACGCACAGTCCGCTGCACATCCGCAACCGGGATTACGGAATTAACCACTACATCGGCATCAAGCAGCTCCTCTGCCCTGTCCATATCCCCATCAATAATACATTGCTCGGCTTCCGCGGCCAACTCCGCCTTCTGAGCCCTCTCCTCCTCCAGCTCCTTCTCCTGCGCTTTCCTCTCCGCTGCCATCCTCACCTTCTCCTGCTCCAGGAAGTCACGCCCTATCTCCCTATCCACAATAAGCCGCGCTTGCTTAAACGGAGCACTAAGCACCTTCAGCCTCGCCAACAGATCCTTATGTAGCCTGTTGGCCGCATCGATGTCGGGCCGGAACTCTGCCTCGATGGCTTTGATGGCTTTCCGGGTGTTGGATGTGAATTCAGCTGCGCTCTCCCGGGTAGCCTGGTCCACTATCATGAGTGCTTCCGCCTGTGCTATCACCTGCTGACTGTTCTCCTCGTACATCTTTAATGCTGTTGCTTCCATAGTTCACTCCCCTTCATATATCATTAATTATCTGTTCCTCTGCTTCATCTTCCCACCGGCTAACCAGCTTTTTGAAATCAACGGAAATTACTAAATCATCCAACTCACCCGCCCTGATTAGCTCATCCCACTCTTTTGGTACAATAACATCGAATTTATTCCCTATAACTCTTAGAAAGCGTATAAGGGATAGTGCGCGATCTCTTGCCTTCTGCGCCGCTCTTTGTCGTACGCGCTTCTTTAACGAAACCATGACGATTACCCTCTCCTCTTCATAGTTTTAACATGATTCAACACTGCTTCCCAATTCTCATCCAGCTCCCCCTGCGTAAACACCAGCTCCCAAGGCGCGTATGCGTTGGCAGGGTCATGCATTATAGCTACGTGATGCAGCACCCGGAACACGCACTTCCGCACTCCCAACATCTTACAATACCCCTTCACCTGCATAAGCCACTTCCAGTTGTTAGCTGGGGTAGACTCGGCGGAGAGGGCAGTGCATTTATACTCCTCCACTACCTTCTCCTGATTACTACCGCGAGTATATCCATCAGGGCTCCCAATAACTCCATCCAACTCAATCTCACCAATTCGGACGGCTGCCTTCTCCCCAAACGCCCTCGACAATGCCACCTCCCACAGATACCCCTTCTCAAATTGCAGCATCGTCGCCTCATCCACCTTCCTCTCCGCAGTCTTCATCAGCTCCCGATCCATATCATGTATTACATCGCTGAGGTGTAACCCAGGACTCCTACTCTTCGTCTGCTCCGTCGTCCACGGGAATTCCTCTTGTAGCTTCTGTATCCTCATCTACATTCTCCTCTAAAAGATCCACGTCCCCCTCAGTAATAACATCAGGGTCACCAACCAATTTACTGGTTGCTTTACGTAATGCTGCCCCAGCCTTTGCACCATCTATTCCGGCCTCAGACAATTTATTAAATGGAAATGTCTTCGCATCCCTCACCTGCACCCACCTCTGTATCAAGGCTAACTTCTTATCACCGGGCGCCCGCATAAACTGTGCCAAGAAGCGTTTCCGTTTCCGTATATCCATACCTTTCTTGATGAAATGCGCCAACACAGCATCAAAAAGCTCGTCTGGCTGCCCCATCACATCCTTGCTCACATACACTATAAACTCAGTTTCTCTCGCCATACTACTCTCCGTTTAATATAGGGGCGGCCTGGAATTGACCACCCCCAAGGTTAATTTAGTCCGCCATCTTGAGTATTCCATCCTCCAGCGTCCACTCATCACGGCCGCTAAGGTACTCATCATTCTGCGCTAATTTGATGGCGCTCTTCTTATCTCCCGGCAGGTTGGGCACTTTGAACAGGGATGACAGCATATCGGTTTTTGCAATCGGATCATCGCTATCAGCTAACAGGCCAAGTATGGTCATAGCCAACGCATCCGCAAGTCCTGAATCGACAACCGCCGCTTTACCTTTACCCTTGCCTTTCCTTTTTCCCTTCACTGCTTCACCGGGTAATTCCAAAACCTTGGTACACAGGAGTACCGTGGGTTCGCGCTCGTCTTTTTTCTTCGCCAAACCTTTATACTCCACGACCTTGCGAAGGAAGTGACCTTTAAGCCCGACCAGGTAGCCAATGTTCTCGGCATCCATCTGGTTAAGCGGGAACCCGGCCTCGACAATAGACCCAAGCAGCATACCAAACTTACTCTTCTTGGTAAGCGTGCCTTTGGATTTGAGTACGATGAGCCCCATACCGGTATCGTCAGGCGCGAAATCACCCTTGCCACCTACCGAGTACAAACTCACGTCCTCTTCACCATCAATATCAAACACCACACGGGCACAGGGTATTTTCTCCTGAATACTCCCGCCATAATCCGTCATGGTAAACCTAATATCGGAGATCACACCGTCAAAATCATCAATTAGTCCTCCACCCTCTGCAAAACCATCCGGGCGAAGATTTACTTTTTCAGCCATCTTGCTTCTCCTTCTTTTAAAACATGGTTTATATTATTTGGGGCATTCCCCAAAACAATTTAATCCTCTTTTTCCCTCCTTTCTTCCTGTACTCTTATATCCATTTTAACACCACCAATAAATATTGATTCTACATAATCCTCAGAAGTAGATAAGGCTTGAAAATAACCGGAGAGTATTTTAAACGCGTCGTCAATACCCTTTGCCTCAAACACACCATTATCAATATTTATAATAAATTTCTTAAGCATGATTATCTGGGATTACCAACTATTTTAACAGCCAACCAGCTATTAAATAGACGGTACGCCTTTCTGACAAACTTTGGCATTATTTTGAGAGGAAACGGCAAAAGAAGAGTTACATTGTCGATCCCACCAAATTGCCCATACCCATCGTGTGGCTCATTGGTTTCAATAAATCCACAGGGGCATAAATTTACTTTGTTACTCATACTTCTTCTCCTTTGGTAAGTGATTTTTTAAAATCCGGTCCGAGATGTTCCCAGACCACGCCCTGCTCCTCTAACGCCCTCCTCTCCTTTTTAATTACTTCACTCACAGCCACAACAAGCAAATTGGTCATACTTGAATACTTCCCTCCTGTTAGATAGATTACACGTTCCATATCCTCTACAAGCTTGGGTGAAAACCGGAACGTCTTCATAACACAAACAGTTGCCATATTACCTCCCCCTTCCTTTCTCGCCTTTTTCCCTTATACATAGTATAAGGAAAAACCTTGTAATGATTATTTACGCTTAATTGCCATTCTTTCGTGCAGTTCTCTATGCTCTTTCCCCGTCACTATCATTAAATTGTCAATATTGTTGTTGGACGGGTTTCTATCTATATGGTGTATGTCTATGCCTGGTGGTATTTTACACCCAAGCCACATCTCCATAACGTAGCAGTGTTCGCTTACAGATTCAATAAAAGTAACTTTAAAAAGTTTAACGTATCCGCGCCCAATTTTACACTTAAATGGGTACTCCGGATAGCCAGACTTTTCTAAATTATCGGTGTTTATTGCCCGCATATTATATAACCCCTCTGTTTATATTACAGTAACATCCATTTTCACCCTCCGAACACCCACCGAACTGGGCTCTAAAAATTGCGTTCGTTTTATTCACCGAACACCCCACCGAACAAAAATCACCTAAACTACTTCCGCCATTGACTTCAAATACCATTTCTCCACCGAACTTTGTATTTTCAAGTGTTATCGTTCGGTTGTGTGTATCTATACACAACGAACACCGAACAACCTACTCCACAAACCCACTAAAATTTACCTTATCATAGCCAATAGGATTGATCTCACTATACTGCTCCATACCCTTCAATGTGAAGAGGCCAGATGGCATTAATAATCCCTCAGCTATCGCCAGCTTTTTAACCTCGCTCGTGTATGCTTTGCTGCAATTAAGAAATCCATGCACTTCTGATTGCGCCATGCCCTGACCAAGACATTTCACTATCCTGTCCTTGAGGACAATAATGGGTTTGTTGGTATGCCATTGGATAGCCCCGCGCTCATTATGGATAGATATTGAAAATGGCTTAACATCGGTGTTGAGGCCGCGGGACTTGCTGAAGCCTATTTGAAACACGGCCTCGCTACCTTGTTTGAACCCAGGTGGCGATTCCAGTGTTATACTCACATCGGCGAAGTCCTCCACGCTTGATGTGCCGCGTATACCGCTCCGGGAGTTCTTTCCAAAGTGGCATATCAACACAGTAGCCACCCCAATGCGCCGTATCGCCAATAGCCATTGCCCCACATCATCAAAGTCCTTCTTGTCGTTCTCGTCCATGCCGGGGAATGCCGCGCTCTTGTTATCCAATATCAACACGCCGTAGCGTCCGGAGCACGCTGATAGGAACTCCAACAGGTCTTGCCGCTGGGAATGGTGGTTGAGGTTGAGTATTCGCCCGGTCTCGTATTGGCTATACTCACTATTGTACCAATCCAGGGGGGCATGTGGTTTGCCGATGCCGCGATTGAGTCCAGCTATCCGAGGCAGCATCTCACCCTGGGGCATCTCCATGTCCAGGTAGAGCACGCCTACAGGCCTCTCAACGAACCAGCTCCCGATAGAGCTACCGCGTGTCAGGGCGTAGGCCAGAGCCAATCCAAGCCATGTCTTGCCACCGCCACGTTGACCGCCGATGAGTGCTATGGTGCCAGCATGTAGCCACGGGTGCATGAAACAGGTGCGCTCGGGTAGTTCGTATTCGCCGGTTTCTACTCGGTTGGTATCGATTAGGGCTTTACCTATGTCCATTTGGCATATCCTCATGTGTGTGTTTGTCTTTGAGTACTACTTTGCTTTTGCATCCCAGGAGCGCATCCCAGACCCGGTAGAACACCCTATCATGGATTTCCCCGCACATAGCCACCAAGCTCCAGAAGTGATGCTTAAACCACCACCAGAGGAGGATAGATAGGAAGACAGTGGATATGAGGAAGCCTATGATGAAGAAAGGGATGAGGGCTTCAATTAACATGTTTGCCTCCCCCCTCCTTCAACCGCCCATTTGCACGAGCGATAAGCTCTTTTGGTTTACTATGCGGAAATTCGTAACAACCGCGGTTCTCAGAATCTACTTTTACGTTTATCCACTCCACCAACTCCCGAATCAACGTCTTGTCAGCTTTGCGGTGTTCCTGCATAATAACAGCAAGCTTGCGATTAGATTTGTATGTATCTTCAAAAAGGGATTCCGTAATATCCGCCCTGATATAGCAGATGTCGTCTGTTATGCCATCATTTTGTGGGCGATTATGCCATATAACACTTGGTACAATTTGTCCCTGTCTTTCAGGCGGACACCATTCAATCCATATTTCCTTAGGTGCTTTCATGTGCCTAACCTACTTTCTACTTGGTCCCGTGTATCTACTACAAAATAACTTTGTCCATTTGACATATTTATTATAGTCCCTATACTACCTCCAACATGTTCCATCCCCTCTTCTGCTTCAAGGTCTGTGATAATCTCCTCAAGCATAACGAATACAGTATCATTTTCGATATATTCATTAATTGCTTTAAACCTTTCCTCAAGCTCTTTTATATTCATTCCCCTTTTCCTCTCAAGCTATCCCATTGCTCCTGACATATCACAGGGGCATCGAGACGTTCGGCATAATCCTCAAGCCATTTAGGTTCATCTGGATGTTGAAAGCCCAGAGATTCTTCATCCTTATTATACAGGGCTAAGTCACCATCTCCGTCCCACGCAAACCAGCACTTCGTCCCCTTAATATCCACACTCAGGTCGTCAAGGGTGGCAGGCTGTGCTGGCGGCGTATCGGAGGTAGTCCACGGTGCCCCGCGTGTGACCAGTACTTTTGTGCCATGTCGCTGTCTCCATTCCCACCAGCCCACTTTAGGCTCGGCAATATCAGCCTCGTATCGACTGCGCTCAGATTCAGATGCGAAGTCATAGCGGTTCCATGTTTGGTGACTGGCACGACATATAAATAAGGAGTCTCCAACATCGTCGTTTGTTATGTCACCCCTCTTGGTGCCTACTCCGGTTTTGATAAATTTATATTTACCAATTAACTCGCGGTCTTTTGTACGCAACTCCCCCTCAATCAACTCAGGCTTCTCATCGACAGGTTTCTCCCCGCCTATCACACCAATCGCAGCTTGATGCCATGCAGGGTATTCATACATATAGGCTGCCTTATCATCTGAGATGCGACATGTCGAAGTGTAATTAGATACTACAGGCTCAACGATGAAGCGGACAGGGCAATCTCCTTCCAACTGTGTTGTACTTACATAATCACCACTGCATGTTATTATATATCTTTCATCACATGTATATTTCTGCATATCTTTTGGTAATCCTACACCTACAATCTTCCACGTCTCACCATCCTGCTCAAACACATCACCGATAGTTAGCGACTTCTCCCTACCACCGTCTACAATTGGTTGTGGGATAGGGGTGAGCGAGGATTCAGAAGTCCACAGACCCTTGGTATAATCACCAAAGATTACACGATATATATTTGAAGGGTTATCTTCATCTATAAAATTTATTGTTACCAGTTGAGGTTCTTTCTCACCACCATCCCAAATTCCATCCCACCAACACGCATCACCGACCTTGAACTTCGGCTGTGGCTGTGCTTTCAGCTTTCCAATCTTCGCATCTAACCTTTCCACCATCCTCAAAGCATTAACACGGAACTCCTCGATATTACCTTCATTCCTGCTACTCGCTGCCGCATCATATTCTACACAGCATCCAGAATGTTCCGTCTGTAAAGGACACCTTCCAAGCTTTTTATTTGTACAATCTGGTTGACCACAATTATTAAGAAACAAACCACAGAGCTTGCACTCATCCGAGCTTGTCTTAGCATCCCCAAGCTTATCAATCGAAGCATTCTCCAACCAGTGTAGCCGACTGTCCCTTAATGCTTTCAAAATTGTCTCATTCTTGTTCATGCCTCTACTCCTCCGTCTCAATATAAGTTATACGATACTTCGACCCACCATCCACCATTGGCGTATGAAACACTCTAACTCCCACATCACATGGCTGCCATGTAGCGGGCTTCATAATACCATAACAGTCCATCGCATGAACAGTCGTCACGCTCCCACCCACATTTATAATCCAATACCGGGTAGTGTGTAAGTCGGTGCGTAATAGCAGCCCGCTCTCATGATCGCCAAGTACACCCGATATTGTGACAATGTTAATACCCAAGGTGTTTGGCTTGAATGGACTATTGCATCCGAGTAAGCACATCATGACACACGTAAATATAATCATTCTACTCTTCATTCGCAGTAACCCCCTCTCTACGATGCTATGTTTTGTCTCCATCACTCATCCTCCATACTAAATACACTCTTACATCCCATTTAAAACCTCTTTTAATTACTCGCCCTGTAAATATTGCATACTATTTCTAAAATGTCAAGTAAAAATCCCATTACCACTTAAAACCACTATATACTACCATTTGAAACCCCAATGTCACTCCCCATTTGAAACCAGAGCGCCCGTATCTTACACCAATGATGCAGAAAGCAACACGGAGCCCCACTTGAAACCATGCTCTCATTTGAAACCCGACTCCCATTTGAAGAGGCGCTATTTGAAGAGGCCATTTGAAACCAGGGTCCGAGTCTCAGCCGGAATCCCCGGCGCCCGGTGCTGGAAATTCTGATCCCGGCCTCCCCTGCCCTATTATAGCAATATCGCAATATACCCCAAATAGGCCCTATTCGTATGCAGTAACCACGATATAGCTTAGAAAGCCCGGAAACGGTGTTTTTTCGCATTATAGCCTCGGAGTGATACTTTGTTATGGGTAAATAGTTAATGTGCTTAGATATTGCCGTCCTGGCCCCCTTGTTATTCGTCCGCCAGCAATGGTAAATTGTAAAGCGCAGCCGGCAATAAAAAACCGGGAAGTTTGTCAGGCCCCCCGGTAATTATTGTTTCTGATTATTCAGATTTCATTATACCCCCCTTTCCTTTGCTATGATGTATTGTTTAGTTGTCACCCTTTGGCAATGCTGGAAGTACAACACCGATTATCAATAATACTAGCACGGTCCAGATCATATAATACTTTTCCTTTCCCCGGTCATAATATCCGCCGTTGCTACAAAGTGATTAAAGGTGCTTGTGAATTCCTCAGTTGAAATAAACTCATGTAGCAGCTCATATGTTTGTTCCCTGGTCCTACTGTGTTTCTCTGCTAAATCTTGAACTAATGTGTCGAGCCGTTGTTCAATGTCCTCAAAATCCTGCATAATATTACTCCTCTTCCTTTGTTGTGTGGTCCATTGTTATATTACGTTATAAAATGCAATTCCAGCGTAGTCAAAATTAAATACGTGACTAAATACATTTGTACGATTATATAATGCTGCG
>Ga0075116_10001713_pt1 | contig 10087 bp, 12 predicted proteins | sample AntAceMetag02UKC_FD_69786 | JGI IMG/M metagenome (GOLD analysis project Ga0075116, IMG submission 69786) | Saline lake microbial communities from Ace Lake, Antarctica- Antarctic Ace Lake Metagenome 02UKC | ecosystem: Environmental > Aquatic > Non-marine Saline and Alkaline > Saline | place...
AAAAAAAATTGATTTAAGTAAGGTAAGTTTTATAGCTTTTGGAGATGAAGAATTTAAGAAAACACAAACTAACGAAGAAAGAGAATTAAGTGAGATTTATTTAAAATCAGGAGAGGGTGTTAAAAAGATTCTTATGAAATCTGTTTCAAAAGATGTAACTTTTGCAGATGTTGAAAAAATGTTTTATAGTGATGCTTATTTAACAGAAAATGCAAGAGAGATTGAGATTCAAGAGTATTTTTCTAATTTTGCTTCAATAAATGGTGAAAATCTTGATATGGGTGGTAAAGGGGAGATTGAAGTTTTTAGAGATTTGCATAGTTTAAATGGGCATGATTGTGATGGTTTTGAGATTAAAGTTGGAGAGATGGATTTAGAGTTTAATGAGGATGGGTTTAGTGTTCCTAGGAATAGTAATAAAGTAGATAATGCATTTGAAATTAAAGAAATAACAGCTTTTTTAAGTAATAGAGATAAATTAAGCTCTGGAGGTATTATTTCTAAGAATAGTGCTGGAGAGTATGAATTTAATGCAGATTCTGGTCGTGTTGTTGCAGGAAGGTCTACTTTTTTAGGCCCTTTAGGAAGCAGTGTGGATATTTCCATAGTAGTTCCTGAGGATAAAGTTGAGTCAATGAGGGCTGCTGTTGAAAATACTGGGAGTGGAATAGATGATTATGTGAAAGAAAGTTTTGTTAAAAATATGATGGGAAGTGAATTTGAATTAAAAATAGATGGTTATATTCCTGTTAAAGGTGTTAGTTATTCAGGAGAAAAATTAATAGAGTTTTATGAATCTAATCTCAAAGAATTTTTAACAAAAGCTGTTCAAGAAGTTGTAATAGGTACAGGAAATTCTAAATTAGGTGTAAGAAGTTTTAATGAAAAAGGGCAAGAGATTGTAAATGAGATTACTGATTCAATTTTAATTTCTCTTAAAAATAAAGATATAAATCCAAAAGATATTTCTATTTCTATAAAAAATGATCCTTATGTTTCAGGAGGAGGTTCTGAGTTATTTATTAATTTGAGAGATGAAGATTCTGTTCCTGTTGAATTAAGTGAAGATGAAAAAGAATTTTTTAATGATGTTTTGGAAATGGCTATAAGAATACCTGAGCATACTCAGGGAAATGTTGAAAGATATACTACTGGTAGATTTCTTGGAAGGGATTGGTCAAGTGTTGAGAGAAATCAGAAAAAATATGGCCCCCAAAAGTATTGGCCTGCTTCACATATTAAAAGATTATGGTATCAAAATCTTGGAAGAGGTGGTGATAATTGGGATAGAATGATGACTGAAGTAGATGAGGTAAGGTTTAAACAATTTTTTAATAGATATTTTAAAGAAGGGGGAGAGCTAAAAGAATCTCTTTTTGAAGGTACAAGTAGAACACATTATTAAGATAATAGTTTAAAAATATAAATAATTAGTTACCAGAAGAATCAGAACCACCACCAACTGCTCCTGCAAATCCATTTAAAACGTCTTCCATGCTAAAGGTTGGATAAGGGCCATGTGACATATGAGCATCAAGCATTTTATACCTCATAGCTATTCCACTACCAATCATTCCACTGGCTAAAGCAGTTCCAATAAGTGTTCCATAAATAATCTTTCTTTTTGTACTCATTTTCTTTTTAGCTTCATAAGAACCCTGTTTAAGATTTTCAGGTTCTTCTGCAAAATTAAATGTTTTTTGTTCTAGGTTTCCCATTTTATTGATTATTATATTTGTTTTTAGTTAATCTATATAATAAATTGAAGTTTATAAATCTTTCTATTTGTAGTTACTATTTGATGGTAACTATAAGGTGGGGTTAAAAGGGCAAAGATGGAAAAAGGAAAAGAGAGAGAAACAATAAAAAGAATAAATTTATATACTTCAAGTGCACTCTAGATACACATTAAATCACATTATAAAAATAGAAAATGGTTTTAGCAAGGGTTGAATTAGATGATTATACTAATAAAGTATTAGGAATCATAAAAATAAAATTTGGATTAAGAGATAAATCTGAGGCATTAAATAAATTTATTGGATTATATGGTGAGGAAATTATGGAAAAAGAGACAAGTGAGGAATATATTAATGAAGTTATTGATTTAGTAAAAAGGCATTTTGGGAGATATGGAAACAAGAAAATGACTTTACAAGAATTAGATAAACTTTGTGAGATATAAGATGTTTGATTTTAATATTTCTGATGAACTTAAACTTGTTATTAGGAAATTAGTTAAAAAGGATAAGAAAAGAGTTGAAATTATAAATAAAAAGATTAAAGAAGTCATAAGTTCTGATAAACAATCAATACAACATTATAAAAATTTAAAGCATGATTTAAAAGATTATAAAAGGGTGCAGATTGATAAGAGTTTTGTTTTAGTATTTAAGGTTGATATTTTGAATAATTTTATTTTATTTATTGATTTTGATCATCACGATAAAATTTATAAAAAAAGGTTTAAATAATGAGAAGGGAAAAAATAGATACAGAGAATCCTGGATTAGGTGTAAGAAGTTTTAATGAAAACGGAGAGAAAATTGTAAATTCAATTACTGATTCAATTTTAGTATCTCTTGATAAGATAGATTTAAATCTAGAAGATGCTTCTATTTCTATAAGAAATGAGCTTCAAGGAAGGTCTGAAGGGTCTGTTTTATCTATTGATTTTAAAGATGGTGGTTCTACATCTGTTGATTTAACCAAAGAAGCAGAAGAGTTTCTTTATGATGTTTTAAAATTTTCTATAAGAATGCCAGAACCTAGTAGGGGAAGTATTGAGGGATATACTGCTTATTCTGGATGGGTTAATCAAGATGGGATAGCTTGGTATAAATGAAAAGATGAATTATCTCAAAGTCACTGGCCTGTTTCACGTATTAAAAGATTATGGTATCAAAATCTTGGAAGAGGAAATTCTAATTGGGATAGAATGATGACTGAAGTAGATGATGCAAAATTTAATCAATTTTTTAATAGATATTTTGAATTGAATAGTAATAGTGAGGGAGAAGAATTACCTTTTGAAGATACAAGTAGAACTCATTATTGAGATTAAAAGAAATCTTTTTAAAAATAATAAATGATTATTTTTTGATTCTAACAAAGTGAAATTGTGGAAAAGAATTATCTGGAAGATTGTCCATCATCATATCAAGTATCTTATATCCAGTTCCTATTGCTAAAACTGTTCCTACAATTAAACTATAAATAATTTTTTTATCTGTCTTAGTTAATTTATTTTCAGATTCATAAGGTTTAGATTTATAAGAACTCTGTTTAAGATTTTCAGGTTCTCTTGCAAAATCAAATGCTTTTTGTTCTAAATTAGCCATTTTATTAATTATTATGTTTGTTTTTAGTTAATTTATATAATTGATTAAAGTTTATAAAATTTTTTATGTTTGATTATTTAGTGTACTAGTCTTATGTTTTAGATTATTCTTATGCATTAGGAAGTTTTTGAAATTAAAAAATATAGGTATTTAGCTGATTTTTATATAAAGTAAGATTTAAATAGTTTTTATTCTAGTTTTTTATATGAAAAGAGGAGAGATTAGTTTATTTGTCTTGGTTTTTATTTTGCTTAGCTGTGTTTTTATTAGTGCTGCTGCTAAGGATTGGAATGGAGATGAGAAGATTGATGAATCTGATGATTCTTATATTTATGGTTATCATTTAGATTATTTTGTTGCTTTATCTAAGCCTGAACAAGATAAAATAATTAATGGGCAAAAGAATCTTGAAGGTTTTGTAATGGGTGTTTTAGATTCATTAAAAAAACCAGAAGATGTTGATAAGTTTTTTAATACTTGGTTAAAAAAAGAAGATAATGTAAATATATTATCTGATGGTGTTAAGAATAAAATCTGGGAGTTTATAGATTCAGGTAGTTCAGAATTTAATAAAAGAAATGAACATTTAAGTAATATGATGAAAAGTAAGGTGGAGGGTTTTTCTGGACTGGATTTTGGGAAAAATATAAAAGGCTTAAAATGGAAAGGAAATAAAATCGGAAGTGTTGGTGAAAATGGTGAATTAGCTTCTTGGATTGATTTAGATGATATTCCTCCTTGGACTAAGACTCTTGATTATAAAGATGGAGAATTTATATGGGGTTTAGATACAAGAAATAATGGAAATGTTAATAGGGTTGTTAAATTAAAGTCTGGAAGTATTGATAAAAAAGGGAATTTCGATTATATTATTAGGTTGGAAGGTGGAGGGGAATTATTTGCTTATAAAGATAAATTTTTTACGATAAATCTTTTACGTGGAGAAAGGGGAGAAATTAGTATAGATGAAAATAATTATATTTCTCTTTTAGATGGTGCTGATTTAAAAATAAATGAGGATTATTATAAACAATTTACTGGAAAACATAGTAAGTGGTATAAACCTGAAACAGGAGGTGATGAAGCTGCTGTTATTAATCTTAATGTTGCTGGAGATTCTCCTTCAAATTTTATACCTATTCTTAAACTGAAAAATGTAATCGCTTCAACTTCTGATGGTGAGTTTTATTTTTCAAGAAGAAAATTTATTAAATTTTTTAATCACCCTGAATTTTATCCAGCTCTTAATAATCTTGATTATTCTAAAGAAGAACCTTATGTTAAGGTTACTTCTTCATATTTAAAATCTGGAGAGTTAGATGTTAGTATGGTAGGAAATAATTATATGGGCTTTATTGCTAAACAAAGTGTTAATGTAGATAATCTTTATACTAATGGTGAAGGTGGATTAGTTGAAAGTTCTTTTCATGAACCTAGGGGTAAGTTTATTTATTTTAAAAATGGTAATTTAGGAACTTCTGTTGAAGAAGGGAAAACCTTTGTTTCTGGAAGAGCTAATGCAGATGTATCTGTTCGTAATGTTGTTAATAATAAAGACTCTAATAATAAAATAGAAGTTCAAGGAACTAAGGAAAATACAAAAGTATTGGTTAAAGATTCTAATACTGGAGATACAAGGACTACTTATTCTTATAATGGAAATAATCCTTCTAATAAGATTTGGCAGAATGATGTTGCCATAACAGGGACTAATAAACCTATTTCAAATTATTATCAAAGGCCTAAGAGTTTAATGCAAAGAAGAATTACAAGAGTTTCTTACCAGAATTGGTGGAATAGATTTTGATAGTTTTTTAAAATATTTTTTTATTGTGATGAAGAAGTAGTTTCTTTTGTTTTTTGATAATATTCAAAAAGTTTATCAATAGGAATTATATTTCCATCTTCTTCTCTAAAATTAGGGTTTGGTGTTTCAAATACACTTTGTATATAAGAATTAATTGTTTCCATATCTTCAGGATTTGTTATTTTATTTTTTTGTTTTGTATATTCTGGAGGGGAAGTAGGATCTTGATTTGTGTTTACCCAAGTTTCTATTTCTGTATTTTCATTGTTTAGTTTAATAAAAAACTTACTATTAACTGGAAATAAAAAACATTTTTCTTTTTCTGCAAAAGGATTTAAAGAAGGTAAGTTTCCTGTAATCGGGCTTGTTAGATTTTCTCTTAAAATATCCTCTAGTTTTATTTTATCTAATTCTGTGAATTTTGCTGTATTAAATTCATAAGCATTTTCATTATTTAATTTAATTATTCTGTCCGAAGCATCCATAAAGTTTTTTATTATATCTTCATTATTAACTGGACCTGGATGAATTACAGGAATTCCTTTAAAAACAAAAGTGCTTACACTTTGAATTGGAGAAGTTGTTAAAAAATCATAAAATTCTTTTTTTGTTAAATCTTTTGGTAGATTTTTCCATTCTTCTGAATTCACATAAACTTCTAAAAAAGTTGTTTTAAGACCAGAATCATAAGCAAATCTCCCATCTCCTATTCTAGTATAATCTTTATTTTTTATTGTTTGTTCAAGATTTTTTAAAGGTTTTTCTTGTTGTGATTGAATTGGTTTTGTAGATTCATGGTTAGACTTAGAGTCTTTTATTGAGGTTTCTTTATCTCCTATTGCACCTTGAAAAAGATTTATTACATCTATCACAGCTCTCGTAGTGTCTTCTGTTCTTTTTAATGCAGAATTATCTTCTGTATATGTTTTTTCTATTCTTTTTGCTATGTTCATAACATCATTAACTTCTTCTTCATAAGGTTGATTTTCAATAGCATATTCTTTATTGAGGGGCTGTTTTGAATTTGTTGATTTTAATGGAATAGCATTTGAATTTGTTTCTTCAACATAAGATATAGTGGAATCTTTTATTTTTTCTGGTTTTGTAGGAATATACCTTCCAATAACCACTGCAGTAGTTAAAATTCCTGCTAATCCTGCATATTTTAGTGTTTTTTTTAGATTTATCATTTTATTATATATTTTCCATAATATATCAGTATTTGGGTTATTTAGTCGCATGATTTGGTGTTTATAATAGTTTGTATTTTTTTTATTTTAAAGAATTTAGAAATATTTTTATAAATAGTGTGTTTTGAGAAGAATTTTTATTAAGTTATTTTAAATATGAGATATATATTTTTAACTTACACTATAATTTTTTATTCGTTATATTTAAATAGTTTATTTTCTGATTAATATTATGAAAAAAAGAGGGAGAAAAGCTCAGACTTTTATTTTTATTATTGTCGCGATTGTTATCATAGCTTTAATTGTAGTTATATTTTATTTAAATAAAGGTAGTAGCCAGTCTACTATTGATAAAGAATATTTTTCTTCAGCTTCTATTAAACCAGATGTTAATCTTATACATAGTTCTATTCAAGATTGCATGGATGATACTTCAAAAACTGCTTTAGATATAATTGGCATCCAAGGAGGTTATTATGATAAACCCCCTTATTTTTTTGATTTAAGTTGGGGATTTATTCCTTATTATTATTATCAGGGCTTGTTTTTAATGCCTTCAAAACAAGATGTTGAAGAAGAGTTGGGAAAATATGTTGATAGAAATTTAAATGCTTGTTTAGATGAACTTGAATTTAATAATTTTAAATTAAGTTATAAAGAATCTAAAACTAGTGTAGCTATTAGAAGTAAAGAGGTTGGCTTTGTTATTGATATGCCTGTTTATATTGAAAGAGAGGGTAAAAGAATTATTTTAGAATTAAAAGAAATTCAAATTGATCATAGTTCTTATTTAAATGAGATTTTAGAAGTTGCTAAATATATTACAGATAGTCATTTAGAAAGTGATTCACTTTTATGTGTTAATTGTGTTGTTGAAATGGCTGAAGAAAGAGATGTTTATGTGGATTTACTTGATTTTGAGGATCCTAGTAATACTTTAGTTATGATAACAGAAAATAAAACTAGAACAGAACCTTATATTTTTGAGTTTTTAAATAAGTATATTATTGAGTGATTTAATTTAAGGTGAAAAATGATAAGAAAAGATATGATTAATTTTAGAATTTTTTTATTATTTGTGATTTTAGTAAGTTTAATGATTACAGGTGTTTTTGCAGAAGAAACTTGGGTAGAAATTGGAGAGACTGCTACTTGCAGTATGTGCCCTTCTTGTTCTGGTTGTCCGGGTGAAGGTGGTGAGACTCCTATTCCTAATGAAGGAATTAAACAAGCTGTTGAGCAAGGGGTTAAGGAAGTTGATAAAGGGCAGGCAAAAAATGGATTATTAAATGGTATTGAAAATTTAAAATTACAAGATGGAACTTCTGTAGATCTTAGTGGCCAGGTAAGAGGTGCAAAAGGAATAGGAAGTGGATATTCTTTAAGTTCTGGGAGTTTTCCTTCTGGAACAGATATTCTTGCAACTCCTGAAGATTATAATGTTGGTTTTCCTGGTGGAGGTAATTTAGGAGGGAATACTGGACAGGTTTCTGGTGGAGGAAGTGGACTTCAAGGACTTCAAGAAGCTTTAAGTGTTGTTCAACAACTTTTAGGTTTTTTACAACAAATTGGTGAACAATTAAAAGGGGGAAGCAATGGGGAAGGAAGCACTTTTGTTAGTGATGAGGGAGGAGATTTAGGGATTGAGTTAGATGAAGGAGCTGAATTTTTTGTTCAAGATGAAGAAGAAATAATTGGTTTATCTCAAGATGATGAAGAAGGTAAAGAAAGTATTACAACTTTAGAAGATGGAAAAATAGATAAATTAATTGTAGAAGAGAATACTAAAGTTGAAATTCCTGAACAAGCTATTGTTCATGTTCCTGAAGGGAGTCAAGATACTATAATTTATAATGAAGGTATTCAAGGAGATTATGAAGATGATTCTTTTATTACTGGTGCTGTTATCTTTGCTGGAGATTTAGAACAATTTGTTAAATTAAAAGAACATGATTTAGAATTAAGTGGAGAGGGAGTTATTGTAGAGGTATTAAAATCTTTTAAAGAAATAAGTGCAAAAGGTGCTGATTTAGATATTAAAAATGGTGATTCTAAAATTAAATTTATTAGAGAAAATACTTATTATAATCGGAAAATTGAGAATATTAATTATAATATTTTTTCTATTAAAAATAACATTGATTATGAAAATGAATTTAAGGTTTTTAAGAATGCAGAAAAACATAGATTGTTTGATGAAAAAAAGAGAATTAGTGTTGGAAATATGTGGGTTGAGCATCCTAGATTGGAAGGTGTTAGAATAGCGAGTATTAGAAAGGCAGAATGGGGTTTGTGATTGTCTTGATTTTGGCTAGTTATCTTTAAATAATTGATTTTATAATGTAAATTATGGATTATATTTTTCAAGTAAATGATAAGTCTGATAGAAAAGTACATCTTTCAAAAGAGAGGTGGATGCATATTACTAATAGGCATACAAATATGGCAGATAAACTTGAGGATATTAAAAAAGCTTTGATAGATCCTGTTTTGATTGTTCCTCATAAATATGATAATGCTATGCGAAATTACTATTTATTTTATAAACTTAAAAAAGATTATTTATTAGTCTCAGTTAAATATTTAAATGGGGGTGGTTTTGTTGCTACAGCCTTTATAACTAAAAAGATTATAAGGAGATAATAAAATGACACAGAATTTAGAAATTTTTTATGATGCAGAAGCAGATATTTTAGAGATTTTTTTAGAAGAACCTACAGATTGTTATTTTAACGAGATTGATGACGATTTATTTGAAGGACGAGAAGAGAATACTGATAAATTGATAGGATTTAAGATATTTAATTTTAGAAAGAGAGGTGGGATGAAAAATGTAAGGATTCCTCTTCCAGCTAATGTTAAAATAGAAGCGATTGATTAAAGATTTAATTAATTCTTTAGATAACTGTTATCAGCTTGTTTAATAATTCTTGCTAAGAAAGGAACCTTTTTTGATTTTAGTGGTTCTTGTTTTTAAAGATTCCTTGAAAACCTCTTTGAAATTAGAGTTATCTATATTAGTAATTTAAACTTTTTTAGTCAAATTTAAATAGTTTTTATCCTAGTTTTATTTATGAAAAGAGGAAAAATCTTTATAAAATTTATAGTTGTTATTTTATTTGTTATTTTAGCAAGTTTTTTTAATTTAATAAATTTTATGGGATTTGTTTTTGCTATTGAGGAATCTCAACTTTCTACAGGAGGTCCTGGAACTACTCTTTATTATGTTAGATATAATGATGGAATGGAAGAAGTTAGGTTTGACCCTCCCCCTGTTGATGGGGTAAAGGTTATTGAAGTTAGAGATGCAAATATGCAAGATTATGTTAGATTTAAACAAGATATTTTAAATAAAAATTATTATAATCAAATGAGGCAAGACCAAAAAGCTGGTTTTGACCAAGTAAATTCAATTAAAGGGGTTGCTATTGATAGTTATTCTGCTGATATTGCTCTTGTTAGAAATATGGGTGATGGTGAGAGCGAAATCGGTTATAAAGAGAGCACTAGTTTAGATTCAAGTGAAAATGTTAATTGTATTAATAAAATTGAAATAAAATCAAATAATAAAATAATTTACAAAGGAGATGATTATGAGATAGAAGTAATAAAAACTGGTGGAATGTATTCTTGTGTTGATAGTGAATATGATTATATGAAAGAAGTTTTAAATAAAAATGAAGAAGTGATTGGTATTTTTCAAAAGATTGGAGATGATGTTTTAGGAGGTGTTAATGGTAGGGGTGAAA
>Ga0075116_10001717_pt1 | contig 10079 bp, 8 predicted proteins | sample AntAceMetag02UKC_FD_69786 | JGI IMG/M metagenome (GOLD analysis project Ga0075116, IMG submission 69786) | Saline lake microbial communities from Ace Lake, Antarctica- Antarctic Ace Lake Metagenome 02UKC | ecosystem: Environmental > Aquatic > Non-marine Saline and Alkaline > Saline | place...
AGTTACAACGTCTATACAAATCGCCTAGTGTTGCTTTTGATGTGTCAGTTGCCATGCTTAATCACCTTTTTCTTGTTCAGGTTCTTTATATTCGTCCTGCGCTGCTCCCATAATGCTTCGTACGTAAGGGATGCTCGCAGTAGGTTTGATTAACTCTTTGCCAACGAGTATCTCTTTGACTGCGAGAATCTCGTCTTTGGTCTTTTCGTTTGCAGCGTTCAGGTTCTTATCCATCTTCATTCCAGTGGTTTGCATCGCTTCCCAAGCATAATCTTCAATAGCCATTTGCTTAGTAGTGCCACGTACTGTCATTTCAAACTGGTCTGGTGGAAGTACCCACACTTTAACCGCTTTACCCCACAAACCTAATGTTGTGTTCTTTTCCTCGTAAGAGCCTTCTGTGTATGATGATTTTAGGTTTATGATTTTACCCTCACCATTATCGTCATACACTGTCTTCTGGACAGGTTGTCGTTTTAACTCACGTCTGCATATCTCATTCGTGTATGCCTTCAATCCCTGCCATCGCTTTGGTTTCATTTTATCCATATACAGAGGCTTCTTGTCTAAATCGAATCGCAAGTAAGGATCGCCAAACATTCTTACGAAATTAACGATGTCGATGTCGTACTCTGTCTTAGGACTCAACATTTCTATTTCCTCTGGGAAAACCTTGTACTTGTAAACCTCTTTTGTTTCAGGGTCTATCTTTCCACTTGGGTCTTCCTTAAACGCAACCTTACGCACCTGTACGTACGTGTCGCACTCCTCGTTAATCCATATCTTCATAGGACTTTCCATCTTTACTTCATTCAAATAATCTCTTTTGAAATTAGGATACTTCTCTGCAAATTCCTTGAATGAAATGAAACCATCAGGCACACCGTCAGGTTTTACCTCATCTTTCATTTCCTTAGTCATGGTCGCCAGACCTTGCGTTAATGTCATCTTTCTACTCCCGTAGTATGTAGTAATAGGTTTAAATAAAAAAGAACAGTGGGCAGTGGAGTTCACCACCCACCGTTGAGTTCAATTCATCTTGTTAGCCTTGTGCTTCAACACCCTGTTCACCAGGAGTTGTCATACCTGGCGTAGTTCCAGCCTTGAAGAAGTTGATTGGCTCAACAGCGAATACGTATGATTTGAGCAGCTGATCAACGGCTGTTGCTGTTTCAGCCTGTAAAGCTGTTACAACAATATTGTCTGGACCAGAAGTATTAAGTCCTGCCAAAACAAATGTGTTTTCCGCATCTGACCAAGTTCCAGGGCTTCCGTCTGCAATCGCACCATTCCTGTCATCCCACCACGCCATTGTGATACCGTGTGTGAGAATCCAGACCATCTCATAAGCGAAGTCCGCAGTGAGGTCTGAGTCTGAATATCCGTCAGTTGCGTTTGCGTTCGCTACCTGTGTGTCACCAACTGAAACAATTGTCAGTGTTGCAGGGGTTGGAGCCATCGCAACACCAGCAAGGTCATCACTGGTGATAGTCTCCGCAGCAGCCCACGCAGTCGTGTTGGTTCTACGGATGGTTACGTAGTTGTATGCAGTGAATTTAAGTAAAGTGTTAGCAGAGTTTAATCCGTCAACTCTGACAACAACACCTGTTCCACCACCAGAACTGGTGAGTGTATCTCCTACACTCGGAGCCTGTGTAAAGCTTGCAACGAAGAGAGTAATCTCGTCCTCGCCATCAGTCCTGTGAAGATTATCGAGATTGAATGGAAATACGCCAGCGAAGTTGTAACTGTTACCGTGAACGCTCTCAGCGAAATCGGCTCCACCAAGCACCTGTGTATTCTTATACGCACATGCTGGACCTCCACCTGCTTCCTTTCCACGTACAACTGGACGACCTGCCATGTCGAGCGGGTCCTCCTGTGTCTTGTTGTACATAATCTCTAATTCTGCGCCTAAAACCTGCGCCGTACTAGCGTCGTTACTCATCATGTCATTCTTGAGAGTTGTACGACCCATCATAATACCGCCAGTGGCACGTTTCCAATTCCTGTTGTTATCATTCTGTATTAACATTGTCGCACCACCTCCTATGAGATAGCCGGAAGAGTGTACGTGTGCATATACGCATGACTCTTAGGGCTGCCTATGTGTAGTAAACCCCACATATCGATGTTTCCAAACCAAGTATTAGGCTGATTTTCTCCGCCTTGCATATACTTAGGTGGTCGCAACCATCTGTTGGGCATTGTGTAAAATTGCATCTTGCTTGGATTGAGCAGAGCGAAAGTGTTATCCGCCGAACCTGGTCCTGAACCTTCCATATCCGCATCAAAGATGACAAACAGGTCAGTTCCCCAAAGACTAAAATTAATGCTGTCGAAATCGAAACCCTGATCCCACGAATTGAGATTCATGTTGACGGCACGGTTTACGTTACGCCAAGGGTTAATGCTTTCTGAAACAAAGTAGTTTCGTGTGCTGAGTGGTGCAATCATCAACCAAGGCATTGGTTCGTGATTCGCCACAACTAAATCCTGCACTCGTGCAATCTCAGGGAACCAGCCATTTGCTGCGACTGTTACTGTACCTGAGTTGACTGCGTTGAGTTCAGGTGGTCGAGGATTAACTGAGTAGTATGGATTCGTGTTCAACAGTGTTGGGCAAATTCCCCAAATGTCGGGCGTGTTATGCGCTGCAATCCAGTTACCAGTTCCAAGTCCGTTTACTCCGACAAGCATATGGTCAAGTCGTTCAAGAATCTCCGACATCGCCATCGCTTCCTCGTCTGCTACTATTTCCGCTCTACGTATCTCTGCGTTCGCATTGTACTCAATCTGCTCTGATGTCCATGTCAAGCCGACGTGTGACTGTGAATAATACGCTGTATATGGTGAACGTCCACCACGCATATTATAAGTGTACTCATCTTGCTCACCGCCGAATTGGGCGTAATTTACATCATGGTTGCTGTAACTATTAGTAACGGCTACACCGGAGATACCCTCTGGGTCACCCCAATGTCCACCTTCAACCTGATTGAGAATTTGAGGCAGCAACCACGCAGTAGCGAAATTTCGCTTATGTGTGTCGAACGCTTTACCTAGTTCCCAGTCTATCTGTTCATACTGAGGACCAGCAATATAGCGTTCTGATGCTAATGTTGCCATTTCAATTCACCTACCTAAAGTGTTTAAAATATATATCTTTAGGCAAGAGTCTTAGCATTAAGGTTTTTCCATCGGCGGAAGTCCTCGGATTTTAGCGAACAACGTTGCTGCTTTTTCTCCGTACTTCTGTGTCGCCTTTTTCGGACCTTCTACTGCTAAGGCTTGGCGGATTTCTGCATCGTCAGCATCCCTACCAACGGTTGACCCCATCTCTGTTGTCCCCAACTGTTCAGCAACTTTCTTCATTGCTGTTTGAGATACATTCTTACCTTCCGGTTTTGAACTGTTAGCGTCTAGTAACTTATCGCCTGTTTCCTTGCCTGTATCTTTCAAGAATAATCTGTATGCTGATTGCGTAAGCATTTCGCCTGCGCCATTCTTTTGCACCCAATCATTGAACCCGTTGTTTTGAAGATAACTTCTAGCATTATCAATATGGTCCATAGGAATATTTGGGTCTAACACCGCAAGGTCTTCCCATTCGGACTTAACGCTCATCGCTTTGATGAGGGTTTCTTGATTCTCCGCAAGAGTTTTATTCTTCTTGAAGTTAGCGAGTTCGCCTTGACGATTAGCGATAAGCAGACCTGTCTGATACGAGATTCTTCTTTTTTCCTCATCTGTATCAGCCTCATCCATGATTTGGTCGTACTCAGTCCTTTCTCGTGTGCTTAGTAATCGTAAGGGGTCATCATTAACTTCTGGCTCAACTTTCGCTGGTTGTGATTTAGACAGTCCCTCAACTACTCCCTGAGATATCGCATTGGTTAAATCAACATCAACCGTTCGTGCTGCCTTGCGATTCTCAGTGGCTTTCCGTCCAGACAACATGTCTTGCAGCTCCTTAACTGCTTCTGGTGTATCGACTGTCATGCCTGCTGGAACTGTAAAATCATGCTGCTGACCATCTGCCATATACTTAATGACCTGTGGTTCAGTTTCTTCAATAATTGGTGCGGGTTCAGTTTCAACCTCAATCTTCCTTTTCGGTTCGCTTCCACGAACGATAAAGGGATTTTGTTTTGGCTCAGGTTTCTGTGCCTGTGTATCGGGCGTTCCCACGCCGTCTGTTTTTGCTTCGTCTGTCATTGTCAATCCTTCCCAGGACTATTTGATTTGGTAATGTGTCGAAAACGATTCCCAGTCATAGGTTTAGTCGGGTTTCTTTTAACAGGTACTTCAACAGCTTTTACCTTGTTTTCTTTACCTTTAGATTCCTTCCTGACTCTATTAACAACAGAATCCTTACTCCACTGTAACAACTCCTGCTGTCCTCTGAACCAATATCCTGCCAAGAATACTGCAAGGACAGCAATTACTATTTCAATGGTTTCAATCATAGCTTATCTCCCTTTGTTCAAAAAGCTCTTATTCGCTTCGTTACCACCTGCGGTTTTCCTCGATGCGTTTTTAGCGAGCATTTTGTCGGTGGCTGGAATGTGCTGGATGACTCTGTTGCTTGCGCCATCAACAACCTCAGCTTTTACGCCGAGTTTTTCTCCACCTTTGAGATTTGGCTTACTAGACTTTGTTATTGCTTTGTCTGGCATTTCCATCAACTCCTTATGTAATGAGTAAATACTTATATATTAACCACCAGCAGCAGCACCCTCGGCTGCCCGTTGTTGCTGAATGTCCTGCATTTGTTGCTGCATTTCTGGCTTCTGTGATTCTTTCTCCAATAGACCAAATATCCTACTAACCGTACCTCCATCACCCTGTTTAGCCAATACACTCATCACCATTGCTGGTGGTAAACCAAAGTGTGTGATTCCCATGATGCCCATTTGCATCATGTTCTGACCACGTTGATTCTCGACATCCAAGTCTGACGGTATTCGCATTGTCTTGATTGTAGCGAATGGGTCAATAGCATCTATCATAATAGGTGCGACATCAGCGTATTCGGGACCGATGATTGCAGCAATTTCCTCGCCTTTTAAATATTGGACTAACTGTCCTAGTGTGATTTGCGCAAATCTGTCCCATGAATGTCCGAATAATATCTCAGTGCTACTGTATCGTCTATTACCTATCGCTATCTTCTCTGCTGTTTCAACGCCACTTGAGCGTACCGATGAAGGGTCGCCCCTCATTGTTGAACTGCCACCACTCACGATCTCAACATAACTTTGGAACATACCGATAGATTGCATGACTTGTGGTGGTATCTGCCCAGGCTTCACAGGCTCGAACTCCCATGCCTCCATTGTGTGGTCTTCTGGAATCCACATTGTTTCGCCTTCTTTCCATTTTTCCACATCGTTGAAGTATGCTGGTTTACGTTTTTCAGGAAATGCGTTACCATGACTATTTATTAATACATCAGCCATCAGTGAATTAAGCGCACTGTTGAGGTTCACTAAATTCTGTACATCCGAAATGCCAAGTGAAGTGTCTATGTCGAGGGAGTTCCTAAACATAACCACTGGCATCTTGTCGTATTCGAGGTCAATCGAACCGTCGCTGATTACTTGGTCGCCTATAATCTTGATGAATCGCCATTTACCGTTAAACATTGGCGTTGGTATTTTCTTGTATGGTACTTGGTCGCCACTTTCGAGTAGTTGCTCAGTTGCAGCTATGTGTAGTTCCATGTTCTCAACCATCTCTGGGGTTACTTCACTGTCTGGTTCTTTTGCTGCACCCTCTAGATATTCAAGTTGAGTGTTGTGTACGAGAAGCATGTTATAATGATTCTCACCAGATTCAGGCAATGCACCTGACTGTATGATTGGTTCAAACTCAGCATCAGCCATGAATCGTGCGTACTCGGCTTCTTCTGTATCGGATGACTTGTCGATTGTCCCAGTCTTGGGGTCAAGGAATGGTTTGTAAATAGGTGACTTTATTGTGCGGTTATCACGCTTGAACACACGGATTACCTCAACCTCATCATTACATATCTGGTCAAGTAATCCTATTCTTTCGTCTGAATATGTCCTGCGGTTTGTCCGACCGAAATCACTATCGCCAGCACCGAGCGAATTAACACTGCCTCTAGCGAACATGGTTTCATCACGACTCTTTAACAATTCCTTATATTCTTGTTCAAGTAGATGTGCTTTATGAACCTCACGGATAACGAAAACCGTGTAGTCTCGTTCACGCCCCTCGTATGGGTCGAAGTACATATTGCGAGGGTCAACATACTCAGGTACAGCAGGCATGAAAAACTCAGTATTACCACGATACACCTTCCTAGGGAGTATCAGCACGCCAGCGTTACCAGTAACCATTGCCGTCTTCTCGACTTTAGCCTTTAACACATCTCTCTCGGTTTTAAGTCCATGCCAGTCAAACAATCTACTGACACCCTCTGCTAAATCATGGTCACTATTCTTGTCTGCAATGTAAGTCATTTTGAGGCGGTCGGTTAAGAATTTCGCCTCTTTGAGGTTTATTGACGTGTTTATTAGATTTGCACTCACCATAGATAACTGAAAAGCATCTGGTTGTGGTGTCTCGCTACCACGATAGAATTGTGAAAACAACGTGGCGTTATAGTGCATTGCTGTCAGGGTTTCATCACCAGCAAGCCATGAGAATAGTGAACGTGCGTATCCAAGCACTTCATCATGTCTAGTCTTCCACCCAGGCTTGCCTTGCACAAATTGCTTAGGTGGGTCGTCAATGCCAATGCGAGTTGGATTTATCCCCTCACCTTGGCTAGTCCAGAATTTCCGTTTGTTGTTCAATATCTCATTGGTTTACCCTTTCGCCCGACATCCCTATCTAGACTTTTGAAATGCTCCTGTATAGTATTTTTATAGTTAGAGAAGGCTAACTCCTTAGCAGACATTTTAACACATGAAAGCTGTTTACGCAAGTCCGGTCGGTCAGATAATTCTCTGGCGATGAACATTGCTATCCCGCCTGCCATGATTATATCATCGTTCTTGCCCTTTGGGGCGTTCGGCATTTTTCTTTTAAATCCTTCGTTATCGACAACTTGTCTCATAAACCAGAGTTCATTTAACAATTCTTCTGAATAAATTGAGAACTCTGGGTCGTATAAAGCGTCCGTCCAAAGTTGTATCACAGACGATTTATTATCAGCAGTCCAGAATCCATACACTGGGTCTTTCTTTTTGCGTTTACGCTTAGTACCCTCGAATCGCATCCTCGTGTAGAGATTCGGATACGGAGTTCCAGGTGGGTTTATAAAATCCTTCCCTAGCAACTTCATTAGGATTGTATCACCTATCTTACTAAGATTCGCTTCCCACCCAATAAGTGCAGTATTCCATCGCCATCCCATTGCCACTAACCGACTAACTACGTCATGCGTTGTAACCATTCCGTTCATCCTGAGCATTGCAGGAAATGATTTCTGCTTCGGTGAATACACCATTGCAGCCGACCAGTCACCCTCACGCTCATTTGATGGGTCAAGTACAATCACATACGGTAATCCAGCGATAGGTTCATCCCATTCCTGATACACGAACTTTCGCTTATTGGGAATCATAATGGGAAATTTGTTGTTCGCCACATGAATTATATCGCCTTGGTAAATAGGTGCTTCAACCATCTGTTTTAGCGCATGTACACGTTCTCTTGGGAATACCGAGTCACCTGCAATCAGTTCCGCTTCCTCTGGGGTCATCGGGTAGTTCTGTCTGAACCAGTCAAACTTGGTGAACCCTGAACCTGCGTCCACTTCCTGCTCATCAATCGTCAACTGTCGCCAATACCAGAAATTCAACGGCAATATAATATACGCTTCCAGTAGTGGGTCCCACCACTTCTTCTTTATTAATTTCTCCTCATCACCGTACAAGTCACTGGGGTCTATATTCCTTCTGCGTAAATCTTCTCTATCTTCCCAGAATGTATCCCACCCATATCCCTCTGGTAAAGGTTGCGTTGTATATTCTTCAAGCATGTAACACGGTAAGAATATCGCCCTAAGCACTGGTGGGAATCCTTTCTGCTTTTCGAGTTCCCACTGTTCCCACCACTTCTGGAAGAAATAACCACCAGTGTATCGTGCTGTGCTTTCGACAACCATCGTTGAGTGGTTTCCCTTCGGTAGTGAAGGTAGAATGGACTCCATGAAGTCAGCGTACCCACCGATTCGACTTGCCTCTGAAATGTGGATGTACTGGTTGGTGGAACTTACAGCGTTAAGATCGCCCTTAAACACCTGCATCCTTCCACCCTCTCTAAACTCCATGTATTCTTTTGTTTTATATTTTACGTCAGTGAAGCCATTAGGTAGTGCGCCCTTTTCCTCAAATTCAACCCAATCATCATATCCGTCCATAGCATACTTGAATAAACTTTTCTCACCTGCGCTACCTTTCTCGTGCGCTACGACTGCTACCTTGAAGTTACGGAACTTAGCATTGATGAATCCATCTCGTGACCAGAATGTCGAGGAGCCTACCTGTCGAGGTTTTAACACAATTAATCTGCAATAACCATACTTCTGTAATTGCTCAAGCTTGCATTTCATCAGGTATCGTTGCGGTCGATTAAGTTTAAATGGGACAATATGTCCAAAGCGAGTCTCCACCTTCATGTACGTTTCCATGTTGAGGTAGGTGAAATTACCCTGCGCTTCATGCCACGCCTTATGGTTGAGTTCGCCGTTTTTGTCGATGAAGTCCTTTACGGTCAACTCCAGCTGCATACCTTTGGCGTATTGTTCAGTAGTGAGGTGCGTATCTGTGACAATTTGTCTCATCACTCATAAGTAATACACACTTTTGAGAGAATGTCAAGGGGAGATGCGACATTTTGTCGGGATTTTTGTCGGGACGCAATTTAGGCAATCGCTTTTTCTTAGCTTTGAGCTTTTACTGAGCTTTGATTTTCTGTTGTTCAAATGGTAAGTGCTGTAGTAGGTCTCCCCTTTTTTAAAGACAACCCGCCCCCCAGGGTGTAAATCCAGCAGTGGTTTCCGTTATCTCTCGGACTGCTTTACCCTTCACTATCAGCTCTGAATCTTTCATCAGAGGGGACGGGGCGTTGTAGGGGTTCGCTATCCCATCCATTCGCACCAAATATGGCAAGTGGCATCAGTTTAGAGACGATGCTACCCAGCTTTGGCTGACAGATTTCTGGTTCTGCCACTTAGCTCCCACCAAACTCAAACAGCCCCCGTGAAGGAGCTGTTTAGTGTGGCTGCAAAATAAAATAACACTGTCTCTATTGAGACAGATTTGGTCAATCTTATTTATACTTTTTACAACCACAAAATGACGTTATCACATAATGTGGCAAAAGTCAATAGCTGTGGTGGGAATATTATCATTATTTCTTCTTCTCCCTATCTAGCATTAACTTATCATAATTCTCACCAGCGTTCCTATCCTCTCGCTCAATCTGCGCACTCTCCTCGTCTGTCATGTCCTCATATGGTGCGTTGCTGTCTAAATCCTCCCTGCCATCTTCGTAGTCCTCTGGATAGCGAAGTGTAGGGTCTTGCGTTTGCTCAATCATCTTCTGTGCTGCCTTTAACTTCTCTTTCACACCCATGTCTAGGAAGCCTGGAATTGCGTCAGGATGGTCGATGATTGTCTTGGATACGCTACCTGCAATCACATCACCCTTGACGTCACCGCCGATGTTGAGAGTAGTGGGTGCTTTCTTACGTGTGGAGTCGTGGGATGCTTCGAGTTGTTTGGCTGCTGCCAGTTTATCCTTCATCTCAACTTCATCATTCTCAATCACGCCTCTGTACAATTCCCTCACCAACTTCTTGTCGTCAATCGCACTGGTGGGATCATTCCACACTTGGAGTACAACAGCCTCTCTCATGTGAGGGTCGTTGTAATGCCAATTCCACACATTCTCTAATCCCATCAACCTGCCAATGGTAGTCTGTCTGCGGTTGTAGAGTTCACGATTCACAATGGAATACTTGAACGCAATAGGGCAGAACCACTTACACAGATATTTGTGATGCGTGATTGGTAGTTTCTCGACGATTGCTTCGATGT